>ENA-OPZN01000463-OPZN01000463.1-human-gut-metagenome-genome-assembly--contig:-NODE-463-length-12532-cov-2.902701_pt1 | contig 12532 bp, 11 predicted proteins | sample MGYA00242483_ERZ504503 | MGnify/ENA primary metagenome ERZ504503 (study PRJEB26092, sample SAMD00036285) | human gut metagenome | host: Homo sapiens | study: EMG produced TPA metagenomics assembly of... | reverse complement strand
AAAGAATCGAAAAATCCGGGACCGGCCTGAATACCGATGGTAAAGATAAAAAGCACCAGACCGAAGTTCCCCAATCTTTAGGAATGATCACACCGAAATGTCCGAAAAGCAAGGCAATGAAGATAACGGCCGACACATCCAGCGACAAGCCCTTTATCTTAATCCTCCCTAGCATAAAGCCCAACGCTACAATAAGGAAGAGCGAGAAATAAGAAGAATGCAGTAAATCAATTAACATATTTTTAAGAGGTTAGTTTCAGAGCACAAAGATATGTAAAAATGCCAAATGCTGAAACTTTCCCCTTACTATTTGCAGAAACCATTCCTCCTATTGCACATCCAGCGCATCCAGTGCCAGCCCCTCCATATCCGGAGCGGAAAGCACCACCTTATAATAGCCTGCATTGATATACGTACCCGTCGTTGTACTCAGCATACGCCACTTTCCGGGAGTTTCGGCAAAAGTCAGATGATCCTCCTTCAGTACCACCCCTTTGGAGTCGATGAACTGCATACGCACCTTCATAGGCTTCCCCGTAGCGTTCATGTATTTAAAACGAAGGCATAGACCTGTGCCAGACCGGTAGAGATATTCCAGGTAATAACTGCTTTTCTCACCTTTACCCAAAGAAGACACCGGTTTGTTTCTTGACCTCTTTCTTTATAAACTTGCCTTTCAACATAGCGTCCTCGGCTTGATAAGTCACATTGGCACGGGCATTTTTATCTTCAGGCAATAATTCTCTGGGAGTCTTTTCCATCACATCCTTGTCTTGGGCAGCCCAGCTGAAACTTACATTCCGGTCATCAGCCCCTTGATTAGCAACAGGCTCCACAGAAGCGGCCGAAGCTATCGCAATGCCACAAATCAGAGCTTGCCCCGCTTTCACCTCCGGAAAATCAATCTTCAAGACACCACCTTTCACAACAGCATTCACCACCTTTTTGCAAGCGCCGTCATGCCCCGCTTCAGCCCATACATCCAAGTCATCCAGAAGCACTTTATCATTTACCGCTACATCAAAAATACGCAAGCCTTCACAATCCGTCTGTACGCCGCCTCCCGTACCATGCCAGGGCTCTGTAAAATAAAGTTCCACACGATACTCGCCATCCGGAACGGGAAAGCGGAAATTCAGTTTATGGCGTCCGAAACGGAAAGTCTGGAACAGCTCCCAATCCCTAGTGCCATGAATGGGATCATTCGTGGTACGCTGGCTCGCCTGATAAGGCTCAATAACTGCACACTGTCCGACGGATGGATAAACGATTCCGCCCACGAATGAGAATAACGGCTGTTATCCTGCGCCCAGACCTGACCATACGTATCCGTATAAGCACTCTCCCCCGCAATTCAAACGATAAAGATACGTATATCCCTCAGCTCCTTTCAACAAATCAGTTCCGTTCAACCGGTCGGCAGCAACAGGCACTATAACAGAGCCACGGTAAAGAGCCTCAAAATGAGGAGCTTTCTCCAAACCGTCCAGCACCAGCACATCTTCCGCTGCCGGTTTTCCTTTAAAGTATCCCACGGCACGAAGCACATTATAACGGATATCACGGTTCTCCCACATAAAATGAGTACCTACCCCATGATTCAGTTTCCGTCCCAAGTATTCAGCATCCACCGCATCATTGTACAGCAACACACTGTCACAATTGCTGTACGCCTCAATGGTAGCCCGTCTGCGGCCTGTTGCAAAACGGTCTTCCCACGTGTGGGATGCCAGATAGACCATCGGATCTTCGGAAGCCGGCACATAGTTGGCACGATACATATAATATACATCCAGCGGTTCTTCCCACGGAGTAACCAGTCCTTTATAATTAAACGGTCCCACCTTATCTATACGGCGATACGCTTCATCCGGCTGGCGGCGTCCCGGATTATCATGACTGCTGAATATCCATTGGAATTGTCCGCACACACTGTCCTTTGCCTGTTCCGCCAATCGGATCTTGGTTTCCATCAGCCGGCACATACGTTCCTCGCTCCATACGCCGTTCGCGTCAAAGGCAGCCGGTTCGGTATGCAACCCGATGCTGCGCCATGCGCCATACTCACCATTCAGCAGTTGGTTCTTCTGTGACAATTCACGGCCATACTTATTCACATCACCACCATAGGTTCCACTCCAGTTCTGAATAACATTCCAATCTGTTCCATCACCACCGTTACACGTGGTAATCACACGCATGGTACGCGCCGTAGGATCCATTTCACGGATAATCTCACTACACTCTTCGGCAAACTCCTTAGGCAGCGTGCTTTCGTTCTGCAATCCCCACATCACCACACTGGGCGAGTTACGACGCTCTTTCACCCACTGGCGGAGCAGTTTCTTGAAATTCTCACGAAACTCCGGAGTGTCATACCATACATGGGCCGAGAACTGAGTCCACCACAAGACCCCTTCCTTATCCCAATATTTCTGATAATCCAGGTGATGGGCTGGTGAGCGTCACGGAAAGCGTTGAAGCCCGCCGCACGGATCTGTTTCACACGGGCTGCCACCTGTTCACGGCTGAAAGCATGGCTTTGTCCGAACTGGTGTTCATATTCACATACCCCATTGATAAAGACAGGCTGTCCATTCAGATAGAACCGTCCGTCACCGTCCTTCTGTTTCACCGGCCAACTGACGGTACGGATACCAAAGGGCGTACCAATCTCATCCGTAGTACTCTTGCCACGCTTTATCATACTGGCCAGTTTATACAAATAAGGATTCTCCGTACTCCATAAGACAGGATTCTGCACCGGTGATTGTTGCTTCACCACCTTCCTTTCACCCGGCTGCAAAGTCACCTTCTCCGTCAGGCGGAACACCTGCTTACCATCCGCATTACTGAATTTATTAACCACTTCCACCGTTTCGGCAGTCTTCCCGTAATTTTTCACCTCCGTTTCTACAAAGACAGTTCCCGCCTTATCATCATTCCAGATATGCACTCCGAAAGGTTCGATGCGTATTGCATCCGTAGCCTCCAGCACCACGGGACGGAAAATGCCCAAAGGCTGGGAACCTTCACTGAATCCCCATTCCGAAGAACAACCACCGCATACCCAAGGCATATCGGCTATCATTTCAGGATGCTCCGCTTTCACCACCAGTCTGTTCTCTCCCGGCTTCAACGCCTCCGTCACATCCAGTGTCAACGTAGTACGCCCTACGGGATGACGGCCGAAGTCCTTTCCATTCAATGTAACAGTGGCATACGTTCCCACTCCCTCAAAACGAAGGAAATAACGTTTTCCGAATGAAGAATCGGAAATTGGAAATTGAGAATTATCCAGCATGAATATCTTTCGTACATGGCAGTACCGTGAAGATTGCCATGAGTCAGTTGGCGGTAACCGTAATAATCGTCCCAGTTATGAGGAATATCCACCACTGTAGGGGCATTGTCCGCCTGCCCGTATGCACTTTTATCACAAAGCCATGTTTTCCATCCTTTATCCAGTTCCATCACCATCCGACGGTTCTTCACCTCCCGTTCCGGGAAATGCACTTGCGAACGTCCCATCGGCTTGCTGGTAGCAATGGCTATACCACGTTGTTCCGCGTCATTCACGGCACAATAAAATGATACACCACCCCATTGTGTTTCACCACATAACTTTTATGAGCGAACAATTCATCATAGTCTTTGGAAGGGATAATCAAATCCGCCCCTTTCCAATCGGTCCAGTGCACCAGGTCATAACTGGCAGCAAAGGTATTGAATGCCTTGTATTTGCGGCTCGGTTCAAAAGCCGAGAAGTAGAACATGACATACACGTCGCCCATTTTCTGGATATGCGCATCCCCCGTGATGGTTCCGTCCGCCTCGTGTGCAAAGACCGGATTGCCCGGATATCGTTTCCACTTCTTCATATCCTTTGACAAGGCGATACCCACCCGTTCCGCTTTCAAATCGGTTTCCGGATGCCGTCCTGCCGCGTTATAGAACATGACGAAAGGAGCGCCCAGTGTTTTCTCCTTATCCCAATAGACCACACTTTTGTACTGGGTCAGCTTTTCCCACCATTGCGCGTCTTTATCATGGATACTCATCACAGGCTTGTCCTGTGCCTGCCACTCATGGGCGGAACCCAAAGGCCGGTCTGTCCAGGCCAAACCGATATACAGCGGCTTGTTCACCGATTCATATCCGGTCCTTCCCCACCCAGATAAGTCATCCAATGCTTGCCTTTATACGTCTGCAGGGCATAGCTTCCTCCCCACTCCATATCCGGCAATGCAGGGAAACCACCACGCTGGTTGCAATCCCAGAATCCGTCACGATAAGACAAGACACATCCCAATGTACGCCATTCCAACAGATTATCACTTTCGGCTATCCATGTCTCGTATCCACGCCCGTCCAGTCCGCTCTTACCATTATAAACCACGTAGGTCATATACCACTTATCCCCTTCGCGGAACACGGTAGGACAGTCTATTTTATGCTTGTTGTCGGCAGGAGCTACAGCCAGCCCATATTTATAAGGAGTCTTGGCTTCCTCATAAATCTGCTCCATGCGCGATTGCGGAACTTCACGTTGGGCGTATGTTCCCAACGTGAACAAAGAAAATGCTAATATTAAGATCTTTTTCATAATCACCTTTTATATACAAGCAAGACGGATAAGAAAGTAAAATGTACTAGGATTGAGCATACAAAATTAAGCCGTAATATTTGATATTCCGAAGCAAAACAGCTATTTTTGTCAAAAAGAAATTGGTTATGAAATATTAGAGCAAGAAACCAACAAAAAATTAAAGTTATTATGAATGTAATGTCACAAAAAGAATATATTTCTCTATTATCCCGACATTTATTTTGGGATATGGACGTAAATAAAGTTAATTTAGATACCTGCCCGGCACAAATTATCCAACGTGTACTGGAATATGGCAATTTAAAAGACTGGCAACTTATATTATCATATTATGGATTGGATAGAATCGTTTCTATTTGCCAATCATTACGCACATTGGACAAAAAAGCATTGTCTTATATTTGCTGTATTTCAAACACCTCTAAAGAACAATACAGATGTTATCATATCAAACAGTCAACTCCCACACTTTGGAATTGCTAAAAAAGCTGACCAATGAAGAATTTCTTTCAAAAGCCAGATTAGTAGGTGGAACAGCTTTAGCACTTCAATACGGCCATCGTATTTCAATTGATTTAGATTTTTTCGGGAATATAGAGGAAGATAATGAAACTATAAAAGAAGTACTGATCAACATAGGGAAATTATCTGTTATCAAAGAGTCTAAAAACATCAAGATATACATACTTGATGATATTAAAATAGATTTTGTCAATTACAGATATAATTGGCTGGATCCTGCTATTGAAGAAAATGGTATAAGACTAGCCTCCCCCAGAGATATTGCAGCAATGAAAATAAATGCAATAGAGGGACGGGGAACCAAAAAAGACTTTATAGATATTTATTTCCTACTGCAACACTATTCACTGGAAAACATTCTAAAATTCTATGCTGATAAATATCCCGATAATTCCCAATTCCGCGCTTTGATGAGTTTAACTTATTTTGAAGATGCTGAAGAACAATTCATGCCCGAAATGCTTGTTGCAATAGATTGGGATAGGATAAAAAGCTTTATCATAGACAAAGTGGCTACCCTATCCCTATAATCTTTTTAATAGAACATCCAGTCCATCGTTTCCTCCGCACCGGCCAGTCCCGCATTACGCGGAGTCACCTGCGCGTCCGTAAATCCCAGCACCATCGTATATCCTTTCGGCAGCAACAAGGTATGCTTTCCGGCCTCAAAATGATAAGCATGTACATTCGCCAGCGGCATACCCGCTATGCGTATGGCATTGGTCAGTTTCGGTTCCGCCTGACCGTAATCATTGGCAGAAGCGTCCGTTTCCAGTTTCGGGGCTTTCGCATACTTCTTCTGGTCATCACGGAAATAACCTACCAACAAACTCACCGGAGCAGCCGCTTCAAACTCTATTGTCGTACCTTCCTTGCGCTGCACATCCCCGTTCCATTCTATAAGCAGTCAGCCCTTCCAGCTCGGCGGCCAGCGCATCCACCTTGCCCGGTACATTGGAGAACAGGCTTGCCCCCGTCGCCAGCTTCACCGGAGCCAGTCCGTTCAGGATCTTCACATTTGCGGCGGACAAAGGTTTTATCTCAGCTGCACTTTCCGTCACCTTACCTGCCGCCCTATCTTTCAGCAACTGCAAGTTCGCCTTGAAATTAGCCAGCTCATTTTCATAATGCACCAGCATCTCTTTCCAGGTCTTGTTCTTGCCACCGTCACCACCTATAGGAATACGGCGTTGCGCGGTCTGCATACTGTTGGCATAATAATAAGTACTATCCGTCAATGCCACCAGCTTGCGGTAATGATCCAGACTTTGTTCCATCAATGGAATAGCGGCATCCAGTTCATTCAGATCCTTTCCCCACTGATAGTTCAAGACACGCTGAGCAGCTTTCACTTTCAGGTTAAAGGCATAAGCAAATTCACGATAGCAATGCATGTCATTCCGCAAACGTCCGAACTCCTCTTTATTACGAGTCACCGCTGCGGCAGCCTTGTCAATGGCCGCCACCGCCTTGTCACCGTGTTCCACCACCTGCGCCACAATATCCAGCGGCAATTCGCCCACATGCGGCTGTTTCTTCCATTCCTTCTCCACATATTCTATCAGCTTCTCGCCCTCCGGCCCGCAACTCTCATAAAATCCCGGATAAATGGTATATTTATAAGGATTCACCAACTGGCTCATAAACATCCCCAGCAACAAAGTCTGCCGGTTCCCTTCCGTGATGCCGAAACGGCGGAGCAACTTCGGAGCAATCTCTCCACTCTGCTCGTATGCCTCCAGAATATCTCCGGCTTCGGCAGGAGTCGTACCATAATAATCGCCCAACTGCTTGTCCCAATATTCCACTTCGGATGAACGGTCCCGATGACAGTTCCATGCATAGCGTCCCCACGTCTTGTACCATATCCAGTCACGGTCCAGCTGATACTCCCGTTTGCCATCCGCCAGTTTGTCCGCCGTGTACGGCCAGTCCCAATAAGAAGCCTGCGGATACAGATGCAGGGCATTGGCTCCATGTACATTGTGCATGGCATTCACCGCCTTCTGTACAAAGTCGGGAGATCCCCAACGCCACGGTTCCAAGTTTGCCAGAATATGCACATTACTGATATGAATACTTCCCAAGTCACTCAAGTCCGAGTGTATCTTGGACCAAGGTCCGCGCGGTTCGTAAGTAGTCAGTGACTCACCATTGTATTTATGCATGGTATAGAGGTTCTTGTATAACGGCAATGCCGCATCCATCACCATCTTGCAGTCCGTATCGTGCGCACGCAGCAAAATGGGCGGTTCGTCCGTACGCCCCAGTGCCTTCAGTCCGTCCTTCACTCCCGGAATAATGGTTTTGGTAAACCACTCCACATCATCCTCGTAGGTATCCATAGCCTCGCCCAAACAAACCAGCAGACCTACATTGGGATATTTTTCTATAAACGCGGCCACCGACTTACGTGTATAATCACTGATCAGCGGAGTAATGGGACGGTTACGATCCTGTGTTTTCAATCCGTAATGCTCGGCAAAAGGCTTGCTTAACAATATATTATAAAACATCTGGATCACAAAGATACCGCGTTTGTCCGCTTCGGCAGTCAGGAACGAGAACATTTCCTCATTTTTCTTGAAAGTTTCCTCATCCACCTCTACGGCAAAAGGATACTCTTCCAGCTTCACCAAGGAAGCAAACGGATGCCCGTTCCACAGATACAAGGAATTCATGCGGTTCTCCACCAGCATATCCAGATACTTTATCCATTGCTCCTTGTCATAAAACCAAGGGAAGCTCTCCGGCGTATAAGGATACTCATACACCCCTCTTCCGCAGGTATTCCATTTTCTGAATCCCTACACAACCTCCGCGAAGCACCATTTCCGGAGCATCCGTCAGTTGTGCCGGAAACTTCAAATCCTTGTATTGCCCTACATGATCTATCAATTCCCGACAGCCGTAAATCACACCGCTTCCGTCGTTTCCTGTCACCGTAGTCATGTTTCCACGGGTAGAAATGGTAAACCCCTCCTTTTTCAGTCCGGCTGTATCAGCAGCCTGTTCCAGACGGATGCATACCTCATCTTTATCCATACCGGCAGTATCCGACAACATAACAGACGAATACCCCCGCATCTTCCAGCGCTTTCTTCAAATGTTCTCCTGCAAACAGCACCCGGTTCGACGCCTCCTGCGGCATCACAATATTCACATTGGGTTTCTCGCACCCCCATAACACGCACATACATGCGACAAGTGTTCCTAGCCTGATATTTTTCATTCTTTTCATATAAATTATTTACAGTTAGACGAAAAAAACAACAAGACGTACTCACAAGACCTCCGCCAATCGTCAAAAAGAGAAGAAAAAGCACAAGCTATCACAAAAAGGAAAAAAGCTGATGAACAAACGGGGGCAAACCCAACTTTTAAAAGGAAATGTATTGTGGAACAGAATTACCTAACATTAAAAACGAAAAGAACAATGAAAAAGAAATCTAACCTGACCTTATTTATGAAACAACTTATCCGGTCACTAAAAGAAGAAGAGCGTTTCAGTACCGCCCACATCTACCAAAGCACCCTGAACGCCTTCATGCTCTTCTGCAAGACCGATGCCATCCGGTTCAACCAGATGGAACGTTCACGCCTGAAACAATTTGAGAACCACCTGCGCAACAAGGGATGCACCTGGAACACTGTCTCCACTTATATGCGTACCTTGCGAAGCATCTACAACAAAGCCGTGGACGATGGTCTGGCGGAAGAAAAGCCCCGTCTTTTCCGTCACGTATATACTGGCGTAAAAGCCAATACCAAACGTGCCCTCGATGCCAAAGACATGAGCAAATTATTAAGTGCCTCCCTTCCACACCCCCTGCCGCAAAGCATGAAAGAGAGCCGGGCATGGATTACTCTGATGTTCCTGTTACGAGGAATGCCCTTTGTGGATCTGGCACACCTGCGCAAAACAGACCTGCAAGATTCCGTTATCTCCTACCGCCGCCACAAAACAGGAGCCCTGCTCACCGTCGAGATTCCTCCCGCTGCCATGAACCTTATCAAACGGTATCAAAATACAGACTCCGCCTCCCCCTACCTGCTTCCCATTCTCAGTGGAAACCGGAAAAGCGAAGAAGAGTATGCAGAATACCAACATGCCTTGCGGAAACTGAACTATGACCTGAAACAACTGGCGGTATACTGCGGAATCAAACTCAAACGTCAGTTCCTACGTGGCGAAACATCATACAATCTCTATCTAATTGAAAATTAAACAGTTATTTCTGTTTAATTAATATCAGGTAACGATTTAGAAACGAGCGAATTACAATATTCTGTTTTCTTTTGCCTCTGTCAAAGAACGATTCTTTCAATGCAAATATACACTTTACTTGTGACAAAAGCAATCTTTTTCTACATTTAATCGACTTACAGTCAGCCTTAAAGAGGGTATCTGGTCTCATTCCATCTTCTTCCTCAAAATAACATAGCAGTCTAAATTGGTTTATGTATGGGATAGGTCTTGTTCATTCGATCCGGTAGACTACTATACATAAAAGTATAAAGGCGAGATACGACAAGGAGATGCCATGCTTTTGTGTAAGGGGAATCTCTCTTAGCTTATCGCAGACCATGTATAGCTAAGTGTTTTGAGAATAAACAGTCTGTAAAAAACGGAAAGACACCGATTATGGGCCGTATCACCATCAATGGAACCCAAGCCGGTTTCAGTTGTAAGAAAGAAGTGTCCCTCGCTTTGTGGGACGTCAAAACCAACCGGGCCAAAGGCAAGTCCGAGGAGGCCCGTACACTCAATCAGGAGCTTGACAATATCAAGGCGCAAATCACCAGGCACTACCAGTACATCTGCGACCACGACAGTTTTGTTACAGCCAAGAAAGTCTATAACCGCTATGTCGGCTTCTCAGAGGAATGCCACACCCTTATGAACCTTTTCAGGGAACAGCTGGAACCGTATAAAAAGAAAATCGGCATAGAGAAAGCCGAAAGCACCTACTGCGGTCTGGTTGCCGATTACAAGAGTCTCCTGCTTTTCATGAAAAGCAAGAAGAATGCAGAGGATATTGTCATCGAAGAACTTGAGAAATCATTCATCGAGGATTACTACAACTGGATGCTCGGTACATGCGCTTTGGCAAACTCCACTGTCTTCGGGCGTGTCAATACCTTGAAGTGGCTGATGTATATCGCGCAGGAAAAAGGCTGGATACGGGTTCATCCGTTCGCATCATTCGAGTGTATGCCCGAATACAAGAGGCGTTCTTTCCTTTCCGAAGAGGAACTGCAAAGGATAATCCATATAGAACCGAGATACAAACGCCAGCGTGCCATGCGCGACATGTTCCTGTTCATGTGCTTCACCGGTCCTTCCTATGTGGACTTGAAAGCCATAACATACGATAATATCCATACCGACTCCGACGGCGGTACATGGCTGATGGGCAACCGTATAAAACGGGAGTGGCGTATGTCGTAAAATTATTGCCCATTGCTATCGAACTGATTGAAAAATATAGGGGTACGGATGAAAAGAAAGACTCCCCGAATGTGTCTTTCCGGTAGGTGAATACAATGCCATGCGGCTCAGTCTTGGAATCATAGGCAGGAAATGCAACTCCGGGGCGAGGTCACCCCGCACATCGGACGCCACGCATTTGCCGTTCTGGCCATACTCACTCTTGCAGCTGCAATGACAGGATGTATCAATGATGCAGATGTTCCCTCAGGAAACGGAGACAATCCGGCTACCGGAGCCAGAGGAGGGAACATGGAGATTTCATTTCTAGTTCCCAACTCTTCCAACGGCAGCCGTGCCGCTTCCGCCGAAGACTCCGGAGTTTACGAAGACGGAACCGCCGAAGAATACAAGGTGAGCAATGTAACCCTCTATCTGTTTGACTCTTCCAGCAAGAATCTGGTTACTACCATCAATGTAGCCCAAAGCGATCTGGGCGCAGGCACTTCCAGCGGAGAGAGCAGCAAAGAAGGACAAACCATTGTCTATCCTTGCAACAAGGAAATCACAGTAAAACCGGGCAACTATGACATCCTTGCCGTAGCCAACGGTTCACAGACCTCGAAATAGGTCAGGAATCCACATTATTGGGACAGATTGACGCCTCCACCTATGGAAACGGCATGATAACCAGCGTACCCGGAAGCGGTTTCATCATGTCCAACCGCGGCTCGGCCAATATGAACATCACCGTAGAGTCTCCCGAAGAAAGCGACACCAAAGCACACGTCAGAATCAATCTGGAACGTGCCGTTGCCAAACTGATGGTCAGAAATGACAGCAAGGAAATCTACACGTTGAAGAACCCTGCCGGAGTGACTTACGCCACAGTCCGTCTGAACAACTACAAATTCATCAACCTGGCAAACAAGTTCTACACCTTCCGTCATGTCGCTACACTGGATAACGCTCCTGAAACTCCGTCTGCTCCGTCATCTTACAGCGTGGAAGCAGGAAACTTCGGCAACATCGCCGACAACAACGGTTACCTTATCGACCCCTATTTCTTCGACAAGACCGTAGCTGGAGCCACTACCAATTTCACAGGCGGTTCATTCTACACCAACCACCTGTCAAAACAGACAGACAGCGAACTGGTCGGGCCTGGCCGATGCAGGAAAGTACGTTTCCATGTACTGTCTTGAAAACTGTATGTTCCGTCCGGCACAGAACACAGTATACACCACCGGTATCATGCTGAAAGGTACATTTACCCCCGAAGCTTCACAGACCATCGGTAATAACGGTAATCCGGTAGAAGACCCGCTTGTATTCAACACACTGTATTATTTCAACTATAAGTTCTACACCACACTGGCAGCTGTAGGCAAATATGGCGATGCCAATATTGATGGTTTGACAGAAGAATCCAGTGATGCAGAACTGGCTGCCAAGCAGATTACCCGTTTCACCAAGAACGGAGGCAATTTCTCTACCTTCTACAATTACTGGATCAAACATCTTGACAACAACAACCCCACCGTCATGGGCGTCATGGAATTCGGTATTGTACGTAACAACATCTACTCTGTCAATATCACCAGCATCAAGAACCTGGGTCCCGGCACTCCGGATACCAAACCCGATCCGGATGAAAACAAAGCATTCCTGGACGTAGAATTCGGAGTATATCCATGGATTGTCCGTGACCAAGATGCCGACCTTGAATAAAACAGTCTCAAAATAGAAAAACAATGAGTAAAACTGCTACTATCCTCTTCGCCCTATGTACTCTTTTCTGTAGTGCATGTTCCTGGGTAGACGATGACCAATCCGATTGCCCCACAGGCTGTTGGTTAAAGTTATCCTATACCTATAACATGCTGAATGTAGATGCCGTGACCACTCAGGTAAAAGATGTCACGCTATTTATTCTCGACCAGGAAGGAAACTATATAGTCCGGGAGGAA
>ENA-OPZN01000461-OPZN01000461.1-human-gut-metagenome-genome-assembly--contig:-NODE-461-length-12564-cov-1.900458_pt1 | contig 12564 bp, 21 predicted proteins | sample MGYA00242483_ERZ504503 | MGnify/ENA primary metagenome ERZ504503 (study PRJEB26092, sample SAMD00036285) | human gut metagenome | host: Homo sapiens | study: EMG produced TPA metagenomics assembly of... | reverse complement strand
TCAAAATCGTTATCTTTGAACTACTTAATGAAACAGTTCTGTATATAATAGCGTTAGCGAAAAAACTGAACGTATTAGCAGTCTTTATAGTGCTTGTGGTAAAAATCAACAAGCTCAAAAAATTGCTCATGCTGGTGATATCGTAATCATCACCAAACTTCAAGCAACAAAAACAGGTGATACTTTATGTAATGAAGAAGAACCTATCAAATATGAACCTGTTACTCATCCAGCTTCTATGTTTACTATGGCAATCAAAGCAGATAAAAAAGCTGACGAAAGATAAAATCGGCAATGCATTAACTCGTCTAGTAGATGAAGACCCTACTTTAACAATCTATAAAAATACAGAAACTGGCGATTTAACTATCAGTGGTGTAGGTGAATTACATCTTGATGTAGCTATTGAAAAACTCTTAAATAAATTTGGCGTTACAGCTAAACTTTATCAGCCTGCTATCGCTTATCGTGAAACTATCCGTGGCACTAGCAAAGTTGAAGGAAAACATAAAAACAAAGTGGTGGACATGGTCAATATGGCGATGTTTGGTTAGAATTTAGCCTGGTGAATTAGGCAGTGGCGTTACTTTCACTGAAACTATCGTAGGTGGTGCTGTTCCTCGTCAATATATTCCTGCTGTAGAAAAAGGTGTTCGTGAAACACTTCAAACAGGTATTTTAGCTGGTTATCCAATGGTTGATATCAAAGTTAATCTCTTTGATGGTTCTTACCATACTGTTGACTCTTCAGAAATGGCTTTCAAAACAGCAGCAGCTCTTGCTATAAAAAAAGGTATTCCTGAAGCAAAACCTGTACTTTTAGAACCATATTATACTCTAAAAATCACAATTCCAGAATATTATATGGGTGATGTAATCAGTGGTATCAATACAAAAAACGTGGTCGCATCATCAATACTGAAAGCCCATCTCACGATGTCAGCATCATTGAAGCTCAAGTTCCTTTAGCTGAATTATATAAATATGCTACTGATTTACGTTCAGCAACCCAAGGTCGTGGCAGTTACACTATGGAATTTTCACATTATGAAGAAGTTCCTGCTAAAATTAGTGAACAAATAATTGCTGAAAATAATAAATAAAATCTCAAAATAATAAATGAAATGTGAGATAGCCTACATTTTTTGTAGGTCTATCTTGCATTTTTCAGAAAATATATAAAAAAATTAAATTTAAAAATTATACTTGACAATCAACCATAAAAGCTGCATAATATATTACATAAGATATAACTGTGGTATAGGGATTGGGCTTTTTCCCTTTTTTATTTTGCTATTTAAAGAAAAACGTTTACCAAAATGGAGGTATAAAAAATGTCTAATATTATCGAATTCTTAAAATCTCAAGAAGCTAAAGAAAAACTTATGAGCCTTTACAATCTTGATGAACAAGCTGTAGATACTCAAGTTAAACGTTATCAAAAATTAGCTGATGCTTTTGCTGAAGTTTATCCTGTTGATAATGCATCTTTCTTCAGTTCTTCTGGTCGTATTGAAATCATTGGTAACCATACAGACCATCAACTTGGTCGTATCGTAGCTGCAAGTATCGACATGGATACAATCGCAATTGTTACTCCTAATGCTGACGGCAAAATTCATGTAAAAAGCTTAGAATATGATGAATTCACTATTGATGTTAATGATTTAGCTGTTAAAGAAGATGACTCTCGTACTGTTAAATTAATCAAAGGTATTCTCGAACGTTTTCGTTCAAAATGGCAGAAAAATTGGTGGCTTCACTACATTCATGACAACTACAGTATTAAGTGCTGCTGGTGTTAGCTCCTCTGCTTCTTTTTGAAATGCTTATCTGCGCAATTTTTAAATGACCTCTACAACAATAAACGAAATCTCTACTTTAGAATGTGCTAAAGCTGGTCAATGGGCTGAAAAATAACAAATGGGATAAAAAAATCCGGACTTTTTAGACCAATTAGCATGTGCTACTGGTGGTATGATTACTATTGACTTTGCTAACTATGAAAACCCTGAAGTTGTAAAATTAGATAGTAAAGTTATTCAAGATAAATATGACTTTTTCATTACTCCTACAGGCGAAGATCACTCCGCTCTTGATGGCGAATACACTGCTATCACTGTAGAAATGAAAGCTATCTCCCAATTCTTTGGTAAAGAATACTTAAAAGATGTTAGCATGGACGATATCATGGCAAATCTTCCAGCTCTTCGTGAAAAAGCTGGCGACCGTGCAGTTCTTCGTGCTATCCACTTCATTACAGAAACAGAACGTGTTCGCAAATTAGCTGCAGAAGTTAAAGAACATGATTACACTAACTTTGAAAAAGCTGTTACTGATTCTGGTCTTTCTTCTTGGAGATTTTTACAGAACTGTGCAACACCAGACCCTAAACATCAAGGTATTGCACTCTTCCTCGCTATGAACGAAATTTACTTCCAGAATCATAAAGGTGTATGCCGTGTTCATGGTGGCGGTTTTGCTGGTTCTATCCTTTCTGTTATTCCAAAAGAAGAATCTCCTGCATTTAGAGCATTCCTCAAAGATGTTCTTAAAAATGAATATTATGAAATTCATATGCGTGATGCAGGTAGCGTTAAAGTTTTCTAATTTAGCTCTCTCTAATTCTCTTAATATACAATCTCCAAATAGCAGGCAACATATTTTTGTGTTGCCTGCTATTTATTTTACGATTATATTGATATTTAATAGGCAAATCACAGCTTTTTTGATAAAATAAAATACAACTATTTCCTCAAATATATTTCTTATATTTAATAACTAAAAAAGGAGGGATAATTTATGCAAACAGAAAAAACTCCTATAATTTCCAAAGATAAAGATGAATTAAAAGCTGCACTAGAAGCAATTTTATTTATATCGGGTGAAGCAGTATCTCATTTTCGCTTAGCAAATACTTTAAATATTACAAGCGACGAATTAGATGAACTCATCATGTCCTTACAAGAAGATTTACAAGCTAAACATCGTGGATTAGCATTAGTCAAAATTGCTGGTGGCTATCGATTATGTACAAAAATAAAAATAGCTTCTTATCTTGAAAAATTCACTCAAGTTGTTGATAAAAAAGCTTTCTCAACCTATAATGGAAACATTATCTATCATTGCTTTTAAGCAACCTGTTACTAAACAGAAATCGAAGAAATTCGCGGTGTAAATACAGATAAAATCTTACGTCGTTTACTTGAAAGAGATTTAATTCAAGAAGTTGGCCGTAAAAAGGTCATCGGCAGACCTATATTATATGGCACTACTTCTACATTTTTACAATGTTTCGGCTTAAATGATATAAAAGATTTGCCAGAATTACCAAATATGAGTTATGAAGAACGAGAAAAACTCTATCAAGAAGCAAATTTATTTTCTAATGAAGATTTAAAAACTGATTAAAACAATTAAGGTATTTTATCATGGGACAAAAATTATTCACCAGTGGCGAATTTTGCTAAATTTGACAATACAACAAAAGATACATTATTTCACTATGATGATATTAATTTATTAAAACCTGCTAAAATAGCTACTAATGGCTATAGATATTATTCAGCTAATCAAGCATTTTTATTTGATATGATTTCCTTATTAAAAGAAGTAGGTCTTAGCTTAAGAAGAAATCAAAATATATATGGATAATCGCGATGCTAAAACTTTTTTATCCATGTTAAAAGAAAAAGATAAAAAAATCCATCAAGAAATAGAACGGTTAAAAAGATTGCGTAGTTTATTAAAAAATACAATGAATATCACACTTGATTCTTTCAATGTAGAAATTGATAAAATTACATTCACGCATAAAGAAGAAGAATATTTTATTGTAACTGAAGGGCCTAAAACCCCTGATGATAAAACTGTTTTTTCAGCTATTTCTCAACATGTCAATTATTGTAATAAGCATAATTTTTATTATACTTTTTCCTTAGGTGAAATCATTTCTGCTGAACATATTCAAGACAAAACTTTCCAAACTACGTATTTTTGCACGAAAATAAATCGCAAAGTAAACAATAAACAATTATTGATAAAACCTGCTGGATTATATGCCATAAAATATATTCGTGGTTCTTATGATGATTTAATCAAAGCTTATGCTCAATTCGTAGAAGAACTACATAATATGAATTACAATGTCATAGGTGCTTTATATGAAGAAGATATGCTCAATTATCTTTCTGAAACGGATTTCAACTATTATTTAATGAGAATAGAAGCTCGTATCCTTTAACAAAAAAGCTATTAATAGATATTACTATTAATAGCTTTTACTTCCTTTTAACTATTTTCTGCCCTGTAGATAAGATGATACTTATTTTCTTTAAGCTCTACAATTTGTTCGACTTCATCTTGATGAATTTGCTGTTCATCAATCAATTCACCTTCACATAAGACACAAGTTCCACAACTACTGCTCAAATCTCGTGGCACAGGCATAATTTTAGCTTTTATATTCATTTGTTCGCATAATTTTTTAAAGCGAATAGCACCAAAATGTGCATAAAAAGTTACTATATATTTCATTGTATTTTATATTTAGCTTTTACTTTGTAAAAGTCAAAGTATATTCTCCATTTTGTTCAGTAATATTGACATTATATCCTTGCTTTTTACCATAATTGCTCACGTTTTCTTTAGCTGTAGGGCTATCTACTATCATTTGATATTTATTTTCTTTGCTCATCATTGCTTTGCTAAGCATAATCACAGGTTCTGGACAAGAAAGTCCTCTTGCATCTAAAATTTCCATAAATCTAAAACTCCCTCATTATTTTGATTTAATACTAAATGTGTTAAAATATGCTATGAATATCGTTACAACTAGACCGATAACTACTGCAATCTGACCATTTACTGTTGGACCATTGCCACTAGAAGCCAAACCAAAATTATGTGCAAAAGCTGCTCCAATAATTAACCCTAAAACAGTGATAGCACTATCAGAATTGCCTTCACCTGCTAAGACTAATTGACGCAATGGACAACCGCCAAGTAATACACAGCCAAAACCAGCTAATAACATACCTAAGAAATTCCAAATTCCATCTGTATGAGCTATTGGTTGTTTATCAAAACCTAAATTAAAATATGATACATCTGTGATATTTGTAAGTATTAAATTGCAAATAAACGCACTCACTAAAATAGCAATAAAGCCTAATAATAATCTTGATTGACCAAATAAAATTATATCTCTTATGCCACCAACCATACATAAACGCGTACGTTGAGCCAACATACCTACAATAATACCTGCAACTAAACTAATAGCTAAAGCTGCATGTTTGCCACCTGGAGCAGAAGCACTTTCCGTAAAATGAATAAATACTGGTGCTGTAAGTAAAAATACTAATAAAATTACAGCGATAATTGGTAAAATACTACCTTCTAATTTAGGCAATTTATATGTTCTTTTTAAACTATATCCTTTATTTAAGAAATATACTCCTGCCATAATACCAGCGATAAATCCTACTAAACCAAAAATAGCATTTAAATCTCCACCTGCTAAACGCAATATCATTCTAAAAGGACAACCTAAGAACATCAAACAGCCAATCATCACGAAAAATGCCAATATAAAACGTGTTAATGGCGAACTGCCACCTTTAGCATTAAATTCATTTTAGCCACAGCAATTATAAAACTACCTAAAATCAAACCAATAATTTCTGGTCGAATGTATTGAACTGTTGCTGTGGAATGTAAACCCAAACCACCTGCTGTATCACGTAAAAAACAAGCAATACAAAAGCCCATATTCATAGGATTACCAAAATAAACTAAACAAGATGCTATTATACCTATAATTCCCCCCTGAAAGTATAATCATCATACTTTCATTCTTTGCATAATATATGCCTCCCTTTCTATGTATATGCACAATGCGTTTATCATAGCATCTAAACTTAAGCTATGTCTAATTTAATTTATTAATATTTTTCATCTATTTATCAAAAATCATAATAAATGAGTTTTATCATGCACAAAATTTATCTAGATAATGCTAGTACATCATTTCCGAAACCACCTTCAGTAGCTAAAAGAAGTCTATAAATTTTTCTTGCTCATAATGCAGTGAATATCAATAGAGGTTCTTATAATAATGCTTATTCTGTTGAAGAAATAGTTTTTGAAACAAGAGAATTATTAAAAAGATTTATTTCATGCTACAGATAGTAAAAATGTAGTCTTCACTAAAAAATATAACAGAAAGTTTTAAAATATATTATTAAAAAGGCTTTTTTAAAAACCAAATGATCATGTAATAATTTCTTCTATGGAACATAATGCTATTATGCGACCTTTAACTCAATTAACTAAACAAAATATCAGTTATACTCAAGTCCCTTGCCATATAGATGGAACATTTCCTTTGGCAAAATTATCTGATTGTCTACAAGAAAACACTAAGCTCATCATTGTAACTCATGCTAGTAATGTATGTGGAACCATCTTACCCATTGAGCAAATTGGTGAATTTTGTGTCAAACATAATTTAAAATTCATAGTAGATTGCGCTCAAACTGCTGGTATTTTGCCCATTGATATGCAAAAAATGCATATTGATGCTCTAGCTTTCACAGGTCATAAAGGTTTATTAGGTCCACAAGGAATAGGTGGCTTTATTCTATCTGAAGATATGATTAAACAAATTGAACCGTTAATCAGTGGTGGTACAGGTAGTATCAGTCATACAGAAGAAATACCTCAATTTATGCCCGATAGATTTGAAGCTGGTACTTTAAATCTTCCTGGTATTATTGGACTACATGCGAGCTTACAATGGTTAAAAAAAATTACTATTGCCAAAATCCATGAACATGAAAATATGTTGACAAACTATTTTTTGCAACAAATACAACAATTAGACACTGATGAAAAATATATTCGCCTTATTGGCAAAAAGATACTCTTATGCGTACAGGTGTAGTTTCTATCCAAATTTTAAATCATGAATTATCACAAATTGCCTATGATTTAGATGATAAATTTCAAATTATGACTAGAGTATGTCTTCATTGCGCCCCACAAGCACATAAAACTTTAGGTACTTTTCCTACAGGCACAATCCGTTTCTCCTTTGGTTATTTCAATACATTAAAAGAGATAGATTTAACTATAGAAGCCTTAACTAAACTCATTTTAAATAAAGATATACAAAATATATAGGATATTAATTATGGAATTTAGACAATTAGAATCTTTTTGTGCTGTTGTTCGCTATCAAAGTTTTACTAAAGCTGCGGAAAAATTATATATTTCTCAACCTACAATCAGCACTCATATTCGTATGCTTGAACAAGAATTTAATTCACGTTTAATCATTCGCACTACTAAAAATATTGAAATCACACCACATGGGAAAGAATTATTTGCATGTGCTCAAAAATCTTCACATTAAAAAATGATTTAATTCAAAAATGGTCTGAAGAAAATAAAAAAATCATTCGTATCGGTGCTTCTACCATTCCTGCCGATTATATATTACCTGAAGTATTACCATTATTTTGTCAAAAATATCCCGATATCCAATTGCATATTCATCAAAATGACAGTGGTAATATCTTACAATCTATTTTGAATGGCAAATTCACATGATGGTAGGTATGAAATCCTTTTGAAAAAGAGCTTGATTTTTGTTCCTTTTTTTTCATGATGAAATCGTGATGATTACTCCTAAACAAGAAAAATTTTTACATTTTGCCCAAAAAGCATTTAATCAAGATGATTTAATCTCTTTATTAAAAAAAGAAACTATTATTTTGCGTGAACAAGGTAGTGGCAGTAAAAAAACGTTTAGAAAGTTATTTTGAGCAAATCAATCTATCCGAAAAAATCCTTAAATATCATAGCTAGATTAAATGACCAAGAGTCCATAAAAAAAATTAGTAGCTAGTGGACTTGGCATCTCGTTTTATTTCTGCTAAAGCGATCACTGATGCAGATAATTTGCTCACTATAAAATTACCTGAAAATAGCTTAACTCGCAGTTTATATTTTGCTTATCATAAAGACTATATCTTAAAAGAACATATCTTATCTTTTATAAAATTTGTACAAAATTTCTATGCAAAAATAAATAAACGATATAATACTATACAAGATTAAATATAGAGAGGGTTAGTATATTGAAAATAAAAATATTGACAAATATGGCAATGCTTGTAGCTTTGTCTTTGATTTTAGTAAATGTTGATTAAATTTCCCAATTTTGCCTGCTGTTCCATTTATGAAATATGACCCTGCTGATATTCCTATTCTCATTGGAAGTTTTCTCTTTGGCCCTATGGGTGGTGTAATCCTGACAGCAATTGTTTCTATTTTACAAGGTTTATTCATCAGTGGTGATGGTGGTCCAATCGGTATCGTCATGCATTTTTTAGCTACAGGTACTTTTGCTTTTATTGCCGGATTTATTTATCAACGTACAAAAACAAAACGTTCTGCTGTTGTCGGTTTAATCTGCGGAGCTTTAAGTATGACTTGTGTCATGGTCATCTGTAATTTATTATTAACACCTATTTTCTTAGGCGCACCTATGGAAAAAGTTATTGAACTACTTTTACCTGCCATCATACCTTTTAATTTGATTAAAGCAAGTATAAATGCTTTAATAACTTATTTCATTTATAAACCTATATCAAATTTTGTACATCGCAATATTTAAAAGGAGCTTTAATTTTGACTGTAATTACTACTATTCGCAAAGTAACAATTGATTTAGAAAATAAAGCTAAACAAATTGCTAAAGATTTATCCATTCCCTATGTTACAAGAAATAATCTCGGCATTGATAAAATAAAACAACAAGAGAATGTAGATACTGTAATCATTGTAAAAAAAGATAAATTAGTCTTAGATTTACCTACAGGCGAAATGTTTTTTCACCCTAATATGGCTCAAGTTCGCATGAAACGTTTACGCTGTGGTGATATTGATAATATGCTTGAAGCTATGGGAGGACGAGAATTTTTACAAAATAAAACCATCTTAGATTGCACTTTAGGTTTTGCCTCTGATGCAATTATCAGCTCTTATGGCGTAGGCCCTAAAGGCAAAGTCATCGGTCTTGAAGTAAATCCTTTTAATCGCTCTAATCGTCAAAGATGGACTAAAGACTTATCTACCTACTAATTACGATTTAAAATCTGCTATGGATAATATCACTGTTATCAATCAAGATTATTTAAGTTTTCTTAAAGAACAAGAAGATAATAGTTTTGATGTCATCTATTTTGATCCTATGTTTCGCCATACACTCACAGACAGTAAAAGTCTAAATCCACTTCGCCAATTAGCAGATATGAGAGCTGTTAGCCACGAAGCATTAAATGAAGCCAAACGCGTTGCTAAATATCGCATAGTCTTCAAAGAAAATAGTCGCAGTCTTGAATTTTCTCGCCTTGGTTTTACTAAAATCTGTGGTGGTAAATATGCTCCTATTCACTATGGAGTTATTGATTTAAACTAAAAATATAAAAGACCTAAGCTTATATGGATTTTCCCATATATCTTAGGTCTTTTTTTCTATTCTTTAAACAGTTCTAATTGTTTTATCTCTTTAAAATGATATTGACGATATTTTCGTTCTGATAAAGCCCTGCTCAATCTTTTACTATCATAAATTCTAATATATTTCTGAGCAAAAATATTTGGCAATGCCACACCTACAGCTATTGCTAGAATTATCAAAGTAGCATTTACACCACTTTGAAACGCTTGTAAAAAATTGCTCACATCTAAAGTATCAATATCAATTATATTAAATAACAAACGATACATCAAAATACCTGGCATCAACGGAATAACTGACGGTATCGTAAGCACATGGCTAGGCACATGAAACCAATGCACAGCCCTCAAAGCAATAATACTTACCACCATTGCTCCTAGCAATGTTCCAATCGGCAAACCAACACCTAAAAAATCCATAGACAAGGTACGTACACAGACAGAAATCACTCCACCTAGACCGACTACCCATAATAAACGTGGCGGAACATTAAACATGGTAGAAAAACCAGCAGCAGCTATAAAAGCTGATATTACATAAACAATATATGCTTGATGATTTACTGTCGATAAATGCGTAAAATCTTCTACACTGAATAATTTTATGGCAAAAATTATACCAAAAGTCATACTACCAACCATCAGCAAAGTATTCATAGCTCTTGTTATGCCAGCTGTAATATAACAATCGAGCATATCTTCTAAAGCATTGACCATAGGCACACCTGGAACGATAAAAATAGCACATGCCAACATAGTGTACCATGAAGTATCTGTAAACGGCAAAAAGTGCGTAAAATATGCTATTACTGTAGCTGTAAATGAAGATAATACAATTGCCATATAAGGATTTATACCAATTTTTAAACATTGACTGCGCACAAAAAAGCCAATAAATGCTGCTAGTGCAGTATATAATGATGCCATGATATCACAGCCAAACATTTTACCTACACCGCCACAAGCCAGTGCCGCCCCAAGATTAATAATAAAAGTCGCATATTTGCTTTTCTTACTTTCTACTTTCTTCAATTCAGCTTCAAATTGCTCAATAGTATAATCTCTTTCGATTGCCTCCCATGTCATTTTACTAACTTCTAAAATCACATTCATATCAACATTATGCTGATAACATTTTTGCAATTTTGTCATATGATAATTGCCAACGCTCACACTGACCATCAAAGTAGTATACGTAACATGAATATGCAATTGGTCGCCAAAAATCCCTGCATAAGCAGCTGTTCGTTGCATAGTTCGCACAATCCTGCTCGTATCTGCTGAATTTTCCATCATCAAACGACCTACATGTAAAATCAAATGAACTTTTCTTGTCAGTTCTAAATAATTTTCATCTATATTATATGGTATGCTTTTAGAAATTGGTACGTTCTTCATCAGTATAAATGCCTTTCTTAATCATAAAATAAATATCCTATTCTATTATAATATCAATCTAAGATAATAGTACATACAAAAATTATATTTATTTCAAATATCACTCAAATCAACATAAGACCTCAAGAAATTGCAAGGATTTTTATTTAAATTCAGCGAATTATATACTAAAACGATATTGTTTATTTTAAATTTAGAAAAGAGGGATTATATGCAAATCTACATTCAAGTAAAACAACTCGGCAAACGCAAAGCTAGTATTGAAGCACAAAATTTATAATTGAAGACTCCCTTTTTACTGTACACGATTTACTTTATGACATCGTAACTAAACAAGTAGACAAATTCAATCATCGTGCTATTAGCAATATAGATGGTGAACCTACCTTATTAAATTATTTATCGTTAACTCAAATAGAAATCAATCACCTTCTGGAAAATATCCTTTAATCTAGATTACCGCCAACAAAACAAGATATTCAATCGGCTTTTGATAATGTTATTATGGCTTTTAATGATGGATTATTTCGTATATTTTTAAATGATAACGAACTATCTTCCCTAGAAGAAAAAATCAATTTACAAGAAATGACAAATTAACTTTTATCCGCTTAACCATGTTATCAGGAAGAATTTGGTAAGTTTTTCCATAAAATCAGAAAGGATTTTTATTATGTGTTTAGATAGATGGTTCAATAATAATAAAGAATTTAAAAATAAAATAATAGCTGAACTTGCAAAGTTAAAAAATAAACTTTCTACAACGCAACAAAATATTTATGATATTTATTTAACTGAATTACAAGTAAAAACTAGATATAATTATTATTACGCTTCTTTTTCCTTAGAAGAAAGACTCTCTAATCACCCTTTATATCTACATTGGCAAAAATTTTACCTGAAGTATTAACAAAGCCTATATCTTCTTATTTTCTGATGATGAAAAATTGTATTGCAGACCATCTTAGGCAAAGACAAAGCAGATTTATTTTTCTTAGCCTAGATAATTTAATGGATTACCCTTATCAAACTAACTGGTATAGGCGTACACTACGTTCTCACCAATCACATCTATATTTAAGTCGCATGTTCGATGTATTAAATGAATTTTTAATCTATCGCAATACTCAATTAACGCCTCTAGAAAAAATTAAAACTATCTCGTAAACCTATCGATGAAAATAATTTACCACTACAAGATTATATTTATTTGCAAAGTTTTGGTATTTATGTTTTTAGCCGCTGAAATCGACAACAACAATACACAAACAATAAAATTAATTGAAGATATCATCTTAGGTGATAATCAAGTTGCTTTTCTTTCTTATGGTTTAATCAATTCCATAGTAAAAAGTCATAATCAGCATCTGCATAAATTACTAGGTGATTTACTCTTAGCTGGACGATTGCAAGAAGGATTGCGCCAATCCATCACTGAAAATATGGATAATGGCACAGTAGAAGCTTTTTTAACCCTATTAAAAGTAATCGAAGAAAATAATTTAATTCGCTATGCTTCTGTAAAAAGAGCTATAGCCACATGGACAAGTCTAATTGATATTGATAATGCTGATAAATCACAAAAAAAGAAATAGCTTCTTTCTCTAAATTTCTAACAAATGAACAGCTCCGCCATCA
>ENA-OPZN01000460-OPZN01000460.1-human-gut-metagenome-genome-assembly--contig:-NODE-460-length-12585-cov-3.110130_pt1 | contig 12585 bp, 13 predicted proteins | sample MGYA00242483_ERZ504503 | MGnify/ENA primary metagenome ERZ504503 (study PRJEB26092, sample SAMD00036285) | human gut metagenome | host: Homo sapiens | study: EMG produced TPA metagenomics assembly of... | reverse complement strand
TTTTGTTCCTTAAAACATTTAGTATAGTAACTTTGGTCACTGAAACCTACTGAGGTTGCAATTTCGGCGATAGATAAATTGGTATCTCTGATTAAGTCGATACTTTTGTTTATCCGATAGAGTATTAAGTAATTGAACAACGATTCTCCGGTGACTTTTTTAAAAAAGCGACTACATTCGCTTTTGCTGATGGAAACAGATTTGCAATTTCCTCCAGCGTTATTTTTCTTGAAAGTGATTTTGTATAAAGGAAAGAATTTGTTTAACCGATCATTTTCATAGTAGCTTTGCGGGACTTCATCGCTGTCTTGTGAATTAGATTTTAGCAATAAATATGTTTCTTTAAAAATTTCCAATATATCAATTTCTACATCAACTTCAAATAGTTCCGGTGTTTCTTTTATTAATTGCTGAATGTTAATTATTTTATTTAGGATATTTTTTGAGTTGGACTCATTACCGGATAATTTTAAGGCTGCTGGAATAGGTGACTTAAGAATCGGGTTTATATATCGAGAATAAATTCGTCCGTGATTATCGTGGGCGATAAAAGATGGTGGAATATCTAAACAGATGTAAGACGCGGTTGAAACACTTTTATTTTGTTTTAATGAGATGTATCTGCTGATAGTTAAATAAAAAAAACCGTCTCCTTTTTTTTTATTGAATATGTCTGTCGGGGGAAGTTTTTATATCAATGATACCTTCTGTTACATAACAATATTGAAATGCTTGATGCCAATGCCAATTAATGAACTCATAGGTATGGGGCGAAAATGTAGTTGTAAAAATTGAAATAATTAAACCGGGAAAATAGGTTTTATTAATTCTTGTTTTGAATGATCAAAGGTATTTTTTTCTCTTTCATTCTTACGACCTCAATATTTTTATAAAATTAAGATTTTTAGTGATATAACCATAAATTAATAAATGGTATAGTGAGTATAACAATAAATCATTAGAAAAGGGAAGTGATGAGATGCGTTATTTTAGCAATGATGTTATGGAAGTGCTGATTAATAAGGGTTTAAGAGAATTTAGAAGTGATGGTTGTTTTGACTATAATGAAGCTTTAGCGGCTAAAAAATCACATGAGTCATTAGAGGCTTATCAAAAAACACCTTTGGTTCACCTTGATGGATTAGCAAAAAAATTACAAATTTCCAATATCATGGTTAAAGATGAATCGAAACGATTCAGTCTTAATGCATTTTAAAGGTTTAGGTGGCAGTTATGCTATGTTTCGTATTATCTGTGAAGTTCTAGGTTTAGATTATCAAACAGCACAACTTAAAGATTTATTACAAGATAAATTTAAAGCGACCTTACAAGCGATTGAGTTTGTTACGGCAACTGATGGGAATCATGGTAAAGGTGTTTCATGGGCAGCCGGAATTTTTGGTTGTAAAGCACATGTCTATATGCCAGCCGGTTCTCAGGAAGTTCGGGCCGAGGCCATTAGAAATGCGGGCCCTGCCGATGTTGAGATTACAAAGTTTAATTATGATGATACTGTTAGATTTGCAAAGAGCCAAAGTGAAGCAAACGGTTGGTATCTTATTCAAGATACTGCTTGGGACGGTTATGAAAAAATCCCAACTTGGATTATACAAGGTTATTTAACTATGATTCTTGAAACGGTTGAAGAGTTGGGAACTAAAAAAATAAAACCAACCCATGTTTTTTTACAAGCCGGGGTCGGGGCTATGGCTGGCGGTGTAGTAGGCTTTTTAAGTGATTATTATAAAACAGATAAACCGATAATTGTAATCGTCGAACCGCAAGTAGCTGACTGTATTTATAGATCTAAGCTGATTGATGATGGCGCGATGCATTCTATTGAAGGCTCGCCTTTTACGATTATGGCCGGCTTGAACTGCGGTACACCGTGCAAAGTAACCTGGGGTGAACTAAGTAATCTGCCTGACTTTTACGTATCTTGTGCTGATAGTGTAGCAGCTTGTGGAATGAGAACATACCATAAACCGCTTTCCGGTGATGCTCAAATTATTTCAGGCGAATCAGGAGCAGTAACAATGGGGGTTGTAAAAAAACTATTTTAGCGGATGAACGTTACAAGTCATTGAAGGAAAGTATGCAATTAAATTCGGATTCTAAAATTTTACTCATAAATACTGAAGGTGATACGGATCCAGAGAATTATGAGGCTATTATTTCCGGAAAATTATTCAAAGAAAACTGTTAGATCTTCTTATAATAGGTTGGTTAATAGATAGAGGGATAGGTATGAATACGATGAAACGGGAGTTGACTTTTCGTATGCCGCATTTGTAATGGGCGTATGTTTTGCTTTCATTATGATTCCGGCTGCTGTGTTTGGAGTTAAAATTCATGTTATGTTTGTACTATCGTGGCTAATTGCGATTCCACTTTGTATGAGATTGGGCTATACCTATAAAGAGTTACAAAGTGGGATGTTGGACTTTATTCCTAAATGCATTATGCCGGTTCTTTTAATATTAATTATTGGTGGATTAATTGGTGCTTGGTGTGCCAGTGGTACCATTGCTTATATTACGGCTCTAGGGTTAAAAATGATAAATCCTCAATATTTTTTAGCAACAGCGTTTTGCGATTACCTTTATTTGTGCTTGTTTTACGGGTACAAGTTTCGGTACCTGTGGGACAATTGGGGTGGCCCTTATGGGGGTTGCGGCCGGCATGGGAATTGATACCTATTGGGCCGCCAGTGCTATTCTTTGTGCTGCCGTTATTGGTGATGGATTGTCACCTTTATCTGATACTCCTAATGTTATTGCCGGTGCAACGAATGTAGATGTTTTTAAAAGTGTAATTTTTCAGTTGCCTATGACAATTCCGGTTATTCTTATATCCTTCGCATTTTATGCGTTTATGGGGGTGTTTGGGGATGTACCGATGGCTGATACATCGACTATAAGCAATTTAGTTATTGCCATCGAAGATAGCTACAATTTAGGTGTATGGTGTCTTATACCGGTGATTTTGGTGTTTGGCTTGTTGATTTTTGAATTTCCGGCGGTACCGGCCATTTTAATTGGTATTCTAAGTGCTATAGGTGTGGCTGTAGTATTTCAAGGGCAAAGTATCGTAATACTGTTAGTGCGGTATGGGGCGGCTATCACTTAGTTTCGGATAATAAATTAATTGAAACTTTATTCAGTCGAGGCGGCATTTCGAGTATGACGGGAACAGCAGTTTTAATTATCTTCTCATTTGGTTTATTTGGAATACTAAAGCTATGTAATGTACTGGATGTATTGGTAGTTCCACTAACTAAGAAAAATAAATGTCGTTTAAGTGGAGTTGTATGCGTAATTGTATTGGGATTTTTGGCAAATTTCTCATCTTCGGCCAGTTTCTCTGAAGTTTTTACAGGCAATATTATGACAACTGTTTATGATAAAGCAGGTTTGAATCGCTTGGATTTAACACGGGCTGCCACTGTTGGATGTTTAGTGTTCTCTATGTTCGTACCGTTTACAGTAAATGTGTGCTACCGTTACCGGCTTTTTTAGGTGTAGATCCGGGTTTGCGATGTTTTAAATATTATGTCAGTATGCCACTTTATTTTAAATCGTTATATTGTTGATTACAGGGTTTAATTTGGATAAAATCTTTATTGGCTAAAGATGAGTAAAAAGTTAGGTATAGCAAACAGGTATTAATTTCGATTGGGTATTTGACAGTCTGTTCTTGGGAGGTAATTTATCATGGAAAATCAATTAGCGAAAAATCTTTACATCTATTGATGAACATAAGGAAGACATGGTACAGGATTTAAGAACGTTTGCTGATTTAGAGGGGCACTTTGAAGAAAAAGATAATGTATTAAAAGCCAGAACGTGGTTGCAACAGCAGTTGGAAAAAGAAGGTTTTGCGTGTAGATTCAGAGAGGTTGCCGATGACCGTTGTGGTATTATGATTGCCGAGTTAGGGATGGATCGACCGGGGAAACCGATTATATTTTCCGGCCATTGTGATACAGTACATTATACCGGTAGCTTTGGCGGTGAAAATCCGACTGTCATTAAAGACGGGAAAATTTTTGGACCCGGTGTGCTTGATATGAAAGGCGGTTTAATTATTGCATTATATGTTGCAAAAGCGTTAAACTTTATACAGTATAAGGAGCACCCGATTAAACTTATTGTTGTAGGTGAAGAAGAATCCGATCATGTCGGTAATGACGGCGATAAAATACTAACGGCTGAATCAAAAGGGGCACTCTGTTGTTTTAACATGGAAACCGGTCAAATGAATAATAGTTTATGTACTCAGAAGAAAAAGTCAATTTACCTATTATTTGAGTGTTGACGGGGTAGGTGGTCATGCCGGTAATGATTTTTTGAAAGGTCGTAATGCAATTAATGAAGCCGTGTATAAGATTCAGAAAATTATTGAACTCACTGACTTATCCGTAGGAACTACGGTTACAACGGCAGTTATAAAGGGTGGTGGGCACACCAGTGGCATTGCAGATCATTGTGAAGTCGTGTTCGATGTGCGAGTGACAAATGAAAATGAAGCAAAACGTATTATGGACTCTATGTATGAAATTACTGATGAAACGTTTATTGAAGGAACAAAGTCAAAGTTAACGTATTACCGCGCTAAATTATTGCCACTTCAAGAAACCAAAGAAGCGATTCGTTTACTAGACTTTGTTAATACAGTTGCCAAAGATAACGGTTTTGATGAATTTGGGAAAGTGCATTTAGGCGGAGCATCCGATGCCGGAAATATGGCGGCAGCCGGTATTCCGGTTTTAGATAACTGCGGTATCATCGGTCAATATGCACATAATAAAAAAGAATATGGCATAATTGATTCCTTATACTCTAGAGCTAAAATATTTGCAGGCACTGTTTTGAAAATTAAGGAGTTGTAGTTGTGGAACTTTCAACGGATATACGTTTTTGGTTACCGGCGTTAGTACCCATTGTATTTCTTTTAGTAGCGATTATTAAACTGCGGTGGCGGATTGCGAAGGCGTCGGTAGTCAGTATGAGCTTGGCATTGCTGATTGCCGGGTTGCTTTTCGGATCATCACCGTTAGCTTTATTATTTGAAACCGGTAAGGGCGTTTTTTGGAACGCTGCCACCATATTGCTCGTGATTTGGCCGGCTATTTATTTATATGAAATAACTTGTGAAGTTAAGGCGGTTGAGGCGATTCGTACAGGTATTCAACGGATTACAAAACACGAACTATTGCAGATTTTAATATTAGGATGGGTGTTCCCCAGTTTCTTACAGGGGATAACCGGCTTTGGTGTTGCTGTGGCGGTGGGAGCGCCGCTGTTATTGAGTATTGGCGTAAGGCCGCTGTACAGTATTGTCATTGTACTGCTGGGCCATTCTTGGGGCGCTACGTTTGGGACCTTGGCGCTTGCTTGGGAGGCCTTGGTTCAGCAATCCTCGATGAATGGCAACGAACAAGTGTATGCCGCCTTTTTGGCGGCGGCTATGATTTGGATTTTTAACTTTTTAGCGGTGCTATATATTTGTTGGTTTATATGGACGAATGAGGGCAATACAATCTGTTTGGCCGGTAGTAGTTGGCTTGTCGCTTGTCATGGGTGGTGGCGAATTATGGCTTGCCACCATTAATCCAACAATTTCCTGCTTTTTACCAACCGCTATCGGTATGGGCTTAGTGTTTGTGGTGAGTAAAATTCCAAAGTATAAGCAACGATGGTATAATACGGACAGTCCAATTATGATGCGGCTTAATCAAACTGAAAGAGCACCGTTGAATGACACGCCGGCAAAGGTCACTTCCGGACGTACCATGTCGTTTAATCAAGCTTTTTTGCCATACTATCTGTTGATTGGCATTACCGTATTATGCTTGTTAGTGCCACCGATTTACAATGCTCTCAGTGTCTGGAAAGTGGCGCTCACGTTTCCTGAGACGGCGACTGCTTTTGGCTATATGACTAAGGCGGAGCCTTATTTCAGCCCTGTGCAACCCTTAACGTATGCAGGTACGTTCTTACTTTTGTCAGCGCTAAGTAGTCTTTGGTACTATGAAAAAAAAGAGATTTTTACCTAAATCAGCGGTAACGGCTATTAATAAACGTACTTTTTGAAAAATGTAAGGCGCCTACCATAGCGATTACCTGTTTGATTGTCATGGCTAAATATATGGGCAGTAGCGGGCAAATTTATGTGCTTTCAACGGGGATTGTTGAATTGCTCGGTATTTACTATGTTATCGTATCGCCGTTACTGGGCATGATCGGGTCCTTTTTGACGGGCAGTAATATGTCGTCCAATATATTATTCGGCAATTTACAAATGCTGGCGGCTAAGGCGCTGGGCATAAATCCGGCTATTACGGCAGCGTTGCAAACTACCGGCGGCGTGCTTGGCAATTCCTTTTCGCCGGGCTGTGTGATTATGGGTATTGTCACAACCGGTTTTAACGAAGGTGAAGATAAAATATTGAAACTTATGATGCCGTTTACTATTGCGCTGGCTGTTATATTTGGTTTGTTAGGCTTTATGCAGTTATTGTTGTAAGTTTTGTCCTATAACCCTATAACCCTATAATCCTATAATCCTAAGCTTTGGATTCAGATAACACAAACCCCCTCTCCGTGCGGATGCACAGAGAGGGGGGTTTGCTTATTATGCAGCTGATTTTCCTAGAGAGAGTAGTATTTTAATGATTAATTGCACACATTGGTCACATGAAACGCGAATATATTAATCATTTAAATTGGAAAAATCAACTGTAATACCGAGTGCCTTGGCTACGCCTTCGCCGTAAGCCGGATCACATTGGTAACAATGTTTAGCATGGCGTTCTTGAATTTCTTTAGAAACGCCGTTCATAGCACGTGCTGTATTTTCAAATAAAAGTTGTTGTTTTTCCGGAGTCATGAGACGGAACAATTTGCCCGGTTGGGTGTAGAAATCGGAATCGTCTTCATAGAAATCGTATTGGTAAGCAGGGCCCGTAATATCGAGCGGTGGTTCTTTGAATTCCGGTTGGTTGAGCCATTCGCCTTTAGTGTTTGGCGCATAGCCGATGGTAGCGCCGTGGTTACCGTCAACACGGCCGAGACCGTCGCGATGGTACATGTTAACAGGGCATTTAGCGGCGTTAACAGGAATCTGATGGTAGTTAGTGCCTAAGCGGTAACGCTGTGCGTCAGCATAGGAGAATAAACGACCTTGTAACATTCTGTCAGGGGAGAATCCGATGCCCGGAATTATGGTGGACGGAGCAAAGGCAGCTTGTTCACGTCTTGGAAGTAGTTTCAGGATTGCGGTTCAATTCCATGACACCAACTTCGATGAGCGGGAATTCGCTGTGATACCAAACTTTAGTGAGGTCGAACGGATTGTATGGCATTTCTTTAGCCTTTTCTTCCGTCATAACCTGGATGCACAATTTCCATTTCGGGAAGTCGCCTTTTTCAATGGCGTCGAATAAATCCCGTTGATGGCTTTCGCGGTCGCCGGCTACCACTTCGGCTGCTTCTTGGTCGCTCAAGTTTTCAATCGGTTGTTGGCAAACCCAGTGGAATTTAACCCAAACGCGTTCGTTATTGGCGTTGATTAAGCTGTACGTATGGCTACCGAAACCATGCATATGGCGGTAGGAGGAAGGGATACCACGGTCACTCATAACGATAGTAATCTGGTGGATGGCTTCCGGTAAGCTGGTCCAGAAGTCCCAGTTAGCTTCGGCATCACGCAAGTTTGTTTTGGATTACGTTTTACGGCACGGTTCAAATCAGGGAATTGCAATGGATCGCGAATGAAGAATACCGGGGTGTTGTTACCAACGAGGTCCCAGTTGCCTTCTTCGGTGTAGAATTTAACGGCAAAACCGCGAATATCGCGTTCGGCGTCAGCTGCACCGCGTTCCCCGGCTACTGTGGAGAAACGAACGAATAAATCGGTTTTTGTCCAACTTCTGAAAAAAGTTTAGCTTTAGTGTATTTAGTGATGTCATTAGTTACAGTAAAAGTACCGAATGCACCGGAACCTTTAGCATGCATACGTCTTTCAGGAATTACTTCACGAGCAAAATGGCCTAGTTTTTCCATGAGCCATACGTCTTGCATAAGGACAGGACCACGTTTTGCCGGCCGTCATAGAGTTATTATTGTCCGGTACGGGTGCACCAAATGCGGTAGTCAATTTCTTTTTTGTCACTCATTTTCCTATTTCCTCCTTAGTACCTACTAACTTTTCGATTGTTTTGAATGTTAACGATAATTATTATCCATTTATACTATTATTATAACGTTAAATTTCGAAATACACAAGATTTTTTTATTAAAAATATTATTAAATTTGATGAGATAATAGCTGTAAATGCAGCTATTATCTGTAATGATTAAGCTATGTAATATAAAAGATACTTTACAATTTTTTGATATATTAATATGAAGTGAAGATGCTATATGATTGTTTCACGCATATATTTTGGACTAAATGGAGCTTTTCGGTAATATCTATCATAAGCGGAGACGTATCGCGGTTGATAATAAGTAGCTGACAATAAACGGCACATAATATACTTTATTAATGAACGGACGGTTCCTTTTCTTATTGAATTTTATATGATACTCTATACTTATAATATGCTTGTAGTATGAACATATCATTATTGACAGTGTATTTATTAGCTGGTTTGACGGAGACTTTATAAGGAAGTTTTAAAAGGAAATTACTACGAATTTCAAGCAAGAATTCCTACTAGAGATTTTTACCAAGAATTTTCTCGGAAATTAATAGATGTTTAAAAAGAAACGGAAGATTACTCATATGAAATATATACTGAAAAAAATGACGGTACTCATGGTGCTGGTGGGCTTTATCAGCTTTATGACGGCTGTGTCATTTAACGGTGTTGAGGCTAAATCGGAAAGACTTATGATTCAAGGTGACCACGGCGCCTTGTCGGCTGTGTTGCAAACACCGGACAAGGTTCAGAGTTATCCCTTGGTTATTTTGATGCACGGTTTTTCCGCGAGCAAAGATTATAAATTACTGGAATTGACGGCGGAATATTTAGAAAAAGCGGGGATTGCTTCCATTCGCTTTGATTTTAACGGGCACGGTGACAGTGAAGGCCGTTTTCAAGACATGACGGTGCCGAATGAAATTGAAGATGCGAAGAAGGTCTATGCGTACGCCAAAGCGTTACCGGGCGTTACGAATATTTTACTGGTCGGCCATTCGCAAGGTGGTGTGGTAGCCAGCATGTTGGCCGGCGAGTTAACGGAGCAATATGGCAATGATGCGGTGAAAGGGTTGGTTTTATTGGCTCCGGCCGCTAATATCGGTAGATAAAACGATTGGGGGAGCCTTCTTTGGTGTACAGTTCGACACGGATACTATGCCGGAATACATTGAGTTGCCTAGCGGTTTACACGTAGGCCGTGATTATTTTAAAACGGCTTATAGTCTGCCTTTGTATGATACGGCCAAGCTGTATACGGGGCCGGTGACTATCATTCAGGGAAAGGAGGATACGGTAGTGCCGCCACGGTATGCGCAGCGTTTTGTTGAAATTTATAAGCATAGCACGCTTGAAATCGTGGAGGGCTATGATCATGAGTTTTCACAAAATATGCCTGCCATAGCGCGCGGGATAGTGCAGTCCGTGCAGCAAGATGTAAATCGTACGGATGATACGGATCTGAAGATTAATAGTTATCTCAACGAAAATTCGGTTGTTTTTTTGAAAAGATTATTGAAGTGCTCGATAAGGTGAAAGCATTTTTTAGCGGGGTTAAGCTAAGTGTAGACATGTGAGAAAAGAGCTGTTTTTTCTTCTGTTGTTAACTATTATTCCTATAATTTTAATGGTATAATATATCTATTACACAAAAACAAATGTTTAACAGACGCCGGGGGAGTGAAAGTGACACTTATATAACGTTGTTTTGGTGCAATGAGAGATTAGAGATTTTTTTTCAAAAGAAAAGAGGAGAGAGTATGAGTTTAAGATTGTGGGAACAGGTGGCGGCTTGGAAGTCGCCGAAGTATCGCTTTGTGGATTTGACGCATGAACTAAGTCCGGAAACACCGCATTGGTGGGGTTTTAAGCCGCTAAAAGAAACGACTTTGTATGATTATCCCGAAAATAAAAAAGACGGTGACACTTGGACGGAAGCGCCTATGCAGATTAAGGAATACACTGTCGTAGGTCAGTACGGTACGCATGTGGATGCACCGATTCATTTTGATCCGAAGGGGCGTACGCAAGAGCAGCTTCGTGTTGATGAAATGGTATATCCATTGGTTGTTATCGATAAATCCAAAGAAGTAGCTGAAAATCCGGATTATGAATTATCCGTTGAAGATGTGTTGGCCTTTGAAGAACAGTACGGCCGTATTCCGGAAGGTGCGTTTGTTGCCTTTAGAACCGATTGGTATAAACAGCCGGCCGATGATTTTCAGAAAAAGGATGCCGACGGCAATCCTCATACGCCGGGCTGGACGATTCCCACATTGGAGTTTTTGGTAAAAGAACGTAATATCGGCGCCATCGGTCATGAAACGGCCGATACGGATGCGGCGATTCGAGCATTCCAACCGGATTCCCATCCGTTGCCGGCTGAGCAGTATATTTTGTCGCAGGATAGAATTCAGGTGGAAGTGTTGGCTCACTTGGATGAGTTACCACCGGTAGGAGCCGTTATCTTTGTAACTTTCCCTAAATTGAAAGGCGGTACCGGCTTTGCGGCGCGTTGCTTCGCCTTGGTAGAAAACGAATAAAATCAGATTGGGTTCTTACATCTTAATAAATGAAAAGAAGGGGGCTGTAACGAAATACACCCCCTAAAAAACAAGAATGCGGTTTGAAGATACGAAAGTGTCTTCAAGCCGCATTCTTGCTATATTTGTATAAGAAAAAAGGCCCCGAAGGGCCTTCTTTGTTGGTATAATTAATTTATGAACAGAAACCATATCCAACAAGGCAATTATACTAAACTTTCTGGCTTTCGCCAAGTAGTTTTATCATTGGATTATGGCTTTCAGATCGGACCAAAAGAACCGGTGAGATTACTGGATGCTGTATTGGAGGAACTGGACTATACAAGGTTGCAGCATTTATATTCTTCAAAAGGAAGAAAATCTTTAGTACCTCCCCATCTTTTGTTTAAAGTCTATGTGTTAGCTATGACCGAAGGCATTGTATCTGTTCGCAAAATTGCTGAGCAATGCACTAAAAATATCCATTACATGTGGCTCTTACAGGGCTATCCGACTCCGTCTCATATGGTATTTCATCGATTCTTTCAACGCTTAACTGTTGATGTACTTAGAGATTTGTTATCTCAATTTATTCAAGCATTAAGTGAATTTGACAGCTTAGATTTTTCTGAAGTATTCATCGACGGAACTAAATGGGAAGCCTATGCAAATAAATACACCTTTGTGTGGAAAAAGGCAATTCTTAAGCACTATGCTAAGTTACCGGATAAATTGTTAGTTCTTCAATATGAAATACAAAATCTTTTGGACATAGACGTCTCAGATATGACTGAAGATGAACTATTGGTTTTGCTGGAGCAATCCATACGCGAAAAGCAAATTGAGTTTGTACACGGTACCGGTAAACGAAAACATCCATTGCAAAGAGCTTTTGAATCCTGTTTAGCCTTGCGTGACAAGCGAAATGAATATGATGAAAAGTTAGCTATTCTAGGCTCTCGCAACAGTTACTCTAAAACTGATCATGATGCTACGTTTATGCGACTAAAAGAAGATCATATGTTAAACGGCCAATTAAAACCGGCCTACAATGTTCAACTAGCTGTTCATAGTGAATATATTATGGGCGTTGGCGTATTTCCAAATCCTACAGATACGAACACCTTAATTCCATTTATGCAACAATTAGAAGGACAATACAAACAACACTTTCAATATGTGGTAGCTGATGCCGGTTATGACAGCAACGAAAATCTGGCATGGTTATGGGCTCATGATTACAAAACTTGTATTAAACCAAGTACATATGAATTGAGTAAAACGAAAAAGTATAAGAAAGATATTGGTCGAGCGGATAACATGGTATATGATGAGGCGACCGATACATTTACTTGTGCCAAAGGCCGTACATTACGATTCCAATACATACGCAGAAACAAAAGTAAGACCGGTTTCATTAAGCAAAACCGAGTATACCGGTGTGAAAACTGCAATTATTGTGGCTTACGTAAGGAATGCCAAAAACTTAAGTTCGGAAAACTTCCTAAGGGGAATAAGACGATATATATTGCTACTGATTACCGCGAATTATTAGCCAAAAACAAGGCTGTATTTGATAGTGACTATGGCTTACAACTTCGAGTAAACCGTTCTATTCAGGTGGAAGGTGCTTTTGGCATAACAAAAGAAGATTTTGAATACACCAGGTTCAGGCACCGAGGCAAAGTTAACGTAGAAAAAGATTTATTACTATTAGCTTTTGGATACAATTTACTGAAGCTGCATAACCGAATACAGAAGAAGCGATTAGGTCAACGGTTGTTCGAAACTAATTCTGCTGCGTAATTAAAAGCCAAAAGCTAAAGGCTTATTTAAGTGCGCTAAAACAAAAAACAA
>ENA-OPZN01000459-OPZN01000459.1-human-gut-metagenome-genome-assembly--contig:-NODE-459-length-12588-cov-1.628681_pt1 | contig 12588 bp, 15 predicted proteins | sample MGYA00242483_ERZ504503 | MGnify/ENA primary metagenome ERZ504503 (study PRJEB26092, sample SAMD00036285) | human gut metagenome | host: Homo sapiens | study: EMG produced TPA metagenomics assembly of... | reverse complement strand
AGTACCGGCGGGAGGATATTGGATTTGTTTTCAGTTTTATAATCTGATGCAGAACCTGACGGCGCTCGAGAATGTGGAGCTGGCGATGCAGATTTGTAAGCATCCGCTGGATGCGTCGGAGGTGCTTGCGGAGGTTGGGCTGGAAGAGAGAATGAATAACTTCCCGGCGCAGCTTTCGGGCGGAGAGCAGCAGCGTGTGGCGATTGCGCGTGCGCTGGCGAAGAATCCGAAACTGCTGCTCTGCGATGAGCCGACCGGCGCGCTCGATTATGTGACGGGAAAAGCGATCTTAAAGCTGCTGCAGGATACCTGCCGGGAGAAGGGGATGACGGTCATTGTCATCACTCACAACTCGGCGCTGACACCGATGGCGGACCGCGTGATTAAATCCGAACGGAAAAGTGGCGGGCATGAAACAAATGAGAACCCGACGCCGGTGGAAGAGATAGAATGGTAGGTGGACGATGAGAGCATTTCGAAAAGACTTTATCCGGGAAATCACAAAGAACAAGGGGCGGTTTCTGTCAGTCTTTTTCATCGTGCTTCTTGGCGCGGCGTTTTTCTCGGGCATTCGGTCGGCGGAAGGAGATATGAAGGTTTCGGCGGACCGGTATTATGATGAAGTAAATTATATGGATTTGAAAGTCCTTGGAACGCTGGGGCTGACAGACGATGATCTGGCGGATATCGCGAAGACGGATGGCGTGAAAGCGGTCTACGGCGGAAAAACGGTGGAAGTGCTGCATGACATCGGCGAGAGCGAGCAGGTTGTGAAGCTGATTGCGCTGACGGACGGTGTGAATGAGCCGCGCGTGGTCGAGGGACGGATGCCGGAGAAAGAGGATGAAATTCTTGTTGATACGCAGTTTCTGAAAAGTTCCGGCTGTGAGATCGGAGATCAGGTAACGTTCACTTCCGGAACGGAGGATCCGCTCTCAGATTCGCTGACCGGGGACACGTTTACGATTGTTGGTTCGGCGACACTCCCTTATTATATGGATCTGAACCGGGGAACGGGCTCGATTGGAAACGGAAGCATCAACAGTTTTGCACTGCTGCTTCCGGAGACATTTACCTCGGATCTCTATACAGAGATTTACGTCCAGGCGGACGGCGCACAGGAAGAGGCGAGCTACAGCGATGCGTATGATGAGACGGTGAAGGCTGTACAGACGAAGATTGAAGCGCTCGAGGATGCGGCGTGCGACCGGCGGTATACGGCAGTCAAAACCGAAGGACAGGAAAAGATTGATGATGCAAAACAGCAGGTCGCTGATGCAGAGCAGAAATTAGCGGACGCAAAAACAGAGCTGGATGACGGTGCACAGCAGCTTGCCGACGCGAAAGTGACGATTGCGGACAAAGAGCAGGAACTTCTCGACGGCGAACAGACGTTAAAGGACAAAGAACAGGAGCTTCTTGACGGAAAGCAGACGATTGCTGAGAAAGAACAGGAACTCCTTGACGGAAAACAGACCATTGCAGACAAAGAGCAGGAACTTCTCAGTGCGAAAGCAACCATCGCCGATAAAGAGCAGGAACTGGCATCCGGCAAGGCAACGCTGAAAGATAAAGAGGCGGAACTTGCGAGCGGAAAAGCGACGCTGGAAGCAAAGGCGGCAGAGCTGGAAAGCGGAAAAGCGGAGCTGAATCAGAAAGCCGATGAACTTGCAAGTGGAAAAACCACACTTGAGGCAAAAGCGAAAGAACTTTCCGACGGAAAAGCACAGCTTGCAGAGAAAGAAACAGAACTGGCATCCGGCAAAAAAGAGTTAGAGGAAAAAATGACGCAGCTTTCGGCGGCAAAACCGAACTGACTCGGAAGCAGACGGAGCTGAATACTGCAAAAGAGCAGCTTTCCGAAAAAGAAACGGAATTGAATATTGCAAAGGAGCAGCTTTCCGCTGCACGCGAGGAACTGGACAACAAGAAAGCAGAAACCGCTGCAGGACGCACACAGTATGAAGCGCAGAAGGCAGCGTATGAAGAACAGAAGAGTCAGTATGAGACAGCCAAGGATCAGTTAGCCCAGATTTCCAGGCAGCTTCCGATGGTGGAGGCTGCGCAGACAGAAGTGACTGGTCAGATCGAGGTGATTGAGGCTCAGCTTGACGGACTGACGGAGGAAGATGAAGCATATGTATCCCTGTTGGAACAGAAAACTGCGCTGGAAGCAAAGCAGACAGAGTTAGCACAGCAGCTTTTCACGATGCAGGAGCAGAAAACATTTCTGGAACAAAACATCGCAGCGTTTGAAGCAGCAAGCGCTGATGCGGAAGCCCGGCTTGCGGCTGCAGAAGCTCAGATTACCGACGCAGAAAGTCAGCTTGCCGCTGCAGATGCACAATTAACAGAAAAAGAGCAGGAATGCGCCGCAGGCGAGGCACAGATTGCTTCTGCAAAAGAAGAACTGGAAAGCGGCGAAGCTCAGATTACAGAGGCTCTTGCCCAGCTTCAGGATGGAGAAGCACAAGCAGAAGCTTATCAGAAACAGATTGAGGATGGCGAAGCCCAGCTTGCATCCGCCAAAGCAGCGATTGCCGACGGAGAAGCTCAGATTGAGACGAATCGCAGTAAATTAAAAGACGGAGAAACTCAGCTTGCGGCTGCCAGAGCCCAGCTTGCTGATGGGGAACAGCAGATTGCATCGTACCGACAGACGATTCAGTCGGGTGAGGCCCAGCTTGCCGCTGCAAAGCAGACAATTTCCAGTGGAGAAAGTCAGCTCGCCGACGCGAAACAGACGATCGCCGATGGCGAAACCCAGTTAGCAGAAGCAAAGCAGACGATCGCCGATGGAGAAAGTCAGCTCGCCGAAGCCAAGCAGACGATTGCCGACGGAGAAACCCAGCTTGCCGACGCGAAACAGGAAATCGCCAACGGAAAAATCTCCCTTGCGGATGCGAAACAGGAAATTGCCGATAAAGAAAAGGAACTTGAGGACGGCAAAGCCGAATATGAAAAAGCAAAAGCCGACGCCGAACCAGAAATCGCGGATGCGAAGCAGGAAATTGCGGACGGTGAGAAAACACTCGCAGACCTGAAAAAACCAACGTGGTACGTCTGGGGACGGGATAAGGTAACGTCAACTGAGAGCTTCGGTCAGGATGCCAGCCGTATCTCGAATATCGGAAAATTCTTCCCGGTTATCTTCTTCCTCGTGGCTGCTCTCGTCAGCCTGACGACGATGACACGAATGATCGAGGAACAGCGTCAGCAGATCGGAACGTTAAAAGCCCTCGGTTATTCCGACGGCGTGATCGCCTTTAAATATTTCGCATACGCGATGCTCTCCACCGTATCCGGCGCTCTCGCGGGCGTGGTGGTTGGAGAAAAAATCCTGCCCTGGGTTATTATGGAATGCCTACGGCATGCTGTATACCGGACTCCCGTATTACATGACCCCGCTGAATTGGGAGCAGGGAGCCTTGCGATTCTGGCGAGTGCAGCCTGCACCGGCGTGGCGCGATCGCGGCATGCTACAAAGAACTCGCCGCAGGTCCGGCAGAGCTGATGCGGCCGGAAGCACCGAAAAACGGCAAACGGATTTTCCTGGAACGTATCGGCGTACTCTGGAAACATCTGAACTTTACGCAGAAATCAACCGTGCGGAATCTGGTACGGTATAAAAAACGATTCTTCATGACCGTTATCGGAATCGGCGGATGCATGGGTCTGATCCTCGTCGGTTTCGGCCTTCAGGATTCCATCACCGCGATTGCGAAAAACCAGTTCGTCAGCCTCTTCACCTATCAGGCGAATGCTGTGCTGAATTCAGATGTGGATGAATCCGAAAAAGAAGCATTGCAGACCGATCTGGAAAACCACAGCGGCATCGATGAGCTGCTGGAAATGTACTGCCAGAACATCGAACTGCAGACCGACAAAAAGACCGTGGATGCAGTGCTTGAAGTGCCGAAAGAACTGACGAATTTCAATGACTTCTATGCCTTCCGAGACCGGAAAAGCGGAGAAGTTTACGAATTCCCGACCGACGGCGGCGCAGCCATCAGCGAAAAGACAGCAACGATGCTCGGCGTAAAAGCAGGCGACACGGTTCAGCTGAAAAAAAGGCGACGATATTGTGGACGTAAAGATTTCGATCATCGTCGAAAACTACGTGCGCCATTATCTGTATCTGGCCCCGGATCTCTACGAGGAGCTGTTCGGCGGAGCGCCGGATTACAACCAGCTTCTGATGAAATATCAGGACACGTCGAGCAATTATGAGACAGCACTCGGAGAAAAAATCATGACGTACGACGGTGTAGCGGCAATCTCGTTCACATCCGACCTGATTGATCAGATTGACAACATGCTTCGTTCCCTCGACATCGTCATCGTGGTGCTGATCGTATCGGCGGGCCTGCTGGCGTTTGTGGTGCTGTACAACCTGAACAACATTAACATCACCGAACGACAGAGAGAGCTGGCAACGCTGAAAGTGCTCGGCTTCTTCGACGGCGAGGTGGCATCGTACGTGTACCGGGAAAACATGGTGCTGACACTGTTCGGCGTTATCGCGGGCATGGGAATTGGAACGTTTTTTACATCATTGCGTAATTCAGACCGTCGAGGTCGATATGATGATGTTCGGACGAAACGTGTTCCCGCGGAGCTACGGCTGGAGCGCCCTGATTACCCTGGCGTTTGCCCTGTTCGTCAACTTTATGATGTTCTACCGGTTAAGAAAAATTGATATGATTGAATCGCTGAAAAGCGTGGAGTAAACAACAGAAAAAGGCCCGTCCGCGGTGATGCAGAGAATCTGCAGAAACCGTGGGCGGTTTTTTATTTTTGAAGTGAAATATGAGCCGGAATGCTTTGTTTTTTTCAGACATTTCGTTGTATAAAAAAGATAAGGGTTTTTATCAGAACAGAATCAAAAAACAAAGAGTAAAGGGGATTTTTACAAATGGGACAACAGAAACGAAAAAAATGAGAGTCGGCGTTGTCGGCTGCGGAGCGATCAGTGATATTTATCTGACGAACATGATTCATAACTTTGAGAATCTTGAGGTAGCAGCATGCTGCGCAGGCCATCTTGAACATGCGAAAAAGAAAGCAGAGCAGTATGGCATCAAGGGCTGTACCTACGAGGAAATTCTGGCAGACCCGTCGATTGAAATGGTAGTCATTCTGACACCGGCACCGACCCACGAGGGGCTGATCCGTCAGGCACTGGAAGCCGGAAAACACGTTTTACACTGAAAAAACAATGACCCTCGCACCGGAAACGGCAGCGAAACTGATCGAGCTGGCAGAGGAGAAACATCTCTATCTCGGTTCCGCACCGGACACCTTCCTTGGATCGGCACTGCAGACCGCAAGAAAAGCGATCGACGACGGGCTGATCGGCGAGGTGACATCTTTCGAAGCATGCGCAAACCGCGATCTTGATTTGCTGGCGAGCATCTTCCGTTTTCTGCGGATGCCGGGAGGCGGTATCTGCTACGATTTCGGTGTTTATTATCTGACCGCCATCGTCAGCCTTTTCGGCCCGGTGGACCGTGTCGTTTCCTCCGTGCGCAATCTTGCGCCGAAGCGCGTCAATGTCGTCCCGGACAGCCCGGAATACGGCCAGGAATTTGACTACAGCAACGAGAGCCAGGCTTTCACGATTCTGGAAATGAAAACGGCGTGACCGGCACATTCTGTGTCAATGGCGACAGCACCATCAACGATCAGGCGGTATTCACAATTTACGGCAAAAAAGGTATTTTAAAGCTGGTGGACCCGAACAATTTCGGCGGCGATATCGTCTACATTCCGGGCGTGAAGGACTGGACACAGCAGGCAGTTCCGGAAGTGCTGGATTATGGCTTTGCCTACAGCGAAAACAGCCGCGGCCTCGGTCCGTCCGAGATGGCAGAAGCAATTGCAGAGGGCAGACCAAACCGTGCGAATGCCAAAATGGCATATCCACGTACTCGATACGATCGATCAGATTATGAAGAGTGCGGAAACGGGTGCATTTGAGAAGGTCCATCCACCTGCGAAAGACCGGAGGCCATGCCGAATTCATAGCCTATTTCTGATAGGATTGCAGGTACATCTGACGGAAGTCGGTAGGGCTTACATTTTTGATTTCAAAAAGACTCTGTTAAACGTAGAAATACTGTTAAAACCGGATTCGAGCGACACTTCGGTGATCGTGAGATCCGGTTTTTTAACAGGTTTCGGCGATATGGAGCCGTTCCCTGGTGACGAAATCCGTGAGGAGAGCCGGTGTATGCGCGGAACAGCTTGGAAAATGGCAGCGGGAGAATCCGGCGACCTTTGATGCTCTTCCAGGGAAACCGGTTCGGTGCAGTGACTCGAGATCCAGGTACATGCAGCAATCATCTGGCGGTGTACCTGTGCGGAATGGCCTGTTTTTTGCGGTGCGGCAGTTTCGGTCGGCACGGAGAGATTTTCGCCGAGCAGAATAAAAAACTGATACAGCAGAACGCATCCGCGCAGCTCGGAAAAACTGATACCGGAGAGGGAGAGCCTGCGCAGCTCTGTCAGAAATCCGCGGAGTTTTTCGATTCCGGGAAGTTGTTCTGATTCAGAAGACGGATCTGATAAAAAAGATAAGCAACAGAACTGGAAATCCACGCGTTTTTCCAGAAAATCTGCATCGAGCTGAAGCATGATCAGGCGATGTTCTCTGTTGGTTGTGGAAACAGCGTGCAGCTCGCCGGGCCAGATAAAAAAGAAGATCACCGGGCTTCAGCGGAAAGTTTCTCCATTTACTTCATAGATAATGCCGTCATCCTGTGCAAGCACAATTTCAATATAGTTGATGCCAGTGCAGACCGAAATAGGCGGGGACATGCGAAATAGAGATATCGTAAACATAGCTGTTAGCAAAATGATTGTTTTCGAAAAAGAAGTCGAATCGTTTTTCATGGCAAAAGAATCCTCCGTATCTGATAAACGGTATTATACAACAGAAGAGAGAAAAATATAGAAAAATCGAAACATCTGGCAATGATCGGCAATATATAAGTAGTGTTTACGAGGATCTGTATTATGGTTAAGATATGAAGATTGTGAAGAACGGCAGAAATCGGAAAAGAGTGATGTGATTTTGGCGAAAATTCACAATAAAAGTTTATGAAAAGTGAAGAAGTGAGAGGTAAGCGAAAAATGCAGATTTATGTAGATGGAAATGCGTGTACGAAGCGGAAATGGGCAGAAGGAATATCCATTTCAGACGATTTCCGAGGCGGCAAAAATTGCAAGGCCCGGCGACAAGGTGCTTGTAGCGCCTGGCGTATATCGGGAATATGTAGATCCGGCGAATGCGGGATGTGAGGATGCAAGAATTGTGTACCGTTCTGTGGAACCGGGAAAAGCTGTGATTACCGGTGCGGAAATTGTGGATAACTGGGAGCATTTGGAAGGTGATGTGTGGACAGCGCGCGTTTCGAACGGATTGTTTGGGGATTACAATCCATATACGACACTGGTCAGCGGTGACTGGTTTATCGCATCCTACACGGCACACACCGGAGAAGTGTATCTGAATGGAAAATCCATGTATGAGGTGACAAGTCTGGATCAGGTGAAAAAGCCGGAGATCTATAAAAAATCCTGGGATCAGGCATTCACGGTTTACACCTGGTATGTGGAGCAGGATGAAGAGAAGAATGAGACCGTTTTCTATGTGAATTTCCAGGGAAAAATCCGAACGAAGAAACCGTAGAAATCAATGTACGTGAGAATTGCTTTTATCCGTCGAAGGAGGCATCGGTTACATCACTCTGTCCGGCTTTGTTGTAAAACAGGCGGCAACTCAGTGGGCTCCGCCGACGGCATATCAGGAAGGAATGGTCGGCCCGCACTGGTCAAAGGGATGGATCATCGAGGATTGTGAGATTTCAGATTCGAAGTGCTCGGGCATTTCACTTGGAAAATACAGACAGCCGAACAATGACAATAAATGGCTCAAATGGAAATTCAAAGATGGTACACAGACGGAGCGTGACTGTATCTGCCAGGCGCAGCGAGAGGGATGGACAAAGGAAAACATCGGAAGCCACATCATCCGCCGGTGCAACATCCATGACTGTGGACAGACGGGTATTGTAGGCCACTTAGGTGGTGTGTTCTCGATCATTGAGGATAACCACATTCACCATATCAATAATAAACAGAACCTTGCGGGTGCGGAGATCGGCGGCATCAAGATGCATGCAGCAATCGATGTGATCATTCGAAGAAACCATTTCCATCACTGTACGAGAGGCCTCTGGCTCGACTGGCAGGCACAGGGCACACGTGTTACGCAGAACCTGTTCCATGACAATACGCTGCCGAACGAGGAAAATGCAAATCCAGAAGGTATGGACGGTATCGGCGAGGATATCTTTATTGAAATTTCCCACGGACCGACACTGGTGGACAATAACGTACTGCTTTCGGACCGCGCGATGAAGCTGGCAACGCAGGGTGTTGCGGTAGTACATAACCTGATCGCGGGATCGTTTACTGCTGTCGGCCGCGGTGTCAACAATGGCTCCGAAAAGCTGCCGTCGCCACGCTACACACCGTACCATGTGCCGCATCGCACGGAGATCAACGGATTTATGACGGTTCTTCACGGTGACTGCCGGTTCTACAATAATATCTTCATCCAGAAGCCGGTTCGTGCGGGAATGGAAGAAATCCGTAAACTGACCGGAGATAATGAGTGGGATGACGGAAATCTGACAGCAGGAACCGCACCGTACAGCGGATATCCGACATTGGAGGAGTACGTGGCAAGATTTGAGGGCTACTGCGGAATGGGCTCCGGAAAGTCACCGGATCTGTATTACGAGAAGCTGCCGGTATGGCTTGGCGGCAACGTTTACTTCAATGGGGCGAAGCGGCAGAGCAGGAACAGGACGCTGTAGTGGATACCGAGCATGAAATCACCATCGGTGTAAAAGAAGAGAACGGAAAATGGAAACTGGAGACTAATGTTTACGATTATCTGCCGCAGAATGCCTGTGCAGTGATCTCAACGGAGACGCTTGGCATGGCATTTGAGCCGGAACAGAAATATGAGAATCCGGATGGAACGCCGATCGTGTTCCGATATGACTACTTCGGAAACCGTCAGGGCATTCATCCGCTGCCGGGCCCGTTTGCATCAAAAGAGGCTGCGGAAGAAGCATTATCGTAAAGAAATTCTATAGACCGCAAAAAATAGCGTAAAAATTCAGCGCCGCAGAGAGTGAATGATTGCGTCACAGCCTTTTTGCAGTGTTTTCGGGTTTACTATAACAAAAGGAGTATAGAGAAATGATTTACTATGTCAATAATTCCGCTCCGAAGAATGGAAACGGAACAAAAGAGATGCCGTTCAAGTTCATCAACGATGCGGCAAAAATTGCAAAGGCAGGAGATGAAGTTCTGGTTGCACCTGGTATTTACCATGAATATGTTGATCCGGTCAACGGCGGAACCGAGGATGCGAGAATCGTCTATAAGAGTGAGAAGCCGCTCGGCGCAAAGATCACCGGTGCGGAAACGATGAATGACTGGGAGCATTACAAAGATAATGTGTGGGTATGCCGTGTAGACAACGGAGTGTTTGGCAATTATAACCCATACACGACAATGGTCGGCGGTGACTGGTATTTTGCACCGGTGGTACGCCATACCGGCGCGGTTTATCTGAAAGACCGCCAGTTATACGAGGCAGAGACGCTCGAGGAGTGTATCAAGGGCGAGGTTTATGCGCCGTCCTGGGAGCCGGAGTGGTCGGTTTACAAATGGTATACCGAGCAGGACAAAGAGAAAAATCAGACGGTCATCTACGCAAACTTCCAGGGTAAAAACCCGACGGAGGAAAAAGTAGAAATCAACGTGCGCCGGAACTGCTTTATGCCGTCGAAAACAGGCGTAAATTACATTACGTTCAGTGGATTTGATGTCAGCAAGGCAGCAACGACATGGGCGCCGCCGGCTGCTTATCAGGACGGTATGATCGGTCCGCACTGGTCGAAGGGATGGATTATTGAGGACTGTGAGGTCAGCAACAGCAAGTGCTGCGGTATTTCGCTCGGAAAATATTACGATCCGGAGAACGACCATTACTTTACCAGAAAACACGTAAAAAGCCCGACCCAGATGGAGCGTGATGCTGTGTGCCGCGGCCAGTATCACGGCTGGACGAAGGAGAACATCGGAAGCCATATCATCCGCCGCTGCCACATCCATCACTGTGAGCAGACCGGTATTGTCGGACGGATGGGCGGTGTGTTCAGTATCATTGAGGACAACCACATTCACAACATCAACAATATGCAGCAGCTTGGCGGAGCCGAGATTTCCGGTATCAAGATGCATGCAGCGATCGATGTTGTGATGAGAAGAAATCACATTCATCATTGTACGATGGGCATCTGGTGCGACTGGGAGGCACAGGGAACACGCCTGACCCAGAACCTGCTGCACGACAACTGCCCGCCGGAGGGAACACCAAAGGCAGAGGGCGCAATGATGAGTCAGGATATTTTCATCGAGGTTGGCCATGGTCCGACACTGATCGATAACAACATTATGCTCTCACCGGTCAGCGTTCGTATGGCGACCGATGGTATTGCCTGCGTACACAATCTGATGCTTGGCTCATTAACTGCAGTTGGCGGCGGAACAGGAGACCGTTACACGCCGTATCACATCCGTCACCGTACCGAGGTTGCCGGATTCATGACATTCCTGCATGGCGATGACCGGTTCTACAACAACATTTTTATCCAGAATTACCCGGTTGAGGAAACAGAAACGGTTGAGGACATGGGCTTCAAGATGGAGGATAACCAGGAGGTCGGAACGCATGTGTTCGACGAGTATCCGACCTATGACGAGTGGATCAGCCACTTTGAGCTGGACAAACCGGCCGACATGAGCAAGCTGGAGCCGTATCACAATAAATGCCATCTGCCGGTTTGGGTAAACGGAAACGCTTACTTTAACGGAGCAAAGGCGTGTGTGAATGAAAAAGAGAATCTTGTGGATAACGAGAACCAGGTTAAGGTGGAACTTGTGGAAAAAGACGGCCACTATTCCATCAAGACGAACGTGTATGAGTTCCTGAAGGATTTCCGGACGGGAATTATCAACAGTGATATTTTAGGATACGCCTTCGAGCCGGAGCAGAGATTCGAAGATCCGGACGGAAGCACGATTATCTTCGATCAGGATTATCTCGGCGAGCACCGCGGCGTGGCAGCAATGCCGGGACCGTTTGGCGGATGGAGCTGAGGCAGAGAAGATTCTGTGGTAGAAGAAATCAGAACTTACCGGTTGATACGAAAAAACAGGGCGCTGTGCAGGAAATGGCACAGCGCCCTGTTTTGGTAAAAGGAAAGTCAGGATGCCTTTGCAGAATCTTTTGCCGTCGGCATTTTCGCGTATAAGATTTCAGTATAGTCGGTGTTGCAACACTCGAGAAGAGAATCAGCAGAATCACGGCACTGAAGAAATCGCCGGATAAAAAGCCTGCATTCAGACCCTTTTGCGCGACGATCAGACAGACTTCACCGCGGGTCATCATACCGACACCGATTTTCAGGCTGTCGCCCCAGGTAAAGCCGCATCCCTTTGACATCAGGCCACAGCCGATGATTTTTGCGACAAGGCCGACGATGACGAAACAGATGGCAAAGAGTACGAATTTCTCGTTCATGCCGCTGAGCGTTGTTTTTGAGTCCGATACTTGCAAAGAAAATCGGTCCGAAAATCATATAGGAGCTGATATCCATTTTTTTCTTTCGATGTAATCGGAAGAATCGAGGGGAACACAGGATAAACGCCCCGCAACGTATGCACCAGTAATATCGGCGATGCCGAAATATTTTTCGGAAATGTAGGACAGTCCGAAGCAGAGTGCAAGACCCAGAATCGGGAGACGGCGGGTGTGCGGAAATACGGAGTTCATGCGGTTGAACAGCTTAAAGCAGAGAAAACCGAGCACAATCGCAAGGGCAAAAAACAGAATGGTGGAGGCTGCTACTTTCAGCGGATTGGATGTCGGATCTTTAAAACCGATGACAACAGTCAGCACAATGATACCAATGACATCGTCGATGATGGCTGCATTTAAGATGGTTGTTCCAACCTCTGTTTTCAGCTTGCCGAGTTCTTTCAAGGCCTGTACGGTGATGCTGACCGATGTTGCAGTCAGAATAACACCGATAAAAACAGCGTGGTAAAATTCTTCCGTTCCGACAGCAGAGAAGCCATAAAAGCTCATGTATAAGATGGCTCCAAGAACGAGAGGAACAAAAACACCGGCACAGGCGATCAGCAGGGATTTCACTCCGGTGCGGAGCAGATCCTTCAGGCTGGTGCCAAGACCTGCGGAGAACATCAGCAAAATGACACCGATCTCCGCCATCTGTGCGAGAAAGTCAGACTGCTGAACGAGTCCCAGCGCACTGGGTCCAAGGACAATACCGGCAATCAGCTCGCCCACAACCCGCTCATGTATACAACAGGGATGTTGCAGATACCGATCACCAGTAAAATACCGCCAATGGAATAAATATTCACCGGACCGATCCCCACTGCCCCAAGGATCTGGTTTACGATCCCTTTTTTACTTAA
>ENA-OPZN01000458-OPZN01000458.1-human-gut-metagenome-genome-assembly--contig:-NODE-458-length-12593-cov-3.102760_pt1 | contig 12593 bp, 16 predicted proteins | sample MGYA00242483_ERZ504503 | MGnify/ENA primary metagenome ERZ504503 (study PRJEB26092, sample SAMD00036285) | human gut metagenome | host: Homo sapiens | study: EMG produced TPA metagenomics assembly of... | reverse complement strand
TTTGTTCTTAACAATTCTCTAACGGACGTTACGTTTTCACAAACTTCTTCGTTTTCTTTTTGACAATTTTTCCCAATATCCGCTCTATCCCCGATTTCCAGGCCTTTCTCCTTGCCCGCAGATTATAATTATGTTACAATTCTCCATACTATATTTTAACTAGGAGGGTTTTTATTTAATGGAAATCATCAAATTAATTGGTGTACTTATAGTCGTGATCGGCTTTATCCTTAAATTAGATACTCTGGCTGTAGTCGTTGTGGCAGGTCTTGCCACCGGACTGGTTGCAGGCATGAGTCCTATGGATATCCTGAACACACTGGGCACCGCATTTATCACCAACCGTACTGCCACCCTTTTCATCCTTACACTGCCGGTGATCGGACTGTGTGAGCGAAATGGCTTAAAAGATAAGGCAGTGGACTTTATCCGTTCTTTAAAGAACATGACCACAGGAAAGCTAATCGCCATCTGGCAGGTGATCCGTACCTTTGCCTCTGCTTTCTCCCTGCGTATCGGCGGCCATCCTCAGTTTATCCGTCCTCTGATCAATCCTATGGCCCAGGCGGCAGCAGTTGTACAGTATAAGGAACTGGATGAGAAATCCGAAGACCAGATCAAGGGAATGTGCGCCGGAAGCGAAAACTATGGCAACTTCTTTGCACAGAACTGTTTCATGGGATCTTCCGGAACACTTCTGATCGTATCCACCTTAAGCGAACAGGGCTATCCTGTAGATGCCCTCCAGATCGCAGGCCAGTCTGTTCCGATCGCCGTGATCTCTGCTGTAGTAGGCGTGATCTACGCCCTGATCTTTGACCAGATCTTAAAACGCCGTCTGGCATCCAAAGCTGCAAAGGAGGATAAATAATATGACCTGGAACATAAGCACCATTGTTGCGGAAGTTTTCTACTGCATCATCGGACTTATCTTTATCGCAACGGGTATGAAGGCTTTAAAAGATGAAAGCTGTGCTCACAGAACTACAACTGCTCTTTTCTGGTTCATCCTTGCATTTACCTTTATTGCAGGACCTTATCTTCCAAAATGGATCACAGGTCTGTGCGTTGTATTTTTAGCCATCCTTACTGCATTTAAACGTGTAGCCCCAAGCAAAAGCGATATGCCAAAAGAGGCAGAAACCCGTGCTGCTGCTGACAGACTGGGCTACAGCGTATTTATCCCACCGCTGGTACTGGCTGTCAGCGCTGTTTTAGTTGCTACTTTCTTAAAGGTACTTGGTGCCAATAATGCTATCGGTATCTCCGGCTCCATCGCCCTGGTCACTGCTTTTATCTTTTTCAGGCCAAAGGCTGTTTATGCGGTAAAAGACTGTACCCGTCTTACTGACAATGTAGGTGTTACCGGTATCCTTCCTCAGGTTTTAGCAGCACTTGGCTCTGTATTTACAGCTGCCGGTGTTGGCGATGTGATCGCAGGGGGCGTAAGTGCCATTATCCCGGCCGGAAATCTGTTTGCAGCTACTGCCGTTTACTGTATCGCAATGGCTTTATTTACCATGATCATGGGTAATGGTTTTGCCGCTTTCTCTGTTATCACTGTAGGTATCGGTATCCCATTCCTCATCGCACAGGGCGCTGACCCGGTGGTTGTAGGGGCTCTCGGCCTGACTGCTGGCTACTGCGGTACTTTAATGACTCCTATGGCAGCTAACTTTAACATTCTGCCTGCAGCTCTTCTTGAAACAAAGAACAAATACATTGTTATCTTAAGCCAGCTGCCGGTTGCACTGGTAATGCTCGCTGTTCACATTGTATTAATGTATACTCTGGCATTTCGTTAAAATATTGTTCTTTTTGTATACAATGCATAAACTATATCTAATATTTAACGAAGTTACCGGGTAAATCTCAAAATATTTTGGGATATTTTGGGAAATAATTTTCAACAATTTTTCAGAAAGGATGATATACTATGAAACTTCTTCTCACTGCATTTGATCCATTTGGCGGAGAGCCTGTCAACCCTGCTTTAGAGGCTGTAAAACTGGTTTCCGATACCGTTGGATCTGTCCAGGTAGTAAAACTGGAAGTACCTACTGTTTTCGGCAAATCCATTGATAAAGTAGCAAAAGCTATTGAGGCAGAAAGACCGGACGCTGTTCTCTGTATAGGACAGGCCGGAGGCCGCTTTGACCTGACACCGGAGCGTGTTGCCATCAACTTAGATGACGCCCGCATCAAAGACAACGAAGGCAATCAGCCTATTGATGTGACGATCTTTGAAGACGGTGCTCCTGCTTATTTTGCTACTCTTCCAATTAAGGCTATGGTACAGAATATGCGAAATGCCGGACTTCCTGCCAGCGTTTCCAACACTGCAGGAACCTTTGTATGCAACCACCTGATGTATGGTGTTCTCTACACTCTGGCTAAGAACTATCCGGGAGTCCGTGGCGGCTTCATGCACGTTCCATTTATCCCAAGCCAGGTCGTAAACCGCCCGGCTGCACCATCCATGAATTTACAGGATATTGCAAGAGGTATTGAGGCTGCCATCGCTGCTATTGGTGAAAATGAGAGCGATATTGTAGCTGCTGAGGGTGCTACACACTAAGCAAAGCAACAAAAAGCTCCCCGCCCAAAATCATTGGGTTGGGAGCTTTTTACTATTCTTCTACTGTTCATGCATTCATATGACCATATGCAGCCGACATGCCTGCTTGTCCGCTTCTGTTATTTATCCAGGCCAACATCCATACTACCGGAACGGAAGCCTTCCAGATCCATGGTAATATAAACAAAACCAAGATTCTTTAATGTCTTTACAATCTCATCTCCATGCTCTAACAGTTTTCCAAATGAAGTCTTATCTGCTTCAATACGCACTACATTTCCATGAAGACGCAGGCGCACATTTCCGCCTAACAGCTCTCTTAAATAACCTTCGCCTACTTCGATCTGCTTCATTACATCATAGTCGATGGGAGTGTTATACGGCAGTCTGGTTGCCATACATGGGGTTGAAGGGCGGGATGCTACCGGAAATGCCCACTCTTTGCCATGGCCTTTACCTCTGCCTTGGTAATGTGCAGTTCTGCCAATGGACTGACGATTCCCAGCTCTTTTAATGCCTGGATGCCCGGGCGGTATACATGGTGGTCATCTTCATTGGTTCCATCCATAACAGTCTCTGCACCAAGCTTTTGCCTATTTCCTTTAAATTTACAAACAGATGCTTTTTGCACAGATAACACCGGTTCACCGGGTTCATTCGGATGGCTTCCTGTTCCAGTTCATTTACATGGATCACTTTGTGGACACCGCCCAGTTCTGCTGCCACGCGGTTTGCAATCTCCAGATCACAGGATGGATGCAGTCGGCTGTCAAAGGTAACTGCATAAACCTTGCTGCCATCCTTCGTAGCTGCCTTTACTGCTGCCTTTAAGATCAGGCTGCTGTCCACACCGCCGGAAAAAGCCACGCAAAGGTCTTTGCCGCCAGCTGTGTACTTTCCCATCAGTGCTTCTAACTGTTCCAGTCTTTCTTTTACTGAATAATTCTGTCCTTCCATCGTTCCGGTCTCCTTTACTGTATGTCTTGTAATGAATGTTTGTCTTCCCCGGTTATCTGTTTTTGCTGCGCCCCTGTTTGTATCTCCTGTTAGCAGTTTTCATTTGCATGTAGCGTTTTCATCTGATACTGTTGGTTGATAACTTTATAACTGCTCTTTCGCCGCTTTTGCTGCTGCCTGGTAAACCGTGTTAAAATCAGCCTTTTCCTGTTTATCACATAATGCAGAAACACTGTCATATTCCGGATAGCAGTAATTCTTTCCCTTATAGCTGCAAACCTTTACATCCGCTGTTCCATAGGCTGTTTCCACCTGGATCTTTCTGCGGTCTAAGGCAGTGCGCTCTGCCGGGAAACGACGAATGCCAATGGATGTGGTATGGGTAAAGATAATGTCTTCCATAACCTCACGGTTGCTTTCACGGCATAATACAGAAAGCATATAAGCCGGGCGGTTCTTCTTCATATAGATTGGTGTATACCATACGTCATTTGCTCCGGCCTTTAACAGCAGGTTCATGGTATATCCCAGTGCTTCTCCTATGCAGTCATCTAAATTGGTCTCTAACAGCTCTAAGCCGTCTGTTTTTTCTTCTTCCTCTTCCTCAATGAGCATGGCACGAAGGATGTTTGCATGGTCAAAATCCTTATTTCCGGCACCAATACCGATCTTTACGATGCGATAGTTCTTTGGCATGGAAGCACCGGTGCTCAGTGCTGCTGCGATCGCCGCGCCGGTAGGTGTGACCATTTCTCCCGGTGTTTCTGTAAAGCGCAGCTTCAGGCCATATGCCTGTGCAATATTCGCTGTAGCCGGTACAGGAACTGGCAAGGTGCCATGCTGGCATCTTACATAGCCCTGACCTTCTGCAAGTGGGGAAACAATGACTTTCTCAATGCCTAAGTTATCCAGGCAGACTGCAGTACTGATAATATCAACGATAGAGTCGATGGCGCCTACTTCATGGAAATGTACCTGATCAATTGGAAGGCCATGTGCCTTTGACTCAGCCTCTGCCACAATTTCAAAAATACGTCTTGCCAGCTGTTTTACTTTATCGGAAGACTGCAGGCGGTCAATAATGGTGTAAATGTCGTAGAGGTTGCGGTGGGTGTGTGGGTGCATGTGATCGTGGGTATGGCCGTGGTCATGAGTATGCTCGTGATCGTGGTCATGATCTCCATGATCGTGGTCATGATCTCCATGATCGTGAGTATGCTCGTGATCATGGTCATGGCAATGCTCATGTACATGCTCTTCATATTCCAGATGCACATCAAAATCATATGCCTTGATGCCGCATTTCTCCGTCGTTCCAAAATGCAGATGATAGCCGTCTACTCCCAGACTTGCCAGTGCATCTTCCAGTACCTTTCTGTCTGCTCCCAGATCAAGAAGCGCTCCTACGGTCATATCACCGCTTATTCCTGAATTACACTCCAGATATAATGTTTTTTTTCATTATTTCTTCACCGCCATTCTGTTTATTTGTGTTGCAATATATCCGGCTCCATAGCCGTTATCAATATTTACTACCGAAATTCCATTTGCGCAGGAATTGATCATGGTCAGAAGAGCCGACAGACCATGGAAACTGGCTCCATATCCTACAGATGTAGGTACTGCGATCACCGGTGCGTCTGCCAGACCTGCGATCACCGTTCCAAGAGCCCCTTCCATTCCTGCTACCGCAATAATGCAGTTTGCCTTGCAGATACGCTCTCTCTGGCTTAACAGCCTGTGGATCCCAGCAACTCCCACATCATAGATGCGGTCTACCTTTGTTCCGAAATACTCCGCTGTCTGGGCTGCCTCCTCTGCCACCGGGATATCTGCTGTGCCGCCGGTACATACTGCCACACAGCCTACAAGCTCCTTATCCGGCTTTTCCACCTTTACAATGCGGGAAATAGGATCATAGACTGCTGCCGGTACCAGAGAACGGATCAGCTCATACTGGGCCTGACTGGCTCTGGTTCCAAGAACTTCCCCGTCTCTTTCATAAAATTTCAGGAATATCTCTTTTAAGTACGGATCCGGTTTTCCCTGGCAGAAAATAGTTTCGCCAAAACCGGAACGCAGTTTCCTGTGATGGTCCAGCTTTGCATAGCCCAGATCCTCATAAGGCAGATCTTTAAGCTTCGCCTCTGCCTCTGCAATATCCAGCTGGCCCGCTTTTACCTGTTCCAGCATCTTATGCACATCCATGCTTCATGCTCCTCCTTTTATCCACAATTATTCTATTAGAAATCCACCGGCACCGGCAAAACACTCTGTCGATATCCGGATCTGTATACTTTTTAATATCTGCCGACAGCAGGATTTTAATATAGGTCCTGCAACTACTCTACAACTGGATCCGTCCTGTACAGATTCGCTGAAGCAGCGGCTCTGAATGGCTTACCACTAAAAGTCCGATCTCCCGGCTCCGTACTTCCTCCAGCAGAAAATTCCATATCTGGCTCTGTGTGATCAGATCCAGCATGGCTGTGATCTCATCTGCCAGCAAAAACTGGTTTTTTCACCTAATGCCCTTGCAATACAGAACCTTTGAAGTTCTCCTCCGGAAAGTTCCCCAGGATACCGCTCCATCCATTCCTTCTCGATCCCAAGACCATGGATCAAGCGTTCATCTAATACGCCGCCTTCTTCCAGAACTGTTTTCATCTTTCGTCTGGGATTGACTGCCTCCTGTGGATGCTGCCAGATCAGCTGTACCGGACAGTAACCTTTATATTCCGAAAGTGGCTTTCCGTCCAGTAAAACCTGGCCTTCATCTGGCTGTTCATAACCGGCCAGTATTTTACAGAACGTAGTCTTGCCAAAACCACTGGGTGCCGCAAGCCCCAACCGGTCACTGCTGTCAAGGCTTACAGATACATGGTTTAATATCTGTCTGTTTCCTTTATGATAGCGGAAAGACAGGTCTTTTGCTTCTAATCTCATAAGCTGACGCCTTCCTTTCCCCATGCATTGTATTCACCGGACCTTTGTCCCGACGCCATCTGCTCTGACGTTATTTGCTCTGACGTCATTTGTCCCTTTAATCCCGCTGGTCCCGATAATATTCCAGGTAAGATCTCATTTTCATCTCCCGGACAGATACAGCGCACCAGTCCCCCCTGATAGGCACATAGGAAACTTCTTTGCTGCATTCGGTCTTATATTTGGGGCATCTGGGGCCATAGGGACAACCCTCAGGAAGATCTCTTACATAAGGCTGGATCCCCGGTTCCGGGGCAAATCCATGCTCCGGCATTGCCCGAAACAGCGCCCTGGTGTACGGATGGCGCAAAGCCGCCTCCCGGTTAAAATCCACGGTATCCGCTTCTTCCACAGCCGTTCCCGCATAGAAAACAACGATCTTATCTGCTGTTTTTAACGCCAGCTCCAGATCATGGGTGATCAGAAGCACTCCTGCCCCCTGATCTGCGATCTCACGGAAATGGGACAGCACCCGCAGGGCCGCTTCCATGTGAAGCCCAGGCGTAGGTTCATCTGCGATCACCAGCTGGGGCTGTTCCACCACCGCTGTTCCGATCAGCACCCGCCTTGCCATTCCGCCGGAAAGTTCAAAAGGATACATATGATCCACTTCTTTATCAAGGCCATACCGGGCCAGTGCCTTCCGGCTTTTTTCCAAACTGATCCGTTCTTTCCCGCCTGCTACCTGCTCTCCCACTTTCATCAATGGGTCCAGATAAGAAACACTCTGGGGAACCAGGACGATCTCATGGCCCCGCAGCTTTTTGATCCGCTTTGAGGTCAATTGCTCGCCTTTATAATAAATATCTCCCCCACATTTTCCATTATAAGGCAGAACCCCCATGACTGCATGGGCTAAAAGGCTTTTTCCGGAGCCGCTGGAACCAACCACAGCTACCATTTCTCCCCGTGAAACACTGAGACTCAGATCACGGATCACAGGCAGTGTTTTTCTTGAAAACCAGCCGTCATATTGGGTAAATGTAACGGATAAATGTTTGATGCGAAGAAGTTCTTCTCTTTCAAACTTTTTCTGTTTTCCTGTTTTTCAGATTTTTCTGTTTTCTCATACATCTTTATGTTTTCCATCTGCATCGGCGCCTCCTTTCCACCTTTTTCCCGCACTTTCCTGCGTTCTCTTTTTATGCTTTTCCTGCGTTTTTCTTCATGATCATCTTTTAACAGCATCTATCTTTGCTTTTTATACTCATTTTCCCTACTCATGTGCCCTGGACGGATCCAAAGACTGTTTAACGTATCACCGATCACATGAACTAACCATGACTACCAGCACCAATAGTATTCCCGGGAACAGCGCCAGCCACCATTTTCCCATAGTCACGATATTTCATGCTTTCAGAAAGGATCACACCGATAGCCGGCTGCTCCGGTGATAGTCCAAAACCTAAAAATAGTAATGCTTGCTTCGTGGAGTATAGCATGTGGAAACATAAGTACCATTCCCACTAATACCTGTGGCAACAGATGGGGCATCATATGCTTGACACCTATCTGCCATGGACTCATACCCATTTTTTCAGCGATCTTTTATAAAAATGGCTTTCCTTTAATTGGAGCACTTCCCCGCGGATCAATCGTGCTAAAGAAGTCCAGTGGGTCAGGATAATGCCTGTTGCCACGCCTTTTAAACCTTTTCCCAATGCAAAAGAGATCAGGATAAGAAGCAGAATATGGGGTATTCCCATGACCAGGTCAATAAAACCACTGATCAGGCTGTCTGCCCATTTTCCGCCTGCCGCACAGGCAAGTCCCATTCCCACTGCGATCAGGGAGCTGAAGGCAGATGTAATCAGGCCAATGCGTATACTTAAGGACAAACCTGTAAGGGTACGCACAAACATATCCCGGCCCATCCAGTCTGTTCCAAAAGGATATTGTATACAGGGTGCTATATTTTTCCTGGTAAAATCCGTAGTCAGTGCCTGTTCCTTCAGACAGACGCCTGCAACCAGCACTGCCCCGATCACTAATACCGCCAGTGCCATAAGCGCCGTCATAAGCACACGCCTGCTGCTTATCCCCTCTGTCCGTTTCAAATACTTCTTCAAATTATCATTACCTTTCATCCCCCATTTTCAAGGTTTTGCGATTTTATTTTGCGCCTCTTCTCATTCTGGGGTCTATGATCTCATATAAAATATCAGCAATAAAATTGCCTGCAAACACCATCGCTGCACTGATCATGGTAATTCCCATAAGCAGCGGAATATCACTGCCAAGACCTGCGCTTACTGCCGCCTGTCCCAGTCCCGGATAGGAAAATACCTGTTCCACCAGAACGGAGCCGCCGAAGATCTCGCTGATCGAAGCAAACTGCAGGGTCAGGGCCGGAAGGATCATGTTGCGGAGCCCATGTCTTAAAACAATGGAACTCATGCTTTCCCCTCTGGTTCTTGCAAAAAGCACATAATCACTTTCCATAACCTGGATCATTTTCTCCCTGGTATGGAGGGTGATATTGGAAATGCCTGTAAGACTTAAAGCCGCTACCGGCAATATACCATGACGGATGCGGTCTGCTATAGAAACGGTGGCTGCATCTGCGCCTATGGGAACGCTTAAACCTACGGGAAGGACTTTTAACCACACTGCAAACACCATAAGAAGCACCAGAGCCACCCAGAAGGCCGGTGTACTGGCTGTAACCAGTGCATAGGCGGAGATCACACGGTCTGTGAGACTTCCCTTTCTTGCCCCCGCTGTCATCCCAAGGATCACACCGGTAACTCCGGATAAGATCCACGCAGCCGCCATCAGCCATACAGAACTGGCGAAACGGACCTGGATCACTTTTGCCACAGGCTGATGATATAAAAGGGAAATTCCCATATTTCCCCGGATAAAAGTCCCCAGCCCACGCAAGATAGCGTTTTAACGGCGGGATTCCTTCGCCCCAGTAAAGGCGGAGACGCTCGATTTGCTCCGGCTCATGGAACCCATAGCCGCCTGACCTACGTTAGTCTGCAGCGGGTCCAGAGGTGCCATGGAAACCAAGGCAAAAGCCGCAATACTGACGAAGAAGAGAAGGATCAGCATCCGTATGAAATTTTTACTGATAAATATAGCCTGCTTTTTCAAACTTATCTGCTCCTAACTATTTTCCGTAAACATCCGGCTTTTTTCCACAATAACTGTTTTCCACAATATCTCTACTCCCAGGTCCACTGATCCACATTATTTACAATTGACCAGCCATGTCCATGTGGATGAAGCTTCTGATCAGCTACATGGAGACCCTTTCTGGACCAGTAGAGATGATCAATGTTTACCAGCCAGATCCATGGGATATCTCCCTCCTGGGTCACACCGTTTTCTCCATCCCACTGTGCTTTTTTCCAAAGATCATAGGACTCTTCCAGAGACGGGCTTGCAAGGGCCTGATCCATATATTCGTCCACTTTTTCGTTGGAATATGGGGAATACTCTGCAAAGGAACTGTTCTGGGCTGTATGGTAAATATTGTAAAATTCCATTGGGGTGTGGGCGCCCCAGCCCCACATAAGAGGAGTGGACTGGGCTCTGTCATAGGCTGTATCCCAGCCTACACCTTCAATGGATACCTGGATACCAAGTTCTTTCAACTGGTTGGCTGTATCCGCTGCCAGCGCCTGACGGACAGAGTCGCTTGCAGGATACATTAATGTAATCCGGCCTGAACGCCGTCTTTTTCGCGGATGCCATCTTTTCCTTCTGTCCATCCAGCTTCTTCTAACAATGTTTTTGCAGCTTCCGGGTCATAGGAAGTTTCAGAAGCCTCATTGTACCATGGCATTTTATCACAGACACTGTAAGCAGGGCTGCCGTATCCATTTAACACATGTTGGATCATTTCTTCCCTGTCGATGCCTAAGTTAATGGCTCTGCGCACCCTTACGTCACTGGTAAAATCATTTCCTGCTGCCACACCATCTGCGGTCACTGCGCCGGAAGGAACAGCCGGAAGGTTAAATCCACGGTTATCTACTGTTTTAAACGCCAGCAGATCATAGCCATCCACCGTCAGGTCAGAATAGGAAGCCGCTGTGTATGCAAGATCTGCCTGTCCAGCCTGAACTGCTGCAAAAGCCGCATCTTCTTCCATAAATAAAACGGTCACATGCTTCATTTTCGGCGCTTCCCCATAATAATCCGGATTTGCCTCAAAGATCACCTGCTGTCCCTTATCCCACTGTTTCATAATATAACGGCCGGAACCAATAGGGTTCTGTCCATAATCAGGGCCATAGGCATGTTCCGGAAGGATACCTGTGATCGCCATGGTGTATGGCCAGATAGAATAAGGCCGTTTCATATGGAATACTACGGTAGTATCATCTGTGGCCTCTGCCTCGTCCAGCATGGTAAAATCATTTACTGTACTGTTATCACGAAGCGTATTATAGGTAAACGCCACATCCTCTGCTGTCAGCGCTTCCCCGTCTGTAAACTTCACATCCGACCGGATGGTCACTGTCCAGGTCATGCCATCCTCAGAGGTCTCCATATCTGTAGCCAGGTCATATCCAATGGTCAGATCTTTATTTGTCACAGTCAATGTACTCTGGATCAGCGGTTCATGAACATGTTCCCCTGCGCCCCAGCCATAAACCGGGTCAAAACCTGCCTCTGGTTCTGAGGATGGACCCATGACTACGATAACAGAGTCTTTTTCTGCATCCTCCGTCTGCGCCTGTGCCAGCTGGTCCGTCTGCCCATTTGCGTTCTCTGTCTGCTGACCAGAAGCACTGTTGCCTCTTCCGCAGCCTGCAAGGCCTGCTGCCACCAGGATTGCCATCATTGCCAATAAAAAACTTTTACGGCTCTTTTTCATATTTTTCGTTCTCCTCTAAAATATCTGAATTTGATCAATACTTCATTCGGTACCTTCTCAATAAACAAAACAAGAAGGTATGAACTGCCCCTTCCTATGGCATTCACACCTTCCTGGTATGGTTATCTTTCAAAATTCTGTTTTTATAAATCCTGTTTTTATCTTATGATCTTTCTTGTTACACTCCCGTTCATCAGGAGAACCACCGGCTTCTGTCGGAAACTGTATAGAATTGTAACACCTAAGCAGTTGTTCGTCAACCGATTGCAGCCTTTTTAAGTGTTACTTATTGAAACACTCCTGCTGTCCATGTATTGCATGTACAATAATAAACCGTTTACAATGTCCCCGCCTGAAATCTTACATACGTCCTGTCATCAAAACTTTTATTACCTGGTTTCAGTCCCTTGGTAGACTCATATAATCTGCAGCACTGGGGATCTTCCTTTAAAAGTCTGTCCAGATCCTGTTCTGACTGCTGTAAGGTCGGCCTTAACAGCGGATATCCGTCGCTTGCCAATATGATTTCATGTTTCCCTTCCGAAAGATGGATCACTTTTATTAATTCATCCGGTATCTCTTCTCCGTTCAGCACGGAATACCCATAAGAAGTTCCAACTTTATTAGCAAAGGCTGTAGCATTTACGATCCAGGGTTCCACTTTTGCTCTGGCCTCACTGGCAGGTACCTGCAATGCCATCAGCAGACTGCGAAACTGACTTAAGATCACATCACTTCTCTTAGGCTGCAGATATTCCCGGCCATCCACCATTGCCTGACAATCCCCGATCATCCATATTTCATGTAAATATTCCGAATAAATAACTGCTGCCGCCTGCAAACCCTTTGAACGGATGTCATAAGGGAAGTCCACTTTCTCATAGAAATCATGAAACTTCTGATTGCACCGTTTAATAAATGTCTGGCAGTCTTCCGTTCCTTTCAACTCTCTCACTGCCTGCCCTGCAAGTTCTGCTGCCAGTCTTCCTGTAGACTTTCCTTCATAGGTAAAATTAGACTTTGGTGTCACTCCATCGATCACTGCAATGAAATCCGGCATGATCACCAGAATGTCTTCACTTAAGCGCCCTGGGGATTTTCCTTCTGTTTTGGACTCGATGATTTCATAAAATCTTCTCCTGAAATTAATACTAAATTATTAAAATCCTTCTTTTCTCCTCTTTTCCTACATAATAGACTTATGAATATCTTGCAAGAATCTTACTGACTATTATGAGGAAA
>ENA-OPZN01000456-OPZN01000456.1-human-gut-metagenome-genome-assembly--contig:-NODE-456-length-12667-cov-3.090431_pt1 | contig 12667 bp, 19 predicted proteins | sample MGYA00242483_ERZ504503 | MGnify/ENA primary metagenome ERZ504503 (study PRJEB26092, sample SAMD00036285) | human gut metagenome | host: Homo sapiens | study: EMG produced TPA metagenomics assembly of... | reverse complement strand
ATCAAACGAAACATAAATTGTTTGGGAGTCCAGTTCTTTTTTTCCTGTGCAGAAATGGAGAATGGAACACAAAACATGATTAATATAAAAAGCAATGTTTTCATTTTACAAAACCAATAAAAATATTTATAATCCAAAGCAGAACGAAACAAGATATTAAACTATACATCAGTACTTTCATTTCTGCTATCTTTTTCCCTTTAGAGCGTTCTATAAAGAACCTATAAGCCAAAAATACAGTAGCTACAGCTACCATAAAATTAAGTATATCAATTATCATTATAATGCTTCGATTAGTTGGGTTAAAGGGTTCTTTTTCTTTGGTTCATTCTGCTGCATCTGCATTTCTCTATACAGACGTTCTATTTCAGCTTCTTCTTCCTCTCTCTTTTTTCTGTCCTCATTAGTTTCTTCCTTGATATACATATTATAGTTAGCTTTTAAATGAACCTTTACTTGAGAAAGGCTTTGATTTAAAATTTGTCTAGTAACCTGTGTAGTGGCTGTGATCGCACTAGTTACCTCACTTGTTACTGTGCCAATAGAAGAAATCGGAAGCTGCACGCCTTGAAGCAAGCCCTGTTCCATTTTTCGAGCAGCTTCAGCTTTCATGTTATTGGGTAAATTCAATCCCTCAATCGCATCAGAATCATAAATAGTAAAAGCGACAGGACTTATATATTTTCCATATCGTATGTTCTCTACCGTAATTTTCAAACGAGTAGAGCCGACACTAGCATTTCCGTAGAAGATCGTATTTGCAGGGATCTCAACGCCACCAACCCATAAAGGCTCTAACAAGCGCATCCGGACAGCACTTCCACTAACAATGGTCTGATCTCCATAAATAGCAGCCTTGATAAGATTGACTTTTTGGTCAATAGTAAACTGTGACCGGCGACGCCGTTTTCCATTTTCCACTATAAAAGTCGGCTTTGAAGCTTTCTCAACTTTAGGAACAGAATCATTTACTTTCGGAAAAATATTCTCTTGAGATTTCTCTATATCTTTTCCTGATGCTTGATCCCGATATTTCTTTCTCATTTCATCCCGGAATCTTGCATTTTCTTCTAGCTCTTTGCGTATTCTTTCCTCTTTCTTTGCTTCCTTGACTATCTGATTAAAGGTTTCTTGATCCTCAATATCATTTAGTTGTTGGCGCATTTTTTCAGAAATGCACTGCTAGATTTTTTCCTCGCTCCTTGTATTCGCTAGTAACTTCGTCCAATGGATCTTTCTTCATTTTCTCAATACGAGCTTTCATTTTCTCGTTGTATTCGTCTTCGGATGTCTGCATTTCAAAATAGAAATCGCTTCCTTTTACTTGTGATTTTTCCAATTCACGTTTCTTACGAGCAGCTTCTTCTTGTTCACGTTTATAAGCATCTACCTTATTAGCGATCTTCTTTTCTCCTTCTGTGTCCGGTTCAAGAAAAGCCTGATTCACTTCTTCTGTATTGGATGCAGATTCAGCCGGTTTTTCTTTTTTACCAAAGAAAACTATTACAAACAGTACGCCCAAAAGCAGAGGTACTAACATTAACAATTTGTTTTTGTCCTTCAACGCTTCTTTTAAAAAGTTTCCCATAGCTCCATTATTTTAATTTTTCTTCATCTGTTATTTCTCGTGGTTCCGAATATCGAACTTCCCAGCTTTCGATTTTAACACCGTGAGAGTTTTCACGTGATCGAGATACATCATATAGAGTAAAGTTCACTGAAATATCACGTGCTACGCTCCCCCTAGCACGATAGCCGGTTTGCGTAAACAGTATATCCCCGGATATCGGAACTGTTTGCATATTGATATGTATATCCTTGATTATAACTCCATAGCGTATATTTTTCTGAATCAAAGAATTAAGCATATTAATATCGTTATATTCGTTGTAAAGCTCTTTTCCTCTATTACCAATCAAATTAAGAGCTAATGTTACGTTATCCTCATAAGTACTTTCATCGAAGGAGTACCACAGCGAAACAAATGTTTTGATATGATTTTCATATTCATACTTTCGCATCGCTGCGGATTCAATGGCTGCAACATCGTAAACCTGTCCTGAAGTATCAAGTACCAAAGCCTTTGTATAAGCTACATCTATTTTATTGGATAAATAGAAAAAGCAGATTGTAAAGGATATTCCCATTACCACACAACAAGAAACCGCAATAATAACAGTTGTTTTAAAGGCTTGATCCACCGTTTTAAATTTTGTAAGATCCATATTTATTTATTCTTCATCGTTTATAATACTTTTACCTAATGAAGCAGCAGCCCCTACATTTGTAGCCCCCCCTGCTATCGCTGATCCTGCAATCGCCATTGTTGCCGCAGCAGTTACAATGGACACCGTTTTGGAGATAATTCTACCGGCATCACCATGACCGACTATCTTGCTCGCCAGCCAGAAACAACAACAATAAGAACCGATCAAAGCAAGGTTCATACATAAATATTGTAGTTGTTTTGTCGCTTCATCTACTATATTGAATGCGTCAGAATCATAGATTGACTTAAATGTAAACCACATTATTTGATTTAAAATATTAATCACGGTAAATACCATACCAACGGAACACAGTGTACCAAACCAATTAGATAGCTGCTTCTGAAATACCGGCAGAATGGAAAAAAGCAAAAAACGAAGGGACCTAATATGACAAGTATCTTTACAATAACAACTCCCAATCCCAATACGATAAGCTGTATAATCCCGACCAATAATGCGGATAGAGCATGCAAGAGCATAGCTGCGAAATTGGCAGGATTTAATATTTGGGCTATCTGCTTCAATGTAGATGTACCTTCATTGACCTTATTTCCTTGATTCATATTATCCAGTTCTTTATTCATAGCTCCTTCCGGATCTTTCCCCGCAGCGACTTCCGCCTCAAGTGCCGTTTTTTCATTATCGGCTATCATCGTATGTTGTTCTTCCGCTGATCTTTTTAGAAAACTTGCAAATTCCTGTGCCCGGTTACCTGTCAGGGAAGTTGCTTCATTAATAACTTCCATTGTTCCGACAATTGTTTTTGCAATGGGCGTATATAGCGAAAGACAGAATATTAAAGCAAAACAGCGAGCTATTTCCATCAAATCCGGAAACTTATTTTCATCCGCTGTTAAAAGTTGACTAACACCATGATATAGGTAATTATAAGCTATATTACAGATGAAACAAATAACTGCTACACCAAGCGCAATTACCGTCATTTGCGCAGTTAATTCTGTTGTAAGGGAATCATTATCTGCATCCCCATAAAAAGTATCTTGTCCGTTCATAAGGCTAATTAAATTAATTAGTATATCGACTAAAAGCAGATAAATTTCCGCTATAATATGTTTTCCCTACATGTTTTCGACTTGCATCTTTTATGATCTCACTTCTTACTATTTCATTAAAAGATTTCATTTCAGCAGAAGCCGTTTCTAAGGCTTCTCTTACCTGTCCGACAAAGGACATTCTTCCCTCACTATTCATGCTGAAATAGTCGGAAACAGTAGCAACCTTAAATAATAGATCTGTGCTCAAATTAAGGTTTACCGTAACTTGTTGGAAGTTTAAAAACTTTAAACAATGATAGTTACCGCCTATATTCATATAAAAACGGTAATCACTACTTAGACAAGCTACATCATCCAACAGTTCAGCAAGTTCTACTAAAGATTGTAGTTGGCGTAGTTGGTCTATCTTTTGTAAATTTTCTCGTATATGTGCAGCATCAATCATTTCATTAAGCTGCTTAACCCATTGCGCTGCATTCGCTCCCCATTCGCCAAGGTTCATTCCCATGTGAGCCGGATCATTAACAACCCCATTGCGCACTAGCCTTTTTGAACAGAAAAAAGAGCTACTTAACAGCAACACAGAAAAAAAATAAGAGTATCTTTATTTTCATAATATTATAAATTTATTATCGCAGAATAAACACTATCGCAAATATCAAAGCCACAAACCAAGCTACTAGATATGTTCTTGCATTATCTTTCTTTGTAGCTAAAGCCCAGACTACAAAAATCAGAGAAACGCCTAACATTGCAGCGGTGATATACCCTGCCACACTAAAAGACGTATTGTTAAATTCTCCCGACCATCCTTTTATCTGGTTCAATCCTTCTACAGCATCATTCATATTTTTTTCTCCTTTCTTCTAAATACCGGTTAATTAGCAGCATAAGTAGATCCTGTTTCCTCAAAAAGCTGTTTGAGCCTAACCACAGTCGATTGTCTTGAATCAAAAGCGACAGCGGCAAATTCAGATACTTCATTGCGAAAAACATAGGTTTCGTTTCCCAATTTAATGAAGAACTCTCTCCACTTGATCTCATCATCCCTATTTTGCAGACTATCTATCATTACTAGTTCTTCTTCTGAAATAGAAAGAATATCTCGCAGATTGGGCAACTCCTTTCTATAACTTGAATGATCCAGTATTACTTTAGTATCACAGTTTATAAGTATTGAATCCTTGATCGCCGGTGGACAGTTCTTCAGGAACAGTACATTTTGGGCAGCTATTGTTATAGCCCCGTCTTTTTTTACGGAATGTACGATACAAATAGGCGATAAAATCACCGAACTTATCATCACTTAAAAAGTCTAGGGCTTCATCGATAATCAATTCCTTATTAACTCCTTCACGCTTCTTGATCTTATCGATAACCATTTGAAGCGTGATAATCGCTACCAAAGGAAAATACTCCTTCTTTGCAGCGTCTTCCATATCAAACGCAATTAAATCATCGTTAACTATATCAATATTTTCAGTTGCGTTCAACAAAAAGGATAGTTCTCCATCCGTGTAAGGTTCTAGTAGTAAAAGCACTTCCTCTATCTCAAATCTACGTTTTTCAAAGTCAGTCATTTTGCTAATAAATACATCTCGCAAGAAATTCCGGTATTCTATCAGATTAGGAAAAATCCTTTCATTTGTTCCATCAACAGAAGAATTATTTACATACTCATAAAATGCGATCACTGATTTTCTAAGAATAGCTTTCTCGGTAGGATCTATAGGCTTATTTTGTTTCCAGATATAGGATAAAAGAGCACAGATCGTTTTAATAAGATCCTCGGCTGCTTCTGCATCTGAAGTATCAATATAAATATATCTACCGTTCCGATCACGTTCACACAAGAACGGGTTAAAAAGCAAACTGTTTCTGATTTGTAGAATCAAAATATTTACCTCGGTGCAAGCTAATCATAGACCTGTAAGATCCACCGATGTCAATAATTGTAATATCATTACCCAAAGAATAAGACTGATAAATATAGTTGTTTAGCCAAAAAGACTTTCCGGAGCCGGACGGACCGATTACTATTTTATTTCTATTGTTTAAAGCCTTGTTATTCCATAAATTTATCAATGCAGGATTTCCGAATCGGTCATTATACAAATGCCCTTGCAGATCAGAAATATAAATACTATCTTTTTGCAAATAACAAATCGCCTGTTTGGTCGTATTGATAAACCCCCTATAATTGCTCCGAGCATTCCCCGGTATATTAGAAAAAAATAAGTTGCACAACTCCGCATTCTCGACATAACAAGAACTTTGGTTCATAAAACTAAATCCCTGCTGTGCCAATGAAATTTTCCGAATTAGAGAAGAACGATCCGGATCATTGATAATCACATTAAAAAGCTGTATAAGCTGTTTGATAATCAAAATCCGTAATTTCTTTACAGAAAAGTTCTTGCTGTTTTTGCTTGTCTTTAGCCGGAGGATAAAAGTTAGTCAAATAGTTTAGCCCGTTTTTTTCAGCATTAATAGCCGTTAGCGTAGTATCTGTATCTGTTATCTCTATCACAACATTTACAATGTGATCGAAAGGCAAACCAAGTCCAACCGGGTACAACATAGAACATTTAGACTGTATATTCTCCGGAAGCTCAATCGTACTTCCATACGCTTTTGATTTACCCGTATTGGGTACATTCAGCTCATAAAGATTTTCCCCTTCCACGGTAAGAGAAAGCATCGCTAAATATTCTTGCCCAACCTTCAGATCACCGCTAGGAGTTACCATAATTGGGCTAACTGTTTCTTGAGTAGCGTCTTTTGTTGGTTTAGCATACGAGAGATTAAGATAATCAAAGACAGCATTATTTAAGTCTTTACTATCCATCTTCTTTATCTCAAATTGGGTTATAGAAGATAACCCATTTTCAAAATTCAAGATTTTCGGTTCAATCTCTGATAACCTTTCTTCATAGTTCTTGTAGGGCTGTTTAAAAGGATAATTGAGTTTTTTAAGCAGCGATGTATTAGAAGCCTTTTTTCGCACTCCCTTTTTCAAATCTGTATTGGCAAAAGTGATATACAAATTTGTATAGCTGTTTATTATTTGCTTGTTATTAAAGTGCTTAATACTTTCCGCTTTCAATGGATTAACAGAAAAGTCATTGTTCTTATACTGGCTTACATAGTAAAAGCACTGCTGATGCACCACCGTTGCAGGAGGTAACATCTTAAAAAGCCCCTCTAACCTCTCATGTATATATTTTGCATCTTCCTGCGAAAGAGTAAATACTTCCGGAAGAAACAATCTGTATCCAATGGTTAAATCTCCGCTACCGTTTACTATAACGCTATCCGTTATGGTCTGGATCGGTAGTACAGCCGAAAGATCTATTGATTTATCAGATATAGGAACTTCAGAAGGACGCATAAAAAAGTATGGCGAGTAATGTAATGACACCACACAGTAATAATGCCGATATAATAATAAATCCTATCATTTTATTTTGTAATTAGTTACCACATAGTAGATATAAACTCTCTGCAAGAAAAAGCGACAGCCTTAATCTGTATCACGCATTCCGCAGGATTTCAAGATCATTTCTGCTTCATTATAAAATTGAATACCTTATGTTTATCTATTATCTGTTTAGGGGTTGCAGATCTAACCGATAAGCCGGTTAGATAATCCGGATTGCCAGCTTTATGTTCCCGTTTTAGGTTCTTGAATAAGATACCTGAAGCAAAGAATATAGCTCCCATGACACTAACTATGATTACCGGATGTACATGCTTAAATATGCAAACAATTATAATCAAAGCATTTGCCAACATAAATAGACCAAATTGTCCCGACGTTAAGCCAAAGAACTTAATTGGTCTATTTATCTTTCTTATAGTCCTCATTAATCAGATAATAAGGAAAGCTACCATAATAACCGCAACCGCAATGATCCATCCGAGAAGGTATTCCTTGGCATGGGGATTATTCGTTGCAAGGGAATAGATCACAAATACTAAAGCTATGCCAAGCACGGCAGCTAATACATACTTTGCGATATTAAGAATCGTATCAGAACCTTCTTGCGCTTTCGATTCAACATCAGACAAACTGCTAATTTTTAATGAACTTTGGGCTTCTACAACTTGAGGAACAACAACAAAAGTCAGCAGGAAAAGCCCTAAAATCATAATAATACGCTTGTGTACACTAACAAAATCTACACTCTTTTCAAACTTGTACCATAATCTTAAAATTTTAATTGTTATTTTATACATGTTATTTATATATCAATCTTGCTTAAAGCGGAAAATCAACACTTTCATATTTGACAAAACATCATCTGATTTTTCCGAAAGTACTTGAAGCTGGAACGGTGGTATCTTACCAGCATAATAGTATGCCCGGTTTGAAATATACATATCCGCTATCTCTCTACTTAATTCTTCATCATCTGAAAGATCCTTTTAGAAAAACTATTGTTATGCGTGGAGATAAAACTAGATCAGAATCAGATTTTTCTTCTTCAACTGATAGTGAAGCTGTACACTCAGTTTTCTTTTTACTTCCGGAAAAATAGACCAATCCTAAAATTAGAATTGAAACAATAACTATCGTAACTATCGCCAGATCAAATAATGAATAATTAGTGGCTAGATATTCAGTCATTTGTATATTTATATAAGCGACCATATTAGTATAAATATTACTAATGCAACGATATACGTAATTATGGCTTCTTTCATTCTCTCGTGATTAGTTATTATTTTTTTTATAACCGCAAGACCTGCACAGACAAATCCGACACCGGCTAGCATTTCGCCACATTGTTTGAACAAATCAATCAATGCGCTTACATCAGCTGATAATAATATCATAATCAATAAATAAGGACTTTAACACCAAGATTCCAGACTGTATTCCATTTGCTTGCATAGCTAAACGGACTCCAATACTGCTTAACACGTCCAAGTATCGCAACTCGTGGAGATACAAAGTATTCTAATTCAGGCTCGATCTTTAAACCAAGCAAGAAATCATACTTATCATCCTGCTTCTTGTACGCTTCTACACCTGTAAAAAGACCTAGACCTAGGCTAAAATAAAGTGAAGAAAGATTTGTCGCAACTGTTTTGAAATAAGCAGCATCGATATAGTAATCTTTCGCTGTAGAGCTAAAAGAAACTATCGTTGGAACTTCCGTAGTATTGCTCTCATAGCTGTAGTTGTAAGACTTTTCAAAATAGTTCAAACCTATTTTCCAGTAAGTTGTTCGACTCCTATACTTTGATACTGAAAGGTTTAAGTTAGTATTATTCCTTCCAAAAATATTCAACCCATAGTTTACTTCTAGGGCTGAAATACCTACATAATGCCGTTGTGCGTAAACACTATGTGTACATGCACATAACACTAGTAATAAAGTTAATTTTAATAATCTCATATTCAGTTTAAAAAAAAGGTTCGTTTTAATAAATTAAAAAATCACCTTCTCTATATTTTTCAAAGGCTATGTACGTGCTACTTTTGCCGTAAAAATTATGAAATATGGTTATGCACGTGTATCAACTCCGGATCAATGCTTAAACCTCCAACTGGACGCATTACGTTTATACGGAGTGGATCACATCTGTGAAGAAAAAATATCTGGAAAGAATAAAAATAAGCCTGTTTTAGATGCTTTAATTGCAAAATTAAAAACAGGAGATCAGCTTATCGTGTGGAAACTAGACCGATTAGGAAGAAGAACTTGCGAACTTATAAAACTTCAAGAAGCTCTTGAAAAGAAAAATATTGCTCTAATTAGTCTAACAGAGCAATTAAATACATCAACACCTATCGGAAAGTTTGCGTTTCATCTTTTATGCTGTATTGCGGAAATGGAGCGAAATATAATTTCCGAGCGTACAATAGCCGGTTTGACTTCAGCAAAGGCAAAAGGACGAATAGGAGGACGCAAGCCCGGTCTAACAGATCAAGCTAAAAGAAAAGCTAAACTAGCGGCTATAGAATACACCAAGTATCTACAAAATGAAATAGGCACGATAGATGATGTTTGCCGGATAGTAGGAATTTCCAGAGCTACCCTATACAAATATCTAAGGATAGAAGGGATTAACATACAGGGCAGAAAAAGATAAGAGGATATTTTTCCGAAAGTATATTCTTAATTATCTGTCTACTAATTGATAATATCAAGTTTAAATATAAAAAAGTACTTAGAAATTTGCTCAATACTATCAAATATGATATCTTTGAAATAAATTCTAAGTAAAATGAGTAATATAATATCTAAATATAAAGAAACAGGCATGATAAGCATAGATCAACCAGTAGGATATAACACCATGAAATCCCGTCTTTACAGCTGGAAAAAGCGAGGTTTGTTATCACATATTCGCCGGGGAGTATATTTGCCGGCTAACATACAGAACAAGTATCAGATAGCTTGCAATTCCGTTGATAACGGTTGCCTAGCTTATCATTCTGCATTAGAGTTCTATATGTTACAGACACAGGAATTTAACTGGCTTTATGTGCACAGTTCTACTCCCTTCCGGTCTTTTGAGTACCTGAACCAGCGTTATGTATATAAGCCTTTGCAGTTTATATACAAACCATTGGTTACAAAAAAGATACCGGCTATCCTATCACGGTTACATCGATCAGCCAAACCATAATTGACTGCTTAAACAATATAGGCTTAGCCGGTGGCATTGAAGAACTGTTATTTGCCTTAATCGAGGTTGATCCGGATTCCGTAATAGAAGAAGATATGTTAGAATGCCTGAAGCTATACCAAAAGAAAAGCCTGTATCAACGTACAGGATTCATCCTGTCCCAGCTTCAGGAACAACTAAACCTATCGGATATGTTCTTCGATGTATGTAAAAAGAAGATGGGTAATACAACAAGTTACCTTACAAATCCTTCCCGTTGTGATACCTATTTCAAGGAATGGAATGTATGTGCGCCTAAAGATGTAATGAAAGAAATAGAGAAAGGAGTATATTATGAGTTTTGATTATACACAAGAAGAAATCACTAGACTAGCAAAAGAAAATAATTTTACGGTTGCTGGAATAGAGAAAGTTATGCGATTATCCAATATCCTCAATGACCTTAACAATCAGCCGGAGTTTAGCGGTAAATTGTTACTGAAGGGGGGAACGGCTATAAACCTGCTTGTTTTCGATCTTCCCCGGCTTTCTGTCGATCTGGATCTTGATTTCTCTAAAAACGTATCTAAAGAGGATATGTTAGCGGAGAGAGAACAAATCAACAAGGCTTTAGATAGCTATTTCCAGCAGAACGGGTATAGGAAGACCGAAAGAAGTAATTTTACCCTAGATTCTCTCTCTTTGCACTATAATACGGTGACAGGAAGCGGAGATAAGATAAAACTAGATATAAACTATCATAATCGATCCCATATATTCAAACCGGAAGTTAAATCTATTGAGTTTCCCTTCATCAGAGAGAACAAGACTTCATTTGTAGTAAACTACGTCAATCCTATCGAATTGTTTGCAGGAAAGATAAAGGCGTTCTATGAAAGATGTAAGCCCAGAGATATATATGACCTCTTCTCCCTTGCATCCTCTGATATATTGACGAGCAAAGAAGAAAGGGATCTTTTGAGGAAATCCATTGTTTTTTACTCTTCTCTTGGCAATCCGGAGAATAAGGACATGTTAAAGGCTGATCCAAAACAAAGCATAGAGAATGTGACCTTTACGGAGATAAGGCAGCAGCTACTTCCGATGATGCATACCAACAGCGGAAAATATCCCATGCAGGAGATCAACGATAAGGTGGCTGATTTCGTATCTTCGCTAATGAAATTAGAACCTTCAGAGGAACTGTACCTGTCAAACTTCTACGCTGGGAAATATAAGCCGGATCTTTTGTTTTCTGATAAAGAGATCCTGAATAACATACAGGATCATCCTATCATCATAAGAACACAGCAACAAATAACCGATTCTATTTTTCAGATTCAATAAAAAAAATGATTTTGCCCGGATCGCCGGGCTGAAGGATGAAGGGTATATCCCTTCCCTAAAATAATAGACGAGCTAAAAGGATCCGCACCGGCTCCAACGATGATAGCAGTCCAGAAGATCTTCGGTCTGCCCTCTGACGCTCCCGGATTAAGCAACATCAAACTAGCCCAAAGCGATAATGTAGGGCTAGGTAAAGATAAAAGTAATGACCTAAAAATCTGACGTTATGAAAGTAGACTTTGACAAACTGAAAAGGGATGTTTCCCTTCCGGAGTTTTTTCTCTATTTAGGCTGGAAGTTTGTTTCCGGATCTTCCAACTCGTCCCCTAAGATGAGCAACGGATCCGATACCGTTATTATCAAGAAGAATAGTAAGGATTACTATACCTATTGGGACGTGCACGGAGAAGCACGAGGAAAGACTATCATAGATCTAATGCAGAAGCATATCTACGAACAGACCGGGAGAATGCCTAGCCTGCGAGAAGCCGGGGAAGCCGTTCAGAACTATGTAAACAATAAGGAAGTCGTATTATCTCAAGATAGCCGGTTTGGAGTTAGCAACGCAAAACTAGATCCTAATCAGCTGGCGTTCCTGAACAGCCAACTGAAACCCTATCAAGGGGATTTCTTGCAAAAGAGAGGAATTACTCAAGATACGCTATCTTCACCGGTATTTTCCGGGGTATTCACCTCTAGGGAACACCGGAAAGATGGAAAAGTCTATAATAATACCTGTACCAGACTTATTAACCAAAACGGCTTTCAGGGTATTTCCCAAAGGGGGATAAGACCTGAAGACGGTAAGAGCTTCAAAGGCATATCAGGCAACAAATACGATAGTATCGTAGTGTCTAAGCATGACAAGACAAGACCAATAGAGCATATATATATCAGTGAAAGCATGATCGATGCTGCGTCCCATTATCAAATAAAAGCTTCTGAATACCGAAAAGAACATCTTATATATCAGCACTGAAGGGAACATCACACAGGGACAAATGGGCGTTATAAAGCTGCTCCTGTCAAGGCAAAATAATTAATAATATAACCGATCAGGTTACTTATATATTTGACAATGATAGCAACGGCTATAAATATGCGCTGAAGCTAGATACATTCTTAAAAGGTCAAGAGTTACCCAATATTGAAGGTCTGCCGGTTGAAGAACTGAAGGATAAAGTTCTTCAACTGCCTAACGTGGAGTTATCGGTAAACAGTGATTGGAACGATGATCTACAAGCATCCATATCAAAAGGCAAGGAATGTGAGTTCCAAGATGCCATAAAAAAAAAACGATTTTACCCGGATCGCCGAGCTGAAGGATGAAGGGTATATCCCTTCCCCTAAAATAATAGACGAGCTGAAAGGATCCGCACCGGCTCCAACGATGATAGCAGTCCAGAAGATCTT
>ENA-OPZN01000455-OPZN01000455.1-human-gut-metagenome-genome-assembly--contig:-NODE-455-length-12667-cov-4.660606_pt1 | contig 12667 bp, 10 predicted proteins | sample MGYA00242483_ERZ504503 | MGnify/ENA primary metagenome ERZ504503 (study PRJEB26092, sample SAMD00036285) | human gut metagenome | host: Homo sapiens | study: EMG produced TPA metagenomics assembly of... | reverse complement strand
CTTCTGCATAAACGACCTTATCATCCATTTTTCAACCATAAGTTCTCACATTATTACAACAGAGACAAACTCTTTTATTTAACGTAAAGTACTCTAAACAGGGATAACACCACCATAAATTAGATTTAGCTACAGACCTTACCCTAAGTGACCCTAAAACACTTTTGAAAGTAGTAGCAGAAGAAATGAAACAAACTAAAAAACAATAGCAACATGGTCATTTTTCAATCAAAAAATGGATTGCCGTTTATATGGTAAGCCTTATTCTAAGTTTGTGGGGATGTCAATCTCCACAGCAAACTCAAGACGTAGCCATCATACCACAACCTTTATCCATGGAAAAAGGAAGTGGTACCTTCTCTTTCAGTAAAGAAACCACCATCGCTGTAGGCAATGAGGAGCAGCGAATCATTGCCGAGAACTTTGCCTCTCTATTTACCCTGCCAGCAGGATTTACCCCTCAAGTGAAAACCGGTCAAGAAGGAGACATCGTATTCCTTACAGACAACACTATGAAAAGTGATGCCTATGAACTGACCGTCCTTCCCGAACGAATTACAATTAAGGCAGCCGATGTCAAAGGCTTTTTTCTATGCACTGCAAAACCTTCGACTGATGTTACCTCCTACTATCGAAGGTAAAGAAAAGACAACCGACACATGGAGCATTCCTTCTCTCACCATTAAAGATGCACCCCGATTCAACTATCGTGGATTCATGCTGGATGTTTCACGCTTCTTCTTACCAAAGGAAGACTTGTTACGCATGATCGACTGTATAGCAATGCTCAAGATAAACCGGTTGCACTTGCATTTGACAGACGATAACGGATGGCGGTTGGAAATCAAAAAGTACCCTAAACTGACAGAGGTTGGAGCATGGAAAGTAGACAGACAAAACATCCCATTCCCCGACCGGAGAAATCCGAAAAAAGAAGAACCTGCCACCATCGGAGGTTTCTATACCCAAGAAGACATGAAAGAAATTATCCGTTATGCAGCAGAAAGACAAGTAGAAATTATCCCGGAAATTGACGTCCCAGCTCACTCCAATGCTGCTTTGGCATCCTATCCGGAATTTGCCTGCCCCGTAGTTAAAGATTTTATAGGAGTTCTGCCGGGACTTGGTGCAAAAATGCAGAAATCATTTTCTGTGCCGGGAATGAGGGTACATTTGATTTTCTACAAAATGTACTGGACGAAGTGATGGCCTTATTCCCTTCACGATACATTAATTTAGGAGGTGACGAAGCCCGCAAAACTAACTGGAAAAAATGTCCTCTCTGCCAGTCACGCATACATAAAGAGCATTTGGAAAATGAAGAAGAACTACAAGGCTATTTTATGGCAAGACTGTCCGACTACGTACGCAGTAAAGGGAAGGAGGTCATGGGATGGGATGAACTGACCAACAGTAAACTCCCGGAAGAATCTATTATCTTAGGATGGCAAGGATATGGCAATGCCGCATTAAAAGCTGCCGCACAAGGCCACCGTTTCATCATGACTCCGGCACGCGTTGCATACCTGATAAGATACCAGGGGCCTCAATGGTTTGAACCAATGACTTATTTTGGGAATAACACTTTAAAAGGATTGTTCGATTATGAACCGGTACAAAAGGATTGGAAACCAGAATATGAGCCTTTACTCATGGGGGTACAAGCATGTATGTGGACCGAATTCTGCAACACCCCGGAGGACGTATTCTATCTGACCTTTCCACGACTGGGAGCTTGGCAGAGATTGCATGGGTCAGCAAAGGAACCAAAAACTGGAATTCATTCCTGAAAGGATTGGATAACTACAATGCACATTTGGCATGTAAAGGTATCCGATATGCCCATTCTATGTTCAATATCCAACATACTATTACCACAGAAACTACCGGAAAATTGAAAGTAAAATTAGAATGTGAGCGACCTGATGTGGAAATACGCTATACCACAGATGGTACAGAGCCCACCTCAACCTCTACACTATACAAAAAAGAACTCATTATAGAAAAAGATACTGACATTAAAGCAGCTACCTTCTCCCAAAACAAACAAATGGGAGAACTACTGGTACTTCCAATTCATTGGAACAAGTCTACCAGCAAACCATTTATCCATGCAGATGCAGGAATGGATATATTAGTCAACGGATTAAGAGGCAGTTTAAAATATACAGATTTTGAATGGTATACAGGTCAGCTTTCAAAACCTATTTCATTTACAATTGATTTACAAAAGCCTGAAAGCATGAAACAATTTACGGTGGGCTGTATCACAAATTATGGGATGGGAGTACACAAGCCACGCAGCCTCAAAGTGGAAGTTTCAAATGATAATGTGACTTTCACCGAAATTGGTAAACTGACCTTCACTGACAAAGAAATTTTTAAAGAAGGAAACTTCATTGAAAATTTATCTGTTGAAACCGATGAAATAACGGGCCAATTCGTTAAATTTACATTAGAATCAGCTGGAAATTGTCCTGATGATCATGTACGGCCAGAACAACCTTCCAAGATTTACATCGATGAAGTAATTATTGAATAAAAACTTATGCATAATGAATCTATGAAAAAGATCAATCAATTTCTTGCAACCTGTGCGCTTGCATGTCTGACAACAAGCATACAAGCCCAGCAGGACACATCCTATTTCATAAAGCACCTGACGTTTTTCGGGAGAAGAAACCATGGAAGAAAAAGTATCCATGGCAGCACGCCTTGTACCCTCTCCCCAGCAATTAGCCTGGCAACAAATGGAACTGACTGCTTTCCTGCATTTTGGTATCAATACATTCACTGGCAGAGAATGGGGAGACGGTTCCGAAGATCCGGCTTTATTTAACCCGACCGAGCTAAATGCAGAACAATGGGTAAAGACCTTGAAGGAAACAGGCTTCAAAATGGTCTTGCTCACCGCCAAGCATCACGATGGTTTCTGTTTGTGGCCTACTAAAACGACCAAACATTCCGTAGCCTCTTCACCATGGAAAAACGGTAAAGGAGATGTTGTCAAGGAATTACGTGATGCATGTACCAAATATAACATGAAATTTGGTGTCTACCTTTCACCCTGGGACAGAAACGCCAGCTGTTATGGGAACTCACCGGAGTATAATAAATTCTTCATTGAGCAGCTGACCGAATTGCTGACCAATTACGGAGAAGTGCACGAAGTATGGTTTGACGGCGCCAATGGAGAAGGCCCCAATGGCAAGAAACAGGAATACGACTGGGACGCATTTTACAAAACAATCCAACGATTGCAGCCCAAAGCCGTAATGGCAATTATGGGAGATGATGTACGCTGGGTCGGAAATGAAAAAGGAATCGGCCGGGAAACAGAATGGAGTGCCACAGTACTTACCCCAGGAATTTATGCCCGTTCCGCATCCAATAATGCACGATTAGGAGTTTATCCCAAAGCAACAGACCTGGGCGGTCGTGACATCCTAAAGAATGCGACAGAATTATTCTGGTATCCTTCAGAAGTAGACGTATCCATTCGCCCGGGATGGTTCTGGCACGAAGAAGAAAATCAAAAAGTAAAAAGCCTGAAACACTTGTCGGATATTTATTTCCAATCTGTAGGATACAACTCTGTATTATTACTGAACATTCCTCCAGACCGTCGCGGACTAATCCATGAAGCTGATGTGGCCCGATTAAAAAGAATTCGCAGAATACAGACAAAATACGTTCCAAGACAATAAAATACTCCACGGAACAGGTCTCTGGAAAGCATCACAAGGCGACAAGCGCACTTATTCAGTAAAAGCGAATGCTCCGATTAATGTGGTCATGCTACAGGAAGATATCTCTAAAGGGCAGCGAGTGGAGAACTTTTCTATTGAAATCTGGAAAGATGGACAATGGGCAACTGTTGGAAACGGAACGACCATCGGCTACAAAAGAATGGTCCGCATCCCGGAAACCATTACAGATTCGTTGAGAATTTCAATCAATCAGACCCGTTTAGATGCAAATATACAGCATGTAGCAGCTTACTACGCAGCACCTTTGGAGGAAGAAGCAATTACCTCGGCCTGGAATAACTTACCCAGAAACACATGGAAAAAATTATCGTCTTCTCCTCTAAGTATTGACCTTGGAAAGACTGTCACATTAAAGGCATTTACCTATGCTCCTTTAAATGAGGAAGCAAAGCCCACAATGGCTTATCACTATCAGTTCTTTGTCAGTCTGGACGGTAAAGAATGGAAAAAAGTAATTGCAGATGGAGAATTCAGCAATATCATGCATAATCCTCTTCCACAGACCGTTGCACTGCCCTACCCTGAATCTGCACGTTTCATTAAAATTGAAGCGACCACCCCAGATGCATCTCCTGCCCTCATTAAGACAGAAGAAATAGGGGTAACCATTCTTCCCTGATACACAAGACTAACCCAAGCATAAAAAAACGGACGGCCTCACAATAACAATGAAGTCGTCCGTTATATTTTTTCTCCTTATCAGAACGGCACATCGGGCACAGGCGCACCAAACGGATTGTCGGGCATAGGAGGCATCTCTGCGGGTGGAGGTGGTACAAAGTCCTGTCCGCCGCCGTTGTTCATCTTCGAACGAAGCACCGGAGCCTTCTTTTCTTCGCCCGGCATCGGCACAATCATGTCGTCGTCAGGGTTCTGGAAACGGGCATATTCGCCACGGAAACGAAGCAGCACATCACCCACGGCACCGTTACGATGCTTGGCGATAATGATTTCGGCCATGCCGTGCAGGTCGTTTCCCTTCTCATCGGTGTAAATCTTATAGTATTCCGGACGGTGGATGAAGCACACCATATCGGCATCCTGCTCTATGGCTCCCGATTCACGAAGGTCACTCAATTGCGGACGTTTTCCGTCGATACCTTCACGGTTCTCTACTCCACGGTTCAACTGGCTCAGCGCAATAATCGGGATGTTCAGCTCCTTGGCCAATCCCTTCAACGAACGCGAAATGGTGCTGACCTCTTCCTGGCGGCTTCCGAACGACATACCACTGGCATTCATCAGCTGGAGGTAGTCGATGATAATGATTTTCACCCCATGCTCACGTACCAGACGGCGTGCCTTGGTTCGCAATTCGAACACGGACAAAGAAGGCGTGTCGTCCACGTAAAGCGGTGCGTCGTAAAGTTCTTTTATCTTGTAGTCGAGCTGCCCCCACTCGTAAGGTGCCAGCTGACCGCTCTTGATTTTCTCGCCCGGAATTTCGCAGACGTTCACAATCAGACGGTTTACCAGCTGCACGTTGCTCATTTCAAGCGAGAACAAGGCTACGGGCACTTTGCTGTTCACCGCCATGTTTTTGGCCATGGAAAGCACGAAGGCCGTCTTACCCATGGCCGGACGAGCCGCAATGATAATCAGGTCGGAGTTCTGCCAGCCGGAGGTCATCTTGTCCAGCTGATGAAAGCCGCTCGAAAGCCCACTCAAACCGTCGGTACGTGCCGCCGCCTTCTGAAGCATTTCATAGGCCTCCTGAATAACCGGATTAATCTGCGTATAGTCCTTCTTCATGTTCTGCTGAGAGATTTCGAAGAGCTTTCCTTCAGCTTCCTGCATCAGGTCGTCTACGTCCTGCGTCTCGTCGAACGCCTTGGTCTGTATGTTACTCGTAAAAGAAATCAGCTCACGTGCCAGAAACTTCTGAGCAATGATGCGGGCATGATACTCAATGTGAGCCGACGAGGCCACCTTACCACTCAGCTGAGTGATATAGAACGGTCCGCCCGCCTCTTCCAGGTTACCGCGCGAGCGCAACTGCTCGGCCACGGTCAAGATGTCAATCGGTTTCTGTTGAATAGCCAAGTCAGTAATGGCCGCATAAATCAGCTGATGCCGGTGTTCGTAGAACGACTCCGGACGAAGAATCTCGCTCACCAGTGAATACGCATCCTTCTCAATCATCAGCGCACCCAGCACGGCTTCTTCCAATTCGGGAGCCTGAGGCTGGAGGTGGCCATACTCATCCATCGGCTTGGTCTTAGCCGTCTTTGCCACACGTATATTTCTTCTCGGTTCTGCCATTTTGTTTTTGTTTAAGTGGGGCAAAGATACGATTTTTTCCGTGAATCCCGATTTTCTCGAAACTTTCTGCTATATTTGAGAAACGAAAAACAAACAACACCATGATTACATTTCCAAATGCCAAAATAAACCTTGGCCTGAATATTATTGAAAAAACGTCCCGACGGTTACCACAACCTGGAAACCATTTTCTACCCCATCCACCTGCAAGATGCACTGGAAGTGACACGAAGAGAAAATAACGATGCTCCTTATACGCTTCACGTGAAAGGTACGGCCATCGAAGGAAAGCCGGAAGACAACCTCGTGGTCAGAGCCTACGAATTGCTGAAAAAGGATCATGATATACCGCCCGTTGACATCCACTTGTTCAAGCACATCCCCACGGGTGCCGGACTGGGAGGCGGTTCGTCTGATTGCGCGTTCATGATTAAGTTGCTAAACGAGAAATTCCGTCTGGCACTGAGTCTGGAGGAGATGGAAGACTACGCCGCCCGCTTAGGAGCCGATTGTGCTTTCTTCATCCGCAACCAGCCGGTATTTGCCACGGGCATCGGTAACCTATTCGAACCTGTCCGCCTTTCACTTTCGGGTTATTACCTGGTGCTGGTGAAACCAGACATCTTCGTATCCACGCGCGATGCTTTCGCACACATCACTCCCCGCCGTCCAGAAGTTTCGTTGAAAGACATCATCTGCCAACCGGTAGAAACGTGGAAGGACAGCATGAAGAATGATTTTGAGGACAGCGTGTTCCTGAAATATCCGGAAATTGCGGCCATCAAAGACGAGTTGTATGACCTGGGTGCGGTGTATGCCAGCATGAGCGGTTCCGGCTCATCGGTTTACGGCATCTTCCGCCAGCCGGTAGAACACGTGGACGAGAAATTCGGCGGATGCTTCTGCCGTCAAAGAGAACTGGACTGATTGAAGTTCGGTTCTTTTTCTTACCTGACAATTTCAAATGCCGAATCAGCTTTTGATGTAGCCGAATAAAGAGGCAAGAGAAACTTGATAAATCCTTCCTCCACTTCCCGATTAGGGAAGCCCAAGGTATATGTACGAAAACGCTTGTCGTATCCCTTTACGGTGAGATAGCCACTCTGATATAGAATAGGCACGGGATTCGTCTCCATTGTATCAATACCGCTTAAAGAGTCAGCGGTAGCTAGTTCTTCCGTCAGACGATGCAAATCATAGTGACTACGTAAAAGCAGTTCCACTAAGAAAGTCGGCGTGCCCGTTTCAAACCAATAACTTCCAAATTCCCGACTTTTCAAGGCATTGAGCAGACTGAACGGATTATAAAGACCGCCTGCATGACCGGAAAAATGATAACCGTCATACCATGCCGCAGGCTTTTACAAGTCTCTTCATACGCCATCTCGATTATGTTGCCCCAACACACGAATTCCTTCTTCAAAGTTTTCCAGTAATTCTTGCTCAGTAATACCGCACAAATTATTGTAAGCCTGCTGCAAGGAAATGTCTTCCAGATTATTCAAATCGCTGAACACACTTATTTTACTGAACTTTGTCACACCAGTCAACAAAGCAAAACGGAGATATGCATCCATCGACTTCAAAGCCCCATAAAAAGCTTTCAACGTATTACGGTACTCGGTCAACAACGCTTCATGCCAATAGCCTGGAGCATGGGCTTATCGTACTCATCCACCAGCACCACCACATTCTTCCCCGTCTTTTCGGCCGCACGGCGAATCACCCCGTTGAAACGGCGGGCTACTCCTATTTCACTCTCCGAAGCCCCATAAAGACTTTCCCAGTACTGTAGATTTTCCTCCAGCACATGAATCAACGCTTCCGGTGTATCGTATTTTTGTGCATTCAAATCCAGATGCAATACAGGATACGTAGTCCATTCCTTTTCCAAAGCTTCCATAGCCAAGCCATGGAAAAGTTCTTTTTTCCCTTGGAAATAAGCCTCCAACGTAGATATAAGCAGACTTTTCCCAAAGCGTCGCGGACGGCTCAGAAAGTAGTATTTACCCGTTTTTACCAACTGATAAATCTGTGCGGTCTTATCGACATAACAATAGTCTCCTTTCCGTATCTCTTCAAAACTCTGTATGCCTACCGGATAAATCATACTCCTCATCTAATATGAAATTTACTGTTTCTGCAAACTTACGGAAAATCTCTGGAATATCCGCCGAATTGCAGCAGATTAACGCAACAGGATTTGATAATTAGGGAGTTAGAAGAAAAACGCAGAAGTTGGGCAGACAGTTGAAAACCGTCTTAAAGCAGATTAAAGCAAAAGAACGGTTTCCTAATCATTACCCGATGAAAGTGCAGATTTAACAATCCCTGTTTCATTTTGCGGCGTTCTGCGCAGCTTTGCTTATCAATAGGTAACTCGTTGATTTATAGTTTTGCAACCAAAAAGAAACGAGTATGGCAAGAAGCACATTCAAGGTGCTGTTCTACGTGAACGGCAGTAAGGAAAAGAACGGAATTGTCCCCATCATGGGACGGGTTACAATCAACGGAACGGTAGCACAGTTCAGCTGCAAGCGGACTATCCCGAAAGAGCTTTGGGATGCCAAAGGGAACAAGGCAAAGGGCAAGAGTATGGAAGCGAGGGAAACCAATCTTGCGCTTGACAACATCAAGGCTCAAATCATCAAGCATTACCAGTGTATATCCGACCGTGAAGCGTATGTAACGGCAGAAATGGTACGCAATGCCTATCAGGGATTGGGCGGTGAGTATGAAACGTTGCTCGGTGCTTTCGACAAGGAAAATGAAGTGTTCAAGAAGCGTGTCGGAAAAGACAGGGTCAGGGCTACCTATATGGCAAGGGTACGGGCAAGAAACCATGTGGCGGCATTCATCAGGTCACATTACAAGCGGAACGACATCTCCATGCCTGAACTTACGCCCGACTTCATCAAGGAGTTCGCCGTGTTCCTTTCCAACGAAGCCGGACTGCACAACGGTTCGATATGGGAAAACTGCATGTGGCTGAAAGGTGTGGTGATGCGGGCGCATTTCAACGGACATATACCGAGGAATCCGTTTGCCCAGTTCCATATAAGCCCGAACACGAAAGAGCGTGAATATCTGACGGAGAATGAGTTAAAAACATTGATGGAATTTCAGTTCAAAGACCCCAAGAACTCCTATCTCCGTGATATTTTTGTTTTCGCCAGTTTTACCGCCCTCTCATTCGTGGATATAAAGGAATTAAGCAACGACCAGATTGTGGAAGTGAACGGTGAGAAATGGATTATTTCCAAACGACACAAGACGGGTGTACCGTTTCAGGTGAAGCTGCTGGATATTCCCTTGCAGATAATCGAGCGTTACAAGGCTTTTCAGGAAAACAATCTTGTATTCCCCAATCTCAACTATTGGTCAATATGCAAGCGTATGGGAAAGATGATAAAGGAATGCGGCATCACCAAGAAAATCAGCTTTCATTGCTCAAGGCACGGATTTGCGACCCTGGCTCTCAGCAAAGGGATGCCAATCGAGAGTGTCAGCCGTATTTTGGGGCATACGAACATTGAGACTACGCAAATCTATGCGAGTGCGCCCAGAATGGTCGCTTAATAAATACTTCTTTAGCAAGAAGTTAGGATTGGGTTCGATATAATCCTATCGTCAATCAGTTTATCCAAAGGGGAAACCCGATGGGGAGTGTAGCATACTGATTAAAGCTCCAAGTCCACTAATAGTCAGGTGGCGACTGAGGGGCAAGACGAAAAGACACACATAAGGATGAAGCCTTGATTGGTTGAACGATAGTTCAGTGGTACCAAATCTTGCAACAACGGAAGACTATTATACATACGTTGTTTCATAGTACTCTGCCTATTTTGTGCGTTAGTGCAGAGCATAAAGAACCGACTATGACACAGCCGCAATAAGCGGACAAGAACGAAAGTCGCATCCGACAGTATGTCGTGCTAATAGTTATTAAGAGAACTAACTGGGGATTACCTAAGTCGGAACGCTGGAACAAACAGCTATAAAGAAAGCTTTTGAATATCCGATATGGTAACGGAACTTCCGTAGTAGTCCGAGCAGGGGAAAGCCTTGTACATGGCGAAGGGAAGTAGTCTGTAACTTTAATACAAACAACGGAAAACGTGAGAGACGTATGAGAAATCCAGAGCAAGTATTAAACATTTTAGCTGGACACAGCAATGAGCCCGAGTATAAATACGAAAGGCTTTACCGTATTCTATTCAATGAACAGATGTTCTTTGTCGCCTACCAACGTATGTGTGCAAAGCCGGGCAACATGACACCCGGCACAGATGGCAAAACTGAGGATGAAATGAGCATTGACAGGATAAACAAACTCATAGAGAGTATAAAGGATGAAACTTATAGTCCCAATCCTGCAAAGAGAACTTACATTCCGAAAAAGAATGGGAAGATGCGTCCGCTAGGAATACCGTCTTTTGAAGACAAATTGGTTCAAGAGGTAGTAAGAATGGTGCTTGAAGCCATATATGAGGGACACTTTGAGTGGACATCGCACGGTTTCAGACCCAACCGAAGCTGCCACACAGCACTGAAAAGTCTACAAAACAATTTCAACGGTGCAAAATGGTTCATTGAGGGAGATATAAAAGGCTTCTTTGACAACATAGACCATAATGTGCTGATAGAAATAATGAAAGGCAGAATAGCAGACGACAGATTTCTTCGTCTGATACGGAAATTCCTCAATGCAGGGTACATGGAAGAGTGGCAATTCAACAAGACTTATTCAGGGACACCGCAAGGTGGTATCATAAGCCCTATTTTGGCAAATATATACCTTGACAAGTTCGATAAGTACATGAATGAATATGCCAAGAAATTCAATAAAGGGACAGCAAGAAGCCGAAACAAGGACATTTGCAAACTCAACAGCAGAGTACACTACCTAAAACGTAGGATAAATGAAGTTGAGGATGTAAACGTAAGAACAAGGATGGTAGAAGAACTGCACAAAAAGCAGAAGTGGATACTAACAATGCCAAGTGGCAACGATATGGATGTAAACTTTCGCAGGCTGAAATACGTGCGCTATGCCGATGATTTCCTTATCGGAGTTATCGGAACGAAAAACGAATGTGAGACAATCAAAGCTGACATCACTAAGTTTATGCAGGAAAAGTTAAGGCTGGAGATGTCACAGGAAAAGACTTTGATTACAAATGCACAAGACAGCGCAAAATTTTTGGGTTACGAAATATATGTCCGTAAAGACTATGCCACAAAGAGAAACAGTAACGGAACAGTGCGCAGATACTTCAACGGGAATGTGATACTACACGTTTCAAGAGAAGTAATCAAGAACAAGCTGCTCAGCCTCGAAGCCATGAAAGTTGTCACCAAACACGGCAAGGAAACATGGGTGTCAAAAGGCAGGACTTATATGATTGACAATGAAGCGCACGAGATTGTAGCTCAGTTTAATACCGAAATACGAGGGTTCTACAACTATTACTCAATAGCAAACAATGCATCGGCATTGGGGCGCTCTTTCGGCTGCATTATGAAGTTCTCCATGTACAAAACTCTTGCTCAAAAGCTGAATATGTCAGTGAGAAAAGTCATTGAAACATACCGCAAGGACAATCTCTTTGCCGTTCCTTTTGTAAACAAGGGAGGAGAAACCAAATACAGGGTATTCTACAATGAGGGTTACGCCCGTAAAACGGACTGTGAAACAGCCCCAAGTGACAATCTGCCGTATATGTTCAAAACACCATCGTTGAGTCTGATAGAAAGGCTTACAACAAAGACGTGCGAACTATGTGGCAAGCACGGAGAAGTGACAATGCACCATGTCCGCACTCTCAAAGAGTTAAAAGGTAAAAATGACTGGGAACGCAAAATGCTCTATATGCACAGAAAGACTTTGGTCGTATGTGCGGAGTGTAATGCAAAAATCCAGAGCTGTGATAAGTAAAATGATGTTACAGATGGAGAGCCGTATACATGGAAACGTGTAAGTACGGTTCGGGGGCAGGTAAGCGAAAACCTACCGCTGTAAAGCGGAAAGGCGTTGCTTGCCGAGCCTACAGATAACCGTACAGAAATTGGATAATGACCTCACGATGCTGGGCGACAAACTGAGCAAATCATTCGGAAACGTGAAAATAGCTGGGATATGAAACGGGAAATAATCACAACGGACAGCTATGGTAGAATTACCATACCATCCGATACAGGTAATATATGGATGAATGAAATGGAGCTGGTGGAGCTGTTCGGGGCAATCGCCCCGACGCTCCGTGCCGCCATCCGTGCCGTGTACAAGTGTGGAAATTTTAATCCTCTTGAAGCAGAAAAACGTATCAAGCTGCCCAACGGCTATTATGCGGACATGTATGCCCTGCCGATGGTGATGGCACTCGCTTTCCGTATTGACACGTCAGGTGCCGCAACGGTTCGCAATGCACTGCTGGAAAGATTGTGCCGACGAAAAGAAAAACAAGTCCTGCTAGTGTCAATGAATAACAGAATGCCGTATGAATGTTAGGGTGAACTTTTTATGTTCAGCCACTACAATACCTATGCGGACATCAAGCGGCGGAAGAACGAGAGCCGGACGTATTTCTTTGACAGGGCGGCGGAACGGCTGAACCGCAGGATGATGCGGGACG
>ENA-OPZN01000454-OPZN01000454.1-human-gut-metagenome-genome-assembly--contig:-NODE-454-length-12692-cov-3.263828_pt1 | contig 12692 bp, 15 predicted proteins | sample MGYA00242483_ERZ504503 | MGnify/ENA primary metagenome ERZ504503 (study PRJEB26092, sample SAMD00036285) | human gut metagenome | host: Homo sapiens | study: EMG produced TPA metagenomics assembly of... | reverse complement strand
CTTCTAGGACTAACCGTGCAAGAGTTAAAAAGAGTATCCTAAAGAAATCCAAAACGTATTTCTGGCAAGACATTCATGTCCCGCAAACATCCACGCAAAATCCAAATGCACACCTGCATATTCCACTCCTGCCCCGGCCGTAGCATAACTGGCATCTCCTTTATTCTTATCACCATAATGATAACCGCCACGCAACATGAGATGCTCCATCCATGCATATTCCGCCCCGGCACTTACATTTAACGCCTGTACATCATCGGGGAAAGCCTGTAACCCAGATCAGCGGTCAAAGTCAACCTATGCATTGATGCAAAAGGCAAGTCAGCAGCACCTCCTACTTTGACCATTGCAGGAAGAGCCTCTTTAGAGGTTAGGTATTTTATTTTCGGTCCAAGATTACTCGCATGAATCCCGACCGACCAACCGGCACCTTCCCAATCCTTTATCTCACGCTTATATAATATCCCCAAATCAAAAGCCACAGAACTCGCACCGTTGCTATTTCCTATCTTACCCATATCCGAATACAGATATTTAAAAGTAGCGGAAACCGAAAGATTCTTTATGACCTCGTATGCATAACCTGCCGCCACAGCTATTTCTTTGGGATGTATTCCCGAAGCATCCTCCCCTATTCCATCCATCTCCGGATAGCCGAAATAACGGAAACCTAACAGAATGGCATTGCGCTTATTAATTTTATAAAAACCGCCTAAACTATGAAGAGAGTATCCAGACTCATAGTCACGCATCCACGGGGAATAAGTATACGTAACCCCACCTTTGTGCATGGCCTCCGATAAAGTTGCCGCACCATTATGGAAAACGGCATTATTTACCCTCGAAATCGCCACACCGGCACCTCCCATGGCTGCGCTGCGTGCATCAACCGGTATAGTCAGATAGTTTGCCGCTCCGGTATTGACAGGTCCGGAATCCTCTTGTCCATAAGCTTTAATAAAAGTTATGCCTATTATAAACAGATATAGTCCTATTCGTTTCATGTCCTATTTCATTTTATCAGGATTAGTACTTGATAAATTTCTCTCTGATCTCCATCCCGTTCGCTCGGTACACCAATGTATAATATCCGGCAGAAAGCTTGGTTATGTCCACAGAATGCAAGGAGGCGGCTTCAAGTTCCAAATGAAGACTCAGCACCTTATTGCCAATGCCATTATACAAAGTCAGTTCTCCATTACCAGCCATACTGCTGCTTACACTAAATATCAGAGTATTATCAGTTACCTGATTGGACTTCAATGTAAAAGGATGAAGATTAGAAACATCTATCTTTAAAGCAGCTGTGGCATCCACGCATCCGTGCCCCAACTGGCCGGTATACCTCGGATTATATTCATCCAAATCGTATGCGCTTTGATAGAGGATTTCCTTCAGAGTTTCCGGTGTAAAACCTTTCTTGCCTACCCCATACTTCTCTATCACCAGTGCTGCCACACCGCTGACCAGCGGACACGCCATAGATGTACCGGCCAGATATTCATAATTACCGGCCAGTTTTGTAGTCGTACTCCATATCCGCCCATCTCCGTTCAATGCTCCTCCGGGAGCAGAAATATCCATATATGTACCATAATTGGAATAAGAAGCCTTTCTATAATCGGCCTCAATGGCTGCAACCGCAACTACCTTGTCATAATCAGCCGGCGCCGCTATCCTGGGGTCAGAAGTATTCGCATTGCCTGATGCAAACAATACAATCCCTCCTTTCATTGGACTTCCGTCAAGTTGCTCTCCGTTGTTATCACATCCGGCATATTTTATAAAGTAATCAATGGCTTCCTTATGTACAGGATTAATATATGAAGAGGTATTCCTCCCCGTTCCGACAGCGTATCCCCAACTATTCTGACTGATAACAGCTCCATTATCAGCACCATATTTAATAGCGGCAGCAATAAACGGATCAGAAGCGACTTCTCCTCCAGTGGAAGTCAGACTTTTTAAAATTTGGCAACTCATGAGTTTCACCCCACTGCCGGGAGTTCCGTTCCCTCCTGCAATGCTGCTGATACCTGTTTCATTATTATTTGTCGCACCAATAGTACCCGCCACATGAGTTCCGTGACGATGAGGGACCAAAATTGCATTATCATCTACAAATTATAACCATGTACATCATCTATATACCCATTGCCATCATCATCTATACCATTCTTTGGTATCTCACCCGGATTCGTCCATAAATTATCCTGCAAATCAGGATGCTCCTGATTAATGCCGCCATCTACAACCGCTACAATAATAGCCGGATTCCCATTGTATTGTTTCCACACATCAACTAAACGGATATCCGCACCTTCCCTCTGCCAGGATTCTGTACCGGGATTATCAAAATACCATTGTTTGGATAAATCCGGATCATTGAACAACCACTCCCCCACTCTGATACCATACATATCCCATACTGTTTCCGGCCTTGCCCTGGAAACTATCTTAGGAACAGGAACAGCCATTTCAATACCATCTAGAAAAGCTACTTCAGCAGCTGCACGAGTCGCTGATGTGTCTTTGGAGAACCAAACATTGTACCATAAATGAAGCCCCTCCTTACGAGTACGTTCTTCAAATTTGCCGGCGTAGGGAACGTACGTTCCATTCTCTCTATTTTCAAAGAAGAGGCAGCCCGGTCCAACACCTTAATTCCTGTCCTTACCGTGTTGCCAATACTCCTTATCTGCACCTCTTCTGTAGGTTCTTCTTTCAGTTTCACATAAATACAACCCTGAAGTGCATCTTCATCTGATAAATCAAAAATCAGCTGATTCCCTTCCGGTTTATCGGAAACAGAAGGAATTTCTTCTTGATGGCACGAGGCTATCAATATAATCATCAGAAAAAAAAGGACAGTCTTTTTCATTATAATATTCTGTGTTGTTAGTTGAAGTAATTAATTATTTCACAAATATAGCGTATTTCCCCGGTCTTGCAATGAAAAGGGGAAACAACCTCATTGAAATAAAAAGGTAAGCCTTTTTTCTTGTATTTTTGTCCGGCTGCGTTCATTGCTTCACCTTGGTGAAGAAGCGATTTCACTTAGGTAAACAGCCGTTGTCACATGGGTGAAGCAGTTGCTTCACCCATGTGAAATATCAAACGGAACGGAGTGAAGATATGATAAGGAACATCAAAAAACGGGAATAGAGTAAACCAACCCGACAGAAATACGTTGCGTGTCCGGACTCGTGCTTCCCAAAGCCTGCGCACGCCGGGTCAAATGATGCCCTTTATATAAAAGATGGGCAAAGATAAGCAGTTCACTATTACGCATCGGGAAATATTCCACACACGCCTGCGCATTCCATGTAGTACGATAAAGCCCTTTCTCAAAATGCCCGTTTGCTTTATAAATGCCTGCCCTCTCATAAGCGCCTTTCAAATAAAGATTCCAATTGGGATGAACGCGATAGTCAAAGTTTACCACGGTACTAAAGTATTCCGCATTCTGCGCCGTGGACGGAGCTGTTAAAACAGGACCTTGCAAATCACTGATAATGCCTTTGCTATCCAGCCCTTCACGAGAATACATTAAATCAATATAAGCAATAACAGGGCCTTTCTCATAAATATTACCCGCCGTAAAACAACAAAGATTCTTACCTTCCGCCAGCTGCCCATATGAGGCCGCATATCGTAATTGTACCGCGTTATCAAAGAAGAACCCGTTCCAATTGACTGTTGACAGAACAGGAACTTTAGCTTTTTCCACTCCTTGCGGCAAACCGTAAAGATAGGTTTCATCATTTTCTCCACTACGGTTATTTACTACCTGAAGCACCAACTCATTGGTGGATGACAGATTGAATCTTCCCGCCACTCCTGCCTGATAACAACTGATGTTATCATTAAACTCACTATACTCGCGGACTTTGATGGCATTGACATAATATTCATAGCCACCCAAAGCGATATCTTGTTTTCCGGCAGTCAACGTGAATTTATCAGACATTTTCCAATTCACCAAAGCATACTCAATGGAAGAGGACAAATTATCCAACGAGTGGGGATTGCTGTATTTATTAAACGACTGACGGAAATGATAAGAAAATTGTTTACTGAAAGAACCTAATATCTCCAGTTTTACACGATTCAGTTTAAAAGAGGCATCCTCTAAATCTCCTTCAATAAAGTTGGCAACTCCCGAAGTGGAGAATTGCAGGTTCATGTGTGCCGAAAGATTCGGATTGCTATTAGGAAACAAACGTCCCACCAAACTACGGATAGAATCATCCGGACTGATTAACGGCTGTTCTTGCGCCTTCAAAGTCAATACGACGCATAATAAGATACAGCATGACAAGAGTAGTCTTTTCATGGGGTATTTTCGTAGTATTAAATTTCGGTTAATGTAATAAATCAGGGATAATAAAACCGAAGATGCTTAAATCATTCCTCTTTCTTCAATTCTTCTGCCGCAACCTCCAGCTCTTTATACCATTCTTCACCAAATTTCCGCACCAACGGTTCCTTTAAGAACTTGTATACAGGAAGGTTCTCTTTTTTCCCAATAACACGGCGGCTTTACATACATCCCAACGATGGTAATTCACCGCTTTATAAGGGCCATAATCACCTATACGGATGGGATAAAGATGACAAGAGATTGGTTTATAGAAATCGGTCTTACCTGCCCGGAAGGCTTTCTCGATGGCACAATAACAATACCCTTTCTCGTCATAACAGGTAAATACACAATCTTTCTGATTGACGATGGAAGTTACCAAATCGCCCTCTTCATCTGTATAAACCACTCCCTGCTTATCAATCACCGCCCGTGCCTCGGGTGAAAGCTCGTCCCAAATAACAGGAAGCACCTCTTCCAGTTTTCCACTTCATCCAATTCCACCGGTGCACCGGCATCTCCCTCTATGCAGCACTCACCTTTGCAGGCATCGAGATTACAAAGAAATTTCTCACGAAACACATCAAGGGAGATTACAACATCATCTATCTGTATCATCTCTTATTAAATTAAAATGTCATTCCGGACAAAGTGACGAATCCATGCTTCATTACAGATTCCTCACCTTGTTCAGAATGACAAATAAATATACTTTCTACATTATTTTATCAAATCCCGTCCGGTCATGTCGGCAGGCTGGGGCATACCCAAAATGTGCAAGATAGAAGGAGCAACATCTGCCAATACACCATTTTCCACTTTAGCATTCTTGTTCTCTGTTACATATACAAATGGAACAGGGTTCAAAGAGTGAGCCGTATTAGGTGTACCATCTTCATTCAGTGCATGGTCGGCATTACCGTGGTCGGCAATAATGATTACTTCATAATCATTAGCTTGGCAGCTTCCACTGTATCTTTCACGCACTCGTCAATAGCCTTCACTGCTTTTTCAATAGCGTCATAGATACCTGTATGACCTACCATATCACCATTAGCGTAATTCACGACAATGAAATCGAATTTCTGGGTCTTGATGGCTTCTACCAATTTATCCTTCACTTCATAAGCACTCATCTCAGGCTTCAAGTCGTAAGTAGCCACTTTCGGAGATGGAACCAAGATACGCTCTTCGGCATCATACGGAGTTTCACGACCACCATTGAAGAAGAAAGTCACGTGAGCATACTTTTCCGTTTCTGCAATGTGTAACTGAGTCTTACCGTTAGCAGCCAGATATTCACCCAACGTATTTTGAACATTTTCCTTGTCGAACAGAATATGAACACCCTTGAAAGACGCATCATACGGAGTCATGCAATAAAACTGCAAGCCCGGAATAGTATGCATACCTTGTTCCGGCATATCCTGTTGAGTCAGCACAACAGTCAATTCCTTGGCACGGTCGTTACGGTAGTTGAAGAAGATAACCACATCACCTTCTTTGATGGTACCGTCTACGGTAGAATTATTGATCGGTTTGATGAATTCATCTGTAACACCTTCATCGTATGATTCCTGCATAGCCTGAACCATATCGGTGGCTTGCTTTCCTTTACCTTCAACCAACAGGTCGTATGCTTCTTTCACACGTTCCCAACGCTTGTCACGATCCATAGCATAGAAGCGACCAACGATAGAAGCGATTTTACCGGCTGATTTTTCACAGTGCGCAGTCAGTTGTTCGATAAAGCCTTTACCACTCTTCGGGTCTGTGTCACGACCATCCATAAAGCAGTGGATAAATGTATTTTCAATGCCATATTCTTTAGAGATATCGCAAAGTTTGAACAAATGATCGAATGAACTGTGTACACCACCGTTTGAAGTCAATCCCATAAAGTGGATGTTCTTGCCATTTTCCTTTGCGTAAGAGAAAGCGGAAACAATCTCGGGATTCTTCATTATGCTGTTGTCGGCACATGCACGGTTAATCTTTACCAAATCCTGATAAACGATACGTCCTGCACCGATATTCAAGTGTCCTACTTCGGAGTTACCCATCTGTCCGTCGGGCAAACCAACGTTCTCACCGCTAGCCTGCAATTTAGAGTGCGGATAGTTTGCCAACAGAGAATCCCAGTAAGGAGTGGGAGTGTTAAAGATTACATCGTCTTTACCTTGATCGCCGATACCCCAACCATCAAGAATCATTAAAAGGGCTTTTTTACTCATAATCTTATTTTGTTTAAAGTTTATCCTTGCTTTTTCCGGGTGCAAAGGTACAAAAAAGCCCTGTCAATGAATAATGTTTCACCTATTTTTTATAGAGGAAGTTCGATGATAAAATGCAGTCCGTCTTTAAATTCCATATCCCGAGTCAATTTTGCATTCATACGCCCGGCAATCATTTCACAAACCAGCAAAACAATATCCGGCGCACCGGCAAGACACGCCCCCCCCTTTGTTCTGTAATGCGGTTAATATACTTCGGCAAATACTCTAATTATATTATTTGATTAGTACGTATTACACATTCTTCCGGAAATCGATATAGAAGCTTTGATTCTTGTGTTATAAAACATACCTTTTCATCTTGCTGTTTATGAATAAATTGCATTTCTTTGCATCGGGACAGTTCAGCACAGTTTGCATTGTCCGCGTAAAACCTTAAACAGTTCATGAAAGTTACCTTTGGACAGCAGACCACTAAAGTGAAACAACTGGCTGATTTACTCAGTCAGGAGATTTCCATGGGCAAATATAAATCGGACTGCACATTACCGTCCATCAACAAACTGAGCCGTGAGTATCAAGTGTCGCGGGATACGGTGTTCAAAGCATTCATTGATTTAAAAGACCGGGGAATAATAGACTCTACTCCGGGAAAAGGTTACTACGTTACCAACAAGCTTACAAACATTCTGCTTCTGCTGGACGAATATTCTCCCTTTAAATACTCGTTATATAATAGTTTTATCAAAAAACTATCCATCAACTACAAAGTAGATTTATTGTTTCATCAATATAATGAACGACTTTTCAATACCATCTTACGTGAATCAATAGGCAGATACAATAAATACATTGTGATGAACTTCGACAATGAGAAACTATCCCCCCATCTTTACAAAATAGATTCGTCTAAGTTGCTGCTGTTGGATTTCGGGAAGTTCGATAAAAAGGATTATTCATACGTATGTCAGGATTTTGACGATTCCTTTTATCATGCATTGGCCGCATTGAAAGAACATCTGAGAAAATATCAGAGACTAGTACTTTTATTTCCCGAAGACATCAAACACCCCCGTAGCAGTTGTCAGTATTTCAATTGTTTCTGTCAGGATTATCACATTGATTCAGCCATTGTGGAAAATACAGACCGGATACAAGTCCGTAAAGGAGAAGTATATATTGCAATCCGTCAGATAGAGGTGGTCAATATAATCAAGCAAAGCCGGACAACCGGGCTGAAATGCGGAGAAGATTTCGGACTGATAGCCTACAATGACACTCCTGCCTACGAGGTAATAGACCAAGGGATTACGGTACTCAGTATCAACTGGGAAGAGCTGGGGCGGAAAGCCGCAGAATTTGTACTAACCGGACAGGAAATAAGAACTTATCTCCCTACCGAAGTCCATTTAAGAAATTCAATTTAACAACTAAAACCTATGTATATCATGAAAAAGTATCCTAAAATCGGGATTCGTCCCACTATCGACGGCCGCCAGGGTGGTGTCCGCGAAAGCCTTGAAGACAAAACTATGAACCTGGCAAAAGCTGTTGCCGAACTGATTTCATCTAACTTGAAAAACGGTGACGGAAGCCCCGTGGAATGTGTAATAGCAGACAGCACCATCGGTCGTGTAGCCGAAAGCGCCGCTTGTGCCGAGAAATTCGAACGCGAAGGAGTAGGTGCCACCATTACCGTAACCAGTTGCTGGTGCTATGGCTCCGAAACAATGGATATGCACCCGCACTGGCCGAAAGCAGTCTGGGGATTCAACGGTACAGAACGTCCGGGAGCCGTTTATCTGGCTGCCGTATTAGCCGGACACGCACAGAAAGGGCTGCCTGCATTCGGTATTTACGGACACGATGTACAAGATTTGGATGACAACACGATTCCGGCCGATGTAGCAGAAAAACTATTGCGTTTCGCCCGTGCCGCCATGGCTGTAGCCAATATGCGCGGAAAAAGCTATCTTTCTCTCGGTAGTGTCTGCATGGGTATCGCCGGCTCTATTGTCGATCCTGACTTTTTCCAGGAATATCTGGGAATACGTAATGAAAGCGTGGACGAAACTGAGATCCTGCGCCGTATGGAAGAAGGAATCTATGACCATGAAGAATATGCCAAGGCAATGGCCTGGACTGAAAAATATTGCAAGCCCAACGAAGGGGAAGACTTTAAGAACCGTCCCGAAAAGCGCAAAACCCGTGAAGAGAAGGATGCCGACTGGGAATTTATTGTAAAAATGACTATCATCATGCGTGACTTGATGGTCGGCAACCCGAAATTGCTTGAAATGGGATTCAAAGAAGAAGCTATCGGCCATAATGCCATCGCAGCCGGCTTCCAGGGGCAACGCCAATGGACTGACTGGAAACCAAACGGTGACTTCAGTGAAGCACTGCTCAACACCACTTTCGACTGGAACGGCATTCGCGAAGCATACGTTCTGGCTACCGAAAATGATGCTTGCAATGGTGTTGCCATGTTATTCGGTCACCTGCTGAGTGGCTGTGGACAGATGTTCTCCGACATCCGTACTTACTGGAGTCCCGAAGCGGTAAAACGTGTCACCGGCAAAGAACTTACCGGAATGGCTAAAAACGGTATCATCCATCTTATCAACTCTGGTGCAACCACTCTGGACGCTACCGGTGAGAGCCATAATGAAGCGGGAGAGCCCTGCATGAAGCCCAACTGGGAAATGACTGAAGCCGATGTCGAAGCTTGTCTGAAAGCTACAACCTGGTATCCGGCAGATCGCGACTATTTCCGTGGAGGCGGTTTCTCTTCCAATTTCTTGTCTAAAGGCGGTATGCCTGTCACCATGATGCGTCTTAATCTGGTAAAAGGCTTAGGTCCAGTATTGCAACTGGCAGAAGGCTGGACAGTAGATATTGATCCGGAAATCCATCAGGTACTGAACATGCGTACAGACCCCACATGGCCTACTACTTGGTTTGTACCCCGCCTATGCGACAAACCTGCATTCCGTGATGTCTATTCGGTAATGAACAACTGGGGAGCCAACCACGGCGCCATCAGCTATGGACACATCGGACAGGATTTAATAACTCTGGCATCTATGCTACGTATTCCTGTTTGTATGCATAATGTAGAAGACGACAAGATTTTCCGCCCGGCATCATGGAATGCCTTCGGTATGGATAAGGAAGGTTCCGACTACAGAGCTTGCTCAACTTACGGACCTATTTATAAATAGTTAATAAATTGAGAATTGAAAATTAAAAATTGAGAAAGGGTTATATGCCTATCCTTTTTTTGTTTTCAATTCTCATTTCTTAATTTTTTAATCCTCAATCTTTAATTTAAGAAATGAAAGATACAGATCAACCCATCCTGCACAAAGATGGAGTCAGTTACGTACTACCGTTTATATTAGTCACCTGCTGCTTCGCCCTCTGGGGATTCGCCAATGATATCACCAATCCGATGGTAAAAGCATTCTCTAAAATCTTCCGGATGAGTGTCACCGATGGCGCATTGGTGCAAGTTGCCTTCTATGGCGGATATTTCGCCATGGCTTTTCCGGCAGCTATGTTTATCCGTAAATACTCTTATAAAGCCGGTATCCTGCTGGGATTGGGACTTTATGCCGTAGGAGCCTTATTATTCTTTCCCGCTAAAATGACAGGCAGCTACTATCCGTTCTTATTAGCTTATTTTATTCTGACCTGCGGACTCTCCTTCCTCGAAACCAGTTCCAACCCTTACATCTTGTCCATGGGAACAGAAGCTACCGCTACCCGACGTCTCAATCTGGCACAATCGTTTAACCCTATGGGCTCTTTACTGGGAATGTATGTAGCCATGAACTTTATCCAGGCGAAACTAAATCCGATGGATACGGCAGAACGAGCCCAACTAAACCCGGCAGAATTTGCAATGGTAAGAGATGCGGACCTGTCCGTACTGATCGCTCCTTATCTCACTATCGGAATAGTCATATTAGTTATGCTTCTAGTGATACGTTTTACCCAAATGCCCAAAAATGGTGACCAGTCTCACAGTATCAATTTCGGTCCCACACTGAAGCGTATCTTCTCCATCCATCATTACCGCGAAGGAGTGGTGGCACAATTCTTCTATGTAGGTGCGCAGATTATGTGTTGGACCTTCATCATCCAATACGGCACACGCCTGTTCATGTCACAAGGTATGGAGGAAAAAGCTGCTGAAGTACTATCACAAGAATATAATATCATTGCGATGGTTATTTTCTGTATCAGCCGTTTTATCTGTACCTTCATCTTGCGCTACCTCAATCCAGGTAAATTATTGGCCATACTTGCCATTGCGGGTTGCTGCTTCACCGCCGGAGTCATCTTCTTCCAGGATATCTGGGGTATGTACTGCCTGGTAGCTGTTTCAGCCTGTATGTCATTAATGTTCCCCACGATCTATGGCATAGCGCTTACCGGATTGGGAGATGATGCAAAGTTTGGAGCAGCCGGCCTGATTATGGCTATTTTAGGAGGTTCCGTACTTCCTCCTTTACAAGCAAGTATTATTGATATGAATACCATTTGGAATATGCCAGCCGTAAATGTTTCATTTATCCTGCCATTTATCTGTTTTGTGGTAATCACTATTTATGGACATCGCTCTTATCAACGGGGAAAATATTGATATGCTGAATAAGACCATTGTAAAAAAGTGAAACGAAGAATCTGTTACTACTCATATGAATCAAACAGATTCTTCGCTTTATTTTCAACCAAGTAGAATGAAATGTAAAGAAGTTATCCCATCCTCCTATATATTCTTCAAATTAGAAAGGAATCTCTAATTGGGGATCTGTTCCCAACAAATTAAAAGTCATCCGATGATATGGCGTTGTTCCATGTTCACGGATAGCCGCACGATGCTTTTTAGTAGGATAACCTTTATTACTATTCCAATCATAAAAAGGATATTCTTTATGCAGTTCATTCATATAATCATCACGATAGGTTTTCGCCAGAATAGATGCAGCGGCAATAGAAAGATATTTTCCATCTCCTTTTACCACAGTAGTATGCGGCAAATCCTGATACTTTTTAAAACGATTCCCATCAATCAACAAATGTTGGGGACGAATTTTCAATTGATCCACAGCACGATGCATTGCCAGAAAAGACGCATTAAGGATATTTATCTCGTCTATCTCTTCAGGAGTCACTACACCTACAGCCCATGCCAATGCTTCTCTTTCCACAATCTCTCGCAGCGCATAACGCTGATGCTCCGTCAGTTGCTTGGAATCATTCAGCAATTCATTCTTAAATCTACAGTAAAATAACAGCTGCTGCATATACAGATCCTGCCAGACATCCCCTGCCCGCCTCATCACAACCGGCCTCTATCAGATCTTTATTCAAATAAGGTAATAACATAGCTCATCTTTATTGTTGCTTGCAAAGATATTCTTTTAAAAGAGAAACAAGAGTGTCTTTTTACAAAGAAAATCACTATTTTTGCAAAAATACGCTTGATTATGAAAAACAACCTACTTGTATATATTCTCCTTTGCCTGCTGAATCTCTCATGGGCTAATGCCCGTAATAAACAACAAGAAGCCGAGGCACTGATTAAAAAGTCGGTTGAAGCCTTATACAATAATCCGAAGCAGGCCAGTTACTATGCTGCCAAGGTAATTGAATTGTTTCCTGAAGAAAGGCAAAATGATCAAAAAGCCGAAGCAATGTTCTATTACAGTCAGGCAGAAAAAGCTATTAGGCAATTTTTGATGTGAGCATCAAAAAATCTATATGACGCATTGGAGTATGCAACTCCTGCCAATAAAGAGCTGAATGGACAAATTTACGCACTGATAGGAGCACTCTATTGTAAACTGACCGACTATAACAAAGCGATCGAAATGAATGAGAAAGCCATCTCAATCTTTAAATCCATCGGAGATTCCATTTCTATCGCAACTATGCTACAATGATCGTGGCATCATCCATTATTCCATGAATGAGTTCAACACAGCTGAAACAATTCCTCAAACAAGCCCTTATAATAAAACCGCAGTCAGAAAAATTTAAGAGGGATATCCGCCAATTTGAATAAATCTATGTTTATATTGAGG
>ENA-OPZN01000453-OPZN01000453.1-human-gut-metagenome-genome-assembly--contig:-NODE-453-length-12713-cov-3.823614_pt1 | contig 12713 bp, 18 predicted proteins | sample MGYA00242483_ERZ504503 | MGnify/ENA primary metagenome ERZ504503 (study PRJEB26092, sample SAMD00036285) | human gut metagenome | host: Homo sapiens | study: EMG produced TPA metagenomics assembly of... | reverse complement strand
ATGAAGATGAGAATCAGTGTAAGGTCAGTCTTCCTGATAAGTATGTGATTTTTGAAATCAAATATTTTGACTCATACGATGAGTTTGAAGAATTTCGTGCGATTTTAGGATAAAATAAACCAATTTAAAAACTTAATATTATGATTAGACAATTTTTCAAGGCAACACTGGTAGTTTCAATGGTTGCATCGGTACTTGTTGGCTGTAATGGAAGTGAACCTTTAGGAATGGGCTCAGAAGAGAGTATTTCGAAAATAAAGGAGCTCGTAAAAACCAATGTCGATATGAATGAAAACAAAATCTATGAATTGCAATGGGAGGAAGATAACGGTGAGCATAAGTTGGAAAATATGCTTTCAAGTATCACTGTTGGCTACATTGATAAAGAAAATAATGATTATAAACTTATTATAGAGTTAAAAGACGGAGAATTTGTTGCAGGTGAACCGGATAAGAATGAAAATGGAAATATTCGTATGAAAAGTCAGCGGCACTGAATCTTGACGATATAAATGCCGGTTTGCTGAAAAAATGGTCAAAGAGGGATATGACTTGTTTATGACACAGGAAGATAGTACCCAATATGATCTTAAATCAGTCGGGAAGTACAGGTTCTACATTTATCCGGTAAAAGTCGGTCGTGAGCATTTGCTTGCTGAGAATGAATCTTTCAAAAAGGAATATACCACTATGGTTTCTTACTTCGACTTGAATTTCATCAAGAAAGATGAGACACCTGAAGTACGTGGAAAACATATATGGACCAATTACTATACCGCTTCATTTAAGATTGATGAAAACGGAGAGATAGGATTTTTTGATAGACAAGAAGGCTAATTATAAATCAAAGTATTATGGAAAACGGAAAAACGTATGGAAAACAGACTCCGGAAGAAATAGCAAGAGCCGCACAGGAAGCGGCTATCAAGTCAGCCATGGAACAGGCGCAATTAATGTTAGGAAACATACCAGGTATGAACATGCAGGACATGCAGGCACAGATTATGGCTCAGATGCAGGCTGCTGTTCCGAATCTTGTCGATATACAAGCCCAACAGGCTACGATGGGGACATTAGGAGATGTGGATGCGGATACAGTATGTAATGCTGGTATGAAAAACATGAATGATGCTGCGGATATAACACAATCTTTGATGAACCTGGATTTCAACGCTGATGATTTCTTTGATGATAATGATAGCTGGGAGATTAAAAGAAGTAAGGATGGTACCTTAAACAGTGAACAGCTTCGTTTGTTGGCTCTTGGGGCACCGATACTGGTCTATAATGATGAATATACAGATACCATAGGACACCAGGAGTATGTGGATTCATTGAAGGAACAGATAAGAAGCTGGTGGGAGGTCACTGACAGAGAGTCTGCCTTTGAAATTGTTGACTGGCTGCTTCGTGAAGGACATCATGCTGAAGCGGATAGGGTTCTTGCTGCCATGAGAAACGGGCAGGAAACCGAAGGTATTGATGAAGATAAGGTAGAAGATGTGTCGTTGATAACGGACTACATGTTGGAAAACAGTATCTGTGATGTGAATTTTTTACCTCATACAGCCATTGCTTGGGATTTGGTACGTATTGTCAACCTCGGGCGTTGGGCTTTCCAGTGCGGTTATATTACAGAAGAAGATATGTGGAACATCATGCGTGTAGCGGATGAAACTGCTTCTGCAAATTTCTCCTCGTGGGAAGAATATGGCATGAGTTTCGTTTTTGGTCGTGGCGTATGGCACGGTGATACAGACGATTGTCAGACTGCATACGAGATTGTTGCGAAATTGCTGAAGAATGAAGATTCACCTTGGTTGCAGTTTTCATGGAGTGATTGATTATTTAAAAGAGCGGAAAAATGAGTTACGAATTTTATATAATGTCGGGTATTGCCGTTTTTTGGGCTGTACGTGGCTGTACCGGAAAGGTAAAGGGGCATACATGATGGTACGGAAAATCAGAAGTGCGTTTAAGGTTGTAAATATTAATCCGGCATCCTCTCTTGCCGATGAGCAATATAAGAAGCTTGCTGTCGGTGCGTTGTATGCCTCACAGCAAGGAGCATACCAGAATTCTATAAAGACCGGCATAGACTATGAACTTCCACAGATACTTGGTGAATGGTGGGGAATCAAAAACAGTCAGGATGCCAGGGAAAAGATGAATTATTTGCTGGAAAAAGGATTCAGATATTATTTCCCTTATGTGTGGCAGGCTTTTCTTCTTTCCGACCCCAAGCAACAGGATGAGGTGTTTCAGCAATATATGGAGTCGCAGGAAGATTATGATAAGGCTGTATCTCAGCTTCAGAATCTGGAAGAGACTTATGATGAGTTGCTTGAAAATAAAGTGATATCCTCAAAAGAAGACCTGAAGCGTTATGGTGTTGCCGGATGGGATGCTGGTAGGGTATGCTTCCTTGCACGTGCCTGTTGCGAGATGTGTTATATCACAGAAGAAGAGGCTTGGCAGTATATTGACAGAGCGTACGACCTGGCACATCGGGAGCTCGCTTCATGGCATGACTTGGCAATGAGCTATATCATAGGGCGCTCAATGTGGGGAGGAAAGAAATCCTATAATTCAGTAATGAAGGATAACGCTGATAAATTACTTTCCGATGAGAAAAGTCCGTGGGTAAGACTTCAATGGTAACAATTGTTATATAGCAATAAAGGCTATTCTTATGGCACGATTTGTCAATGACCAGCAAACAACTGACAAGGAAGTGGAACGATTGTTTTCTGCCGGAGTACTGCTTCTGCTTGGTAAAGCGTATTCGGACGCTTATTCATGCTTTGACCGTATCCATGAGGAGCACTTCGAAGCAATGTACAACAAGGCATTATGTTGCTTTATGGTAAAATGGTATGACGAATGTTACAGATTTGCTTTTGTGAGGCGGAACGGTTCCTGCATGGAATGGATATTGCATACGAAAACGCAGTTGCCCGAAGCTTTTCTCCGCTACGATTATGATGAAGATTTCCCTTTTTATCCCATTCCGCAAGGTATTCCAGTGTTCGGGGCATACAGACAACTGCTTCGGTTGAAAGCGGAAACGGCTTTCCGGCTGCATTTATATAGTGAAGTGAAAGCTATTTCCGCTCGTCTGGGAGGAAAGTACAAATGCATAGAAAAATTGATAGACTTAAAAAATGGCAACAATGACTTGTGAAGAAATATTCAGTCTGCATGCATCCGATACCGAAAATTCAGATTTATACGATGCTTACCGGAATGTACCGCTTGATAGTCGGGATGAAATGCATAAGAACAATACTCCTTTGCACACAGCCTGCTATTTTGCAGACATTACAGCTGTAGGTATCTTGTTGGAAAGAGGTGCGGATACGAATGCGAGAAACGATGACGGTGATACACCGCTGTGTGTCATGGCGAAGCGGAACTCCTGTCCGAATGATACCCTGTATGCCGATATTTCCGGACTATTGCTTTACGAAGGGGCGAAGGTAACGCGCTCGGGTAAAAATACAACCGCTTTGATAGAAGCAGTACGCAATCGTCATTTTTTGATGGCCGATGTCCTTCTGATGTCGGGAAACCGTATTGATTCTACCGACTGGAATGGTGACAATGTGCTGCACGCTATTTGCGACTCCGCAGGATACATTGCAAACAATATTAAGTCCAGAAAAAACGGATAGCTGACTTTGCTGAAAGATGGTACTCGGACAAGGACAAGCAGGAAACTTATGAAGAGCTGGAAAGCCTTCTGGTATTGGACAAGCAGTGTTGCCATACTACAAGGATTATTTTGGAAAGCGGGCAGATAGATTCGGAGGAAAAGAACAATTGCGGGAAAACACCCTTTCTCATAGCGGCAGAAAGAGGTGCCCGGAAAATCGGGGCATTGTTGTCAGGACAAGACCCCGAAACAGACGAGCTTGCGGCCATTGCCGGTGGATTAGACCAGTTTCAGGCATTGTGGTATAGGGACGAAGAGGCTTTGGATGCTCTGCTACGTTCCGGTGCGGATACTCAAGTTGTGTGCGAGGATAATGGTATGACTGATTTCAAGGGAAAATCCCCGTTGGGATGCGCTTTGACATGGGAGAATTTTTCAGCAGCAGAGTTATTGCTGAGAAGAGGAGCTGATCCGAATTTTAGGGATTCGGAGGAACGTACAGCCTTTGCAGTATGGATGAGTAACAGAGGGCATGGCTGTGAGTATAAGGAGCCATGCCTGCATTTTCTCCAATGCCTGACAGCGTGTGGGTGGGATTTGGAAAGTCCGGCCGACAAGGAAGGAAACACTGCCTTATCCGTGGCTTGTCGCGGGGCAAAATATGACACGGGAATATGGGCTGTTCGTTATCTCGTAGAAAACGGGGCAGATGTGAATGCACACAACATACAGGGACAGACCCCTACGATGAATCTTTATGGAGGACGTTACTGGGATGGAAACATACCGCGTTTTTCAGGTTTCGCAAGGTCATATCCATACGACGGGCGAGCTTGTACGGAACAAGATGCGGAGACGCTTGAGGTGCTGCTTGAAGCTGGGGCAGACATCAATGTCAAGGACAAATGGGGTAATACTTTGTTGCATTATATAGCGGGAAGCTCGATGAGAGGTTCAAAGGAGGCGACCGAATTGGTCATGGAGTTCGGTACTCCAGATGTGAGTGCTGTGAATAATGAAGGCTTGACGGCTTTGGACATCGCAGCGAAAAAAATGACGAAACTCTTGTAAAATTTTTATTGAAATATAGTTGAGATTTGTATGGATAACAATATGACTTTCCTGAATGCCTGCCGTAACGGTCAGAAAGGCATTGTACAGATATTCCTTAAAAAAGGTGGTATTGATGTGGACAAACGGGATGTAGAGGGTAATACTCCGTTATATCATGCTTGTCTGAAAGGATTCAGAGACATTGTGAATCTTCTGCTCGATAGCGATGCGGATGTTTCCATCGCTAACAACTGTTCGGAAACACCCTTACATGCAGTTGCAAGGAACGGGAATAAAGAGATAATTGGAAAGCTGATACAATATGGAGCGGATCTGGATGCTACGGATAATGAGGGACGAACTCCATTGATTCGTCTCCTTGATAACAAGCGTATCGATGCAGCCCTGTTTCTGATAGAACAAGGGGCAGACACAGAAATCACTGATAATTCTGGTCATAAGGCGATAGATTACGCTACTGCCCACGGGTTGAAAGAAGTTGTGATACGCCTGATAGTGGATGGAACAAGCGATATCCAAGGTAATACACCTCTCCATCAGGCGGTTTTCAATGGTCAATCGGAAATAGTCCGTTTGTTGCTCTCTACATCTCCCGACATGATAGATGTAACGAATGATGCTGGGGAAACTCCTTTGCTCATCGCCTGCATGAAAGGAAACCTGACCATCGTTAATCTGTTGATTGATGCTGGGGCAGAAGTAAATAAAGCCCTTTTAAATGGAAATACCCCCTTGCACTTTGCAGCTGGGTTTGGAAATAAATTTATAGGCAATAGCCTGATAGCGGCACAAGCACTGGTTAATGTTAAAAACAAGAATGGGGAAACGCCGCTTATTCTTGCTTCCAGGGAAGGCAACAATGAGTTTGTTGCACTGCTTGTGGCACATGGAGCAGACGTAAACCTTGTGGATAATTTTCAGCAGACAGCATTGTATTATGCAGGTGAACGAGGCTATAATGAGATTGTGGAGACATTATTGATGGCAGGAGCTGAAGGATAGCACGGATAACACAACATAAAGCTCCGTTCCCTGCAAATCATTATGAATCTTTTCCTTATTATAAAAAATGAACATGGAATTTATAAAACGACTAGCCAATAATCTGTTTGGCAAACGTAAAACGTATGATGCGAAAGAACTGGGTATCTTTTATTCTAAAGTTTGGAATTGTTGGAAAAATGAAAGCTATTATTGGTTCACGTCCATGAAATTTTCAGTATATCGGGAAGAAACTTTTTTGTGTATAAATGGAGATTCAGATGCTCCATTTCAGCCACAGATAGCCTGCCTGAGAGAGCTACTCGACAACTGGGAAGAAATACGCAGTCAGATAAGCCGAATTATACCCAAACATGTTCGGTATATAAAAAATAAGGAAGTATTTATTTATTGGAAAGAGCGCTTTTACCCGGAGTCTGTCGATGTGTTTGGAGCTGAAACTAATGGAGTGAAGATTACTTTTTCCACATACGACTTGAATCATAGCTTCAGTTTTGTATGGAGAGATGGACATGTTTGTGATTTCGTTTTGGAAAACGAGGAAAAGGAAAATATCCCATATCTGGATGCATACACATATTATTTATTTGATTATTTGTATTATATAGGCGAAATATGGGAAAAAAGCAATTCTCGGATGTGTGGCAGTATATTGCTTTTTTGGTATTATACATTCATTTTGTTATTCCTGTATATTTTCTTCTGCTACATATACAGGAAATAGGTAGAGCTGATAATTTCCCATTGTATTATATAGGATTTAATTTTCTTTTTTCCATTTTCTATTTTCATGGGTTCGATACAGGAAGGAAAGAAAATCAGCCCTGATGAAACATTATCGTTATCCTAAGAAAATAAAGGTTATCAGTGCTATTTTCTTTTGTTGGTTCCAATTGCAATATGCGGTTTAGAGATGTGGATTTATGGTAAACAAGGATGGATTATTGTGTATTGAGAAGCTGTAAAACTATTGGTTTAAATTATTATAATCATTTATAGGGATAATGAACGTGATGAGGGATTATTCAACAGATGAGCTTTTGATGATGGCCAATAATGTAACTGGAGAGTATTCAGAAGAGGAAATCAGACTGGCAAAGAAAGAGTTATATAAACGGGGAATAAATGACGGGCTAATAGCCGACATTGTGGAGGAGGAAGAAGAGGCTTTTATGAAAAGATTGGATGCTGCTGCACGTGCGGAGCAGGCCCGGATAGATAAACGAAACGAAAAGAATAGGAATGTAAGTTATCAATGGTGGGAATTACTGATTTTATTTGTATTTGCACCATTTTATTTGTGTAGGAGATATTATTTACCTCATAATTTTTTCCCAAAAATTGAGACAGTTGAGAGAAGAAAAATATGACCTGAAATTTAAACAACGGCTTATTGCATTAATTGCTGGAGATATAGTATGGGTTCTTGCTTATTGGATTGAACGTGTAATCATGGGAAACTAGATTACATAATTTCTCTGGCTATCCACGCGCAGGCTTCGGCATCGGCCAGTGCGTGGTGATGATTTTCCAGACGGTATCCGCAGGCAGCGGCCACGGTGTGCAACTGGTGGTTGGGGAGCTCCGGAAATACTCTGCGTGCCACGCACAGGGTGTCATAAAACTCATAGTCGGGATAGTCCATCTGATAGACGCGGAAGACGGCTTTCAGGCAACTCTCATCGAAGGGACGGTTGTGTGCCACGAGCGGCAGGCCCTCAATCAGTGGCTCAATCTGTGCCCATACGGCAGGAAATACCGGTGCATCTTCGGTATCTTCGCGGGTAAGTCCGTGTACCTGTGAGCACCAGTATGTGTAATAATTCGGTTCCGGATTGATGAGGGAATAAAAGGTATCGGCTATCTCGCCGTCGCGCACCACGACCACGCCCACCGAGCATACGGATGAGCGCTGGTTGTTGGCGGTCTCAAAATCTATTGCGGCAAAGTCTCTCATGTCTTTACTTGCTCTATATACGTTATCGCTTGGTCACGGTAATCATGAACGTGACGGCTACCATGGCAATGGAAATGCCGACAATGATGTTGGTGGTCAGCGGTTCGCCAAACATCAGTGTGCCGACAATGATGGCGGTGATGGGTTCGAATACGCCGAGTACAGAAGCCTTGGTGGCCCCGATGTTACGGGAGGCAATGGCGAGGGTGGCCGTAGAAACGATGGTTGGCAGCAGGGCAAGTCCCACAAGGTTAAGCCAGTCTGCTCCGGTAGTGATTCCAGCCGTAATTGCAGTGTCGGAACTGAGGATTTTTCCGATAAAGACAATCGCTCCTACCATGAGTGCATAGAAGGTGAGGAGGGAGTTGGATATGCCGGCAATGGCCTTGCTGCGGTTGATGATGACGATGAAGAGAGCATACACTAGTGCCGAGGCGATGGAGAGCAGCACACCGATAGGGTTGATGGTTTGTGAACCGTCACTTTGTGTCATGATGAGCACACCTCCGAAGGTGGCAGCAATGGCAAGCCATACCGGCCATGAGGGAACGACTTTCAGGAACACCATGATAATGGCCACGAGGACGGGGTAGAGGAATACCAGCGTAGTAGCCAGTCCGGAAGCGATGTATTCGTATGCATCGAAAAGAAAGATGCTGCTGGAGGTGTAAAGCAGTCCGAGGACGAACAATACGCCGATTTGCTTTCCTGAAACCCGGAAACTCTGTTTGCGGAGCAGCAGGAACAGGCCTAAGAGCAGCACTGCGAAAGCGTAGCGGAAGAAAAGTATGGACTCTGTGGCGGCACCGTTCTTCATCAGCGGCATCGCAAATAAGGGATTCAATCCGTAGGTAATACCGGTGATAATTCCTGCCGGATAGCCTATAATGGCATTTTTGCTTAGTTTTTTCATGTGCGGGTAGATGTAATTGTGTAATCGGGGTGCAAAATTAATTATTAAATGACAAACCTGCGCTTGTGGCGGAGGAGATTCTTCTCGTGTGCCTACTTTCTGTAAATATATCTTGCCAGTCCGTAGATGTATCTCCGGAATCCCGGACGGTACTTAAGTAGACGGTCGAACCATTTCAGGTGGTGGCTGGCAATACGTACGGCCCATCCTACATAATACATGGCAAACAGCGTACCTACTCCGATGATGTGCCATTGCCATTTTCCGAAGAATATGTAGCAGAAGACGATACCGAGAAGCACAAGTGAAACGTCTACCACAATCTTGACCTTCGGAAATTCTATGCCCGTCACCTTGCTGATGGCGACGGGAAAGCCTTCTCCAGGCATGGTCACGCTGCTGCATCTTACCTCCAGTGCAATGCCTGCTGCCAGGATGGTGCATCCGGCCAGTTGGGCCACGGCTTTCTTCCATATAGCTTCGGGTTGCAGCCATGAAAGAAGGTAGAGGTTCAGGTCGATTAACATGCCGAATACAAAACCCACGAGTAATTGGAACAGTTGGACCGGGTCAAACTGCCGGCGGAGTACTCCCACTTGCCCTACTACCAGCAGGGCATTCATGATGAAGGTGTATTGCCCGATGGTCAGTGACGGTGTCAGTCCGCCGGTTCCCGCATTGTGGAATACATAGGGCAATACACTGATGACGCTTGCTCCCAGCATGCTCTTTACGCAGGCAGCAATTCCCAGTGTCATGACATACAAGGCAACGAAGAGCAGTAAGTGTTGCCAGGCAAAAGATATGATTTTTTCTTTTCTCGTCATTTTTATTGTACTTTGTGCGATGTTGTTTTTCGTGCGGATTATTATCTCAGAAACGGATCAATCGTACTGAGCAACTCAGCCTTCTGCATCACGCCGCTGGTTCTCCAAAGCACTTTTCCGTTGCGGAACAGCATGAGGGTGGGGACGGACTGAATCTGGTACTTCTGAGACAATACGCTGTGTGTGTCCACATCAATCTTGATGATACGGATGCGGTCGCCCAGCACGTCTTTCACCTGTTTCAGAATCGGGTGCATCATTTTACAAGGTTGACACCAGGTGGCGAAGAAGTCCACCAATACAAGCTGATTGCCTGCTACTACGTCATAAAAAGTTTCCATTGCTTTCGTTTTTAAGTGGTTCTATATAAACAAGGCTACCTCTCGAAAGAAATAGCCCGGTGTGTGTTCAATACGTTTAAAATGCGGTGCAAATGTACGAAAAGCCGATTAATGGTGAACATGAAATAGTAAAGAAAAATCTGTATCTTTGCACGACTTTTTTAAGGTAAGAAGAAACAATGGATGCAATCGTTACACAGATGATTATCCTGTTTATTCTGGTAATCATCGGCTATTATCTGAGTAAGAAGAAAATGATGGATGCGGATTTCGACCGCAAACTTTCGGGACTGGTTATCAACGTGACGTGTCCCAGTCTGATACTTTCGTCGGTGATGGGCGACACGCTTCCCGACAAGAAGCTGATTCTGCCTTTGCTCGTGGTAGGTTTTGCTACCTACGTGGTGCTTATCGGGTTAGCCTTTCTGCTTCCGCGCTATTTGCCCGTCAAACTGTCCGACCGCGGTATTTACAGTTTTATGCTGGCATTCGGTAATGTGGGTTTCATCGGCTATCCCATCGTGGCTTCCATTTTCGGAGCCAGTGCGGTGTTCTATGCCAGCATTCTTAATTTCCCCAGCACGTTGCTGATTTTGTATTCGGTACCCTGTTTATTTCAGGCGGTCAGGGAAAGATGCATTTTGACTGGCGTACTCTCTACTGTCCGGCCATGATTGCGTCGTACCTCTCCATTCTGATTGTCGTGACCGGATGGGTACCTCCCCGTGTCATCAGTACCCCGTTTGTTCTGTTGGGAAATGTCACCGTGCCTGCTGCGCTGCTTATCATCGGCTCCTCCATTGCCCGTGTACCCATTCGCCGGATGTTTGGCAATACGGCCATCTACCTGATGTCGGCCTTGCGTCTGATGCTGGTTCCACTCCTTATCCTGTATCTCTCACGCCTTTGCCGGGTGGACGAAACCATTGCCAATATCAATGTGGTGTTGGCGGCTATGCCCGTAGCTTCGTACGGCACCCTGTTCTGTATCCAGTATCAGAAAGGGGAGGTCATCATGGCAGAAGGAACCTTCCTCACGACCTTACTTTCCGTGCTGAGCATTCCGTTGTTGACGATGTTCCTGTAGACTTATTTCAGCAGGGCTGCATACGTCTTTTCAGACTCATGCGGCAGTATCTTCCGGAACTGGGTGAGCATCCGTTCGTGTGATTCCTGTGGACTGCGGTCGGGGTGGCAGGCCTCCCGTCCAAAGAGACGTTCGGGCGTGGTGAGCAGTGACCAGCCCCAGCCATATTCCCGTCCGTGGCGGTCGAGGGGGTAGATAAAATCCTCCGTCACAATGTAGCCGCCCATTTCCAGTCGGGTGAGATAGGCATCGAAGCGGCTCCGCATCTTTGGGCCGGTAAATCCGCATGCCGCACGCAGTTCCCGTGTAATCAGGCTGCTTTCGCATCTTAGTACGTCGAGGATGGTTTCTTCAATGCTTCCCGCCTCCGGATAAGGAAACAGACTCCGCCGGTAATTGCAGAAGTCGGGCCACCACTCACGGCTGATGAATGCGGCTTTGTCCTTGAAGAACTTGCCGTATGCGCAACCGCTTTCTTGCAGGATGGCACCTTTCCATTCCCAAAGCGGCCATTCCCATCCGCCGTCGGGCAAACGGGTGTACTGGCAGTCTTCGTCCGTGACTTCTTCGGCTGACCATCCGGCAATGCCCATGCTTAGCAAGGGAAGGAAACCCGTTTCATTGATGTAGTCAATAAGTTCGGGGCAGGAGTGTAGGGGTTTTTGTTTCATGGCTACGGTAATTTTTCCTTGTAAGATAATGAACAAAACTGATATATTTGCGTATTATTGTATGAAGCAAAACAGAATTTATGACACCTCCTCCAACTGAACAATCCACCCAGGAAGCTCGCCGGGCGTATGTGCTCGATGCCTGGAAGTGCCTGCACGATTGTGAATCGTGCGGCAAGTGCCGCATCCTGAAAGGTAAGGATGCGGAAACTTTGTATGCCGACTACATTGAAGGCAAGCGTAGCTACATGGATGTGACGCTGGAAGTCCGGAACAAGAGTTATTGAATTTCCCCGGAGGTGGTGATATCCTATTAATCACTTTGTCCGGCGCAGTTTTTTCTGAAATCTTATCAGCAGTGAAGCCCCATCTCGTAAGCTTCATTCAGTTTGCTGTGTCCGCTGATAGCACGTGGGTCAGCCACTCCGCCGCAGAAAAGTGTACCGGCCAGGCGGCTCTTCGGGAAGCAGTCAATCCAGCCCGTGAGACCCGCTTCGGCACGTTGAGGAACCTCCGGCTCTTCTTCGGCTGCCACGGTCAGCATATAGACGTCGCGGAACTGGTAATCCAAAGTATATAATGCATTCATACGGTCGATGAGCACCTTCATCTGTCCGCTCATCTCGAAATAATAAATCGGGGTAGCCCATACGGTGACATCTGCGTGCAGCACTTTCTGCATGATAGCGTCTACATCGTCCTGAATCACACACTTGCCCAGTTTCTGGCAAGCCAGGCATCCACGGCAGAAACGTATATCTTTTCCGATGAGTGAGATTTTTTCTACTTCGTGACCTGCCTGGAGGGCACCTTCTATGAATTTGTCGGCCAGCATGTCGCTGTTGGAACCAGCACGCAGACTGGTTGAAATCACAATTACTTTTTTCATGTTATCTTGTTTTTGGTTGTTTTTTTCCTATTGGTTTGTTTTAAACTCGATAGCAAATTTATAGCTTTTTTTGCCGAGTATTACAGGTTTATGGAAAATTCTCATACAAGAAGTGGGGTATTCTAGTCAAGGCATTGCAGCTTTTCCGCATGAAAGGTGTGTAGACAGAAGCAAAACCATATCACTGAATGTCCTGAGATATTGAGGACTTTTCGTATCTTCGCAAACAAACTAAAACAATCAATGAAAGATATGGAAGAAAAAAGAATGAATTAATTTTTCGGCTAGCCTTGATTT
>ENA-OPZN01000452-OPZN01000452.1-human-gut-metagenome-genome-assembly--contig:-NODE-452-length-12724-cov-3.281734_pt1 | contig 12724 bp, 17 predicted proteins | sample MGYA00242483_ERZ504503 | MGnify/ENA primary metagenome ERZ504503 (study PRJEB26092, sample SAMD00036285) | human gut metagenome | host: Homo sapiens | study: EMG produced TPA metagenomics assembly of... | reverse complement strand
TCAACCTCGATTACGCCGCCTCGACTCCCATGCGACCCGAGGCGATCAAGGCCCAACAGGCATATGATTCCTCGCCGCTCGCGGGCGTCAATCCCAACTCCCTCCATTCGCTTGGGCGACAAGCGGCGATTAAGCTCGAGGACTGTCGCCGCACGATCGCCCACAGCCTTGGCGCACGGGTGCGATCCAGCGAGATCATCTTCACCGGGGGAGGAACGGAGGCAAACGTCCTCGCACTGCTCGGCATTCCGGATGCCGTGCGACAACGTTGGCGCACGCGCACGCGTGTCATCGTCTCGGCAATCGAGCATGATTCCATCCTGGACAACATCGCTTCGCTTCGGGCTTCCGGCTTTGAAGTCGATCTTGTCAAGCCCGATCGAGCCGGTCGAATTCTTCCCGATGCACTTGCGGCGGTGATGGGAGACGATGTCGCCCTCGTGTCAGTGATGATGGCCAATAATGAGACGGGCGTCGTGCAGCCCATAGGCGAACTCGCCCGCGTTGCACACGCACATGGCGCACGCATCCACGTCGACGCAATCCAAGGCTGGCTCCACACGCCATTCGATGTCAACGAGCTCGGGGTCGACGCGCTTTCCATTGCGGGCCACAAGATCGGCGGACCCGTCGGAATCGGTGCGTTGTACCTCAAAACCAGGACGACCATTCGGGCCCGTTCCTTTGGCGGAGGCCAGGAGGTGGGGCTCAGGCCCGGCACGCAGGATCTGCGCGCCATCATAGCGCTCTCTGCAGCCACTTCTGCGCTGCTTCCCAATGTTCGTACCGATGCCGTTCGCGTGGGCATGATGGCGAATAAGCTCTACGCGGCACTTTGCGAGCACCCCCGTATTCACGCGACGATGGGGGATTGGAGCACCATCGATCGACTTCCCGGCATCGTGAGCATCTACGTTGAGGGCATGGACTCCGAAGAGCTCATCCTCCAGCTTGATGGTCGCGGCTTTGAGGTCTCCGCCGGCAGCGCATGTTCGAGCGGGAGCCTTGATGCCAGTCACGTCCTGCTCGCCATGGGGGTTCCCCGCGAAGATGCCCTCGGCTCGCTTAGGATCTCGTTTGACGATCGCGTCGACGAGCGCGATCTCGATCGCTTTGCCCGTGCCGTGTGGGAAGTGGTGGGATAGATGCTCGTCAGTGAACTTCTTTCGTACCTACTCGATAGGTTCCCACGTGAGGACGCCGAAGCTTGGGATCACGTTGGTCTTTCCGTCGGAGATCCCGATGCAAAGGTGGAGGGGGTCGTCTGCGCACTCGATGCCACGGTCGACGCGATTTTTCGTACCGCTGAGTTGGGAGCTAATGTCTTACTCACGCATCACCCTGTGTACATTTCCGCTCCCGATTGCTTCGCGCCCGCCTCGTCCGTGCGCCCAAGCTCGTCCGCCGCGGTGTACGAGGCGGCGCGTCATGGCGTGAGCGTTATTTCCCTCCACACTAATCTCGATCGTTCCAAGGAAGCACGCCAGGCCCTTCCCGCCCTTATGGGCCTGAGTGCCTTTTCCTCACTCGAACATGTCACCGAACCCGATGTGCCTGGCCTTGGAGCCGTTTGCGAAATCGAACAAACCTTTTTGGGTGATTTCGCGTCTACCGCTCAAAGCGTCTTCGATACGAGTGCCCATGTTTGGGGCGATGCCGCCTCTTCGGTCTGTCGCGTTGCTTTCATGGGAGGTTCGCTTGGTGATTTCGGTGAGCAGGCACTCGCGTGCAACTGCGATGTCGTTGTCACCGGTGAACTCGGTTACCACCGGGCGCAAGACCTTGCGCTCCGTGGGCTTTCTGTTGTCCTACTCGGTCACGACCGATCCGAGCAACCGTTTTGCCGCATACTTGCCGATGCGACCGCGAACGCAGGTGTCGCCCAAGACCGTATAGATATCATTCCGCTCCCACACCAGTGGTGGGTGCCTACACAAGGAGGATGCGCATGAGCATGGGTTCCGACCTTCTCAAACTTCAGGAGACCGATCTCGAGCTCGAACGTGAGCGCATCGCGCTCAATAATCTGCCGCTCATCGCGGAGCTCGCGAAGAAGCGTTCGGCCCACGCAAAACTCAAGGCAGAGGCCACGCGCCTGCTCGCCGCGCGCAAGGACGCCCAAATCGCCTTGGACGATCTTAATGAGGCCGAGCGTGCATGTCACGAGGCGGTGGAGGCAGCCCGGACACGTCCCATCGACGCCAGCGACCACCGTGCGCTCCTCGATCTTGAGGAGGAGCTCTCGCTTATTGCCAAGCGTCTCGATAAGATCGAGTTCGATCGACCTGCTGCACGTCAAGCCCTTGCCCTTGCACGGGAGCGTGAGCAAAAGCTCTCCGATTACATTGCGCGGTTCGAGGCTTCGATCATCGAGGACACCAAGGCCGCCCGTTCTCAAGCGGCCGATTTGCAATCCTCAATCGACGAGCTGATACGCCGGCGTGAGCATTTGCTGGGTCGCTTGCCCGAGGACGTTCGCGATCTGTACGAGCGCGGGCTCAGCAGGTTCAAAGGGCTTGCCGTCGAGCGCATCGAGGGCAATGTCCCCACCGTCTGCCGCACCGCGCTTCAGCCCGCGTCCATGGATGCCCTGCGCCATGCCCGCGACATTGCCGAATGCCCCTACTGTCATCGCATCATCGTGCTTGATTGCGAGGAGTAGCCCATGGCGAAAACGGTCTTGGTCTGCGTCACCGGATGCATCGCCGCATACAAGTCCTGTGAAATCGTGCGTGGACTCCAGAAGGCGGGTGTTCGCGTCAAGGTGTGTATGACGGAGCATGCGACCTCTTTTGTGGGGCCGACGACGTTTCGCGCGCTCACGCATGAAGAGGTCGCCGTCGATTTGTTCGACAATCCGTCCGACCCCATCCACCATATCTCGCTCGCCAAAGAGCCCGATGCCGTCCTCATCGCTCCGGCCACGGCGAACGTGATCGCGAAGATCGCGCATGGAGAGGCCGACGATCTGCTCACCACGACCGTCTTGGCCTGCAACGCGCCGGTTGTCGTGGCGCCTGCCATGAACGTAGGCATGTGGCAGGCGGACGTCACACAGCGCAATATCGCCGCGCTCGAGGAGCGCGGATACGACATCGTCCGCCCGATCTCCGGATACCTCGCCTGTGGAGACTCGGGCGAGGGAAAGCTTGCCGATGTCGAGGATATCGTCGCTCGAGCCTTGCTCGCCCTTGAAACATCCGAGGCGCTCGAGGGGGAGCGGGTCCTCATCACCGCCGGAGGGACCCGCGAGGCCATCGATCCCGTGCGATATATCGGGAATCGCTCGAGCGGCAAAATGGGACACGCCCTCGCGCGGGCGGCTCATGCAATGGGAGCCCATGTGACCCTGGTGACGGCAGCTGCAGGCCTATCGATTCCCTTCGGCGTAGAGGGCGTTCATGTGGAGAGCGCGGCACAGATGCACGCCGCGGTGAACGAGCGCTTTGATGCATGCTCGATGCTCATCTGCGCCGCCGCCGTCGCCGATTACACCCCGGCGCATCCCGCCGATCAAAAGCTCAGCAAGGCTGATGGCGAGCTCAAGCATATCGAGCTCATCAAGACCCAGGACATTCTCGCCGATATGTCAGCTCGTAAGGGGAACCGCATCGTTGTCGGCTTCGCCGCTGAAACCAACCACCTCGCCGAGCGTGCGCACGCCAAGCTCGCTCGCAAAGGTTGCGACGCCATCGTCGCCAACGACGTCTCCCGTGCCGACTCGACGTTCGGTTCAGATACGAACGAGGTGCTCTGGGTTACGCCCGACATGGCGGACCCCCTGCCATGCATGGGCAAACAGGCCCTCGCATTCGAACTGCTCAAGCGCGCACAGGCACTAAAATCTTAGGAAGTTGCAAATTTATCCTTGCATCTATGCCGAGCTTTGGGTAAAGTACTTCCTTGCTTCGGGACGTAGCGCAGCTTGGTAGCGCACTTGCATGGGGCGCAAGGGGTCGCTGGTTCAAATCCAGTCGTCCCGACCACGGAGCATGAGAGGGCGGCCTTATGGTCGCCCTTTTTCATTTGCGGAAGGCTTATCCGGTCGTAAAGCGGGTATCATCCTCCCAGTGTCTATATCGTTACAAGGAGTCGCGCGTGGCTGCTGGCAAGATTCGGAAAAGATCAAGAAGGAGCTCATCGGCACCTCCGATTACCCTTCTAACAAGATCTTCACCATCTCCAACTTCATTACGTTCACGCGCCTTATCCTCACCGGTGTCTTCCTCTTCCTCTTCGTTACCGATTACAACCGCTATGTCGCACTCGTCATCTACGCCGTCGCCGCCTCGACCGACTGGCTCGACGGTCAAATCGCTCGCATGACCAAGACGGTCAGCTGGCTTGGGAAAATGCTCGATCCCATTGTCGACCGTGCCCTGCTGTTTTGCGGCGTGGTTGGCCTCGTGGCTCGCCATGAGCTGCCCTTATGGATCTGCCTTGCCATCGTTGGGCGCGACATCTATCTGTTCCTCGGCAATTTCGTGGTCAAGCGCTATCATCGTCGTCCCATCGACGTCGTCTTCATCGGCAAGCTCGCGACCGCGTTGCTCATGAGCGGCTTCACGCTTATGCTCCTGGGCCTTCCCGTCCTCGATGGCATGGCATCGTTTCCAGCTCCATCACCTGGTTGCGCCTCATGGTGAGGCGGTGCCCTTGGCATGTACTTCGTATATGCAGGCGTATGCTGCTCGCTTCTAACCGGCGTGGTCTATACGACCAAGGGAATCGCGGCCATTCGCTCGGCCATCGCGCATCCTGAGGACGAGGACGAGGATTTCCTCAACCCCGAGATCGACGAGGACGAGGAGTCGGCAGAGGAATAGTCTGCGTATTCCCACTGAACGCGTGCCGCTTGCGCTAGAATGAAACGATAGTTGACGATACTTCGGATGTATTCCGATTTTCCAGTAGGGGGTTCCCATGGCAAACATCGAGCAGAACGAGACCACGCGCGTCTTTCGCATGCCGAGCAGCGATGCCACGCGCCCCGCACCTCATGAAGAGCGCCTCGCTGGTCGTTCCGGTCCTCTCAATCATCAAGGCCCCAGACCGGCAACGTCTTCGAGCTCGATGCGCCCGAGATCACCATCGGTCGCGATCCCGCGAACACAATCTTTCTCAACGACATGACGGTGTCGCGCAGCCATGCGAAGATCCTGCGCAACGAGGCGGGTGTCCTCATTGAGGATCTCGGCTCCCTTAACGGCACCTGGTTGATGGCGCGATCGTCAATTCCGCCCCTCTGCATGATGGCTCTTCCGTGCAGATCGGCACCTTCACGCTGATGTACCACGAGAGCACCGTGGAGCGCATCGAAACCGGTGAGTAGCTTGGCTGAGCGCAGCTACCTCAGCATTGGGCAGGTCGTGAACCTGCTCCGCGGTACATACCCCGACCTTTCAAACTCGAAGATTCGCTTCCTGGAAGACGAGGGCTCATCACGCCGCACCGCACTCCTAAGGGCTATCGTCAGTACTCGAAGGCGGACGTCGACCGTCTCGAGGTTATTTTGCATCTGCAGAAAACCAGGTATATGCCACTTTCCGCCATCAAGCAGAAGTTGGACAGTGCATCTGACCTTTCGACCCTCGCATTCGAGGTCGGCCTGCTTACGGATGCGCCCATGAAGGTTGCCTCAAAGGAGACTCGTCAGAAGCTCCATCCCATCGAGGACGTCCCAGATATCCTCGGCGTCGACATTGCGTTCTTGCGGCAGCTTTCCGATAACGATCTTATCCGGATTGTTCGCAGCCCCCAAAACCGGGAACTCATCGACGGTCGGGACTTCGAAATCATCCGTCATTGTGCAGAGCTGTCGCGCTTTCACATCGAGCCTCGCAATCTGCGGCAGTACGTCAATGCAGCCAACCGTGAATCCGCCCTATTCGAACAGGTTCTCATCGGTATGCTCGGTACCGACGATTCTGATGACAATCGAGAGGCGAAGCTCGATCGCGCGTTCAAAACGCTTCATGACCTCACGGACGGAGTTCGTACCGCGCTGTTGCGTAACCGCGTCTTCGAGTCGCTTAACGCCGTGGTCGAGGATGCCGATGTCGATGCCATCGACGATGAGATCACGCGCGCGGAGATGGCAGCCCAAAGCAACTCCGCCGTCCTTCCATATGCCACCCCCGAGTCGACCACGGGCGTGGCTCCACTCGATGCAACCGAACTTGCCGCCCAGCCCATTCGCGTGACGCCCATTACAGCCGAGTAGAAAGCACAGGATTATGGAACCGTTCGATTACGCCGCTTACATCGCCGATATCCCGGATTACCCTGAGCCCGGCGTCGTATTCAAAGACATCACGCCGCTCTTTGCCGACCCTGTGGCCATGCGCCATACCGTCGAGGACATTGCCGATCATTTCAAAGACGCGGGCGTCACTAAAGTGGTCGGACCCGAGGCGCGTGGCTTCATGATTGGCGTACCCGTTGCTCTCGAGCTTGGAGCCGGGTTCATTCCCGCACGCAAACCGGGCAAGCTGCCCCGCGAGACCTACTCGGTGAGCTATGAGCTCGAGTACGGAACCGATACCCTTGAGATTCATAAAGACGCCATTCAGCCCGGTGACCGCGTGCTTATCGTAGACGATTTGATTGCGACCGGCGGTACCGCGGCGGCGGCCGGAAAACTTGTGCAAGATGTGGCGGCCGAGCTAATAGGGTATGCTTGTATCTTGGAGCTATCGTTCCTCGATCCTCGCAAGACGCTTGCGACTGCGGGAGATCAAGAGCTGTACAGCCTCATTCAGGTATCGTAACGAACGCGCGCCTTGCCGCTCGTATCGAGGAGTTTTCATATGACGCACTCTAAACGCAGCCTTACCGCACGTCGTGCCATCGTCGCCGGTCTTTCCGGCATCGTTCTTATGTCCGGCGTTCCCACGTTCGCCTTCGCCGACACTGAGTCTGATCTTGCAGCGGCCCGCGAACAGCTCGAGGAGATTGGACGTCAGACAGAAGAGATCACCAATCGTCTTTCTGAGCTCACGTACTCCCTTGAGGAGACTCGCGGTCAGATCGATGAGACGAACAATGAGATTGCGGAGCGCCAGCAGCTGCTTTCCACGTTCGTCTCCTCTGAATACAAAGGCGGTCTTGCCGGACTGATCGAGATTGTGCTTTCCTCGACGTCCTTTGATCAGTTCGTCTCGAGTGTGACGTACATGAACAAGGTGGCGAACACGCAGGCCGAGACCATAGCAGAGGTTAAGACCCTCAAGGAGGAGCTTGATACCAAGCAAGCCGAGCAAGAGGAGAACGTCAAGGAAACTCAGGCGAAGGTCGATGAGCTCAACGCGCAGCGCGCTGAGGCCGCGTCGGTCGTGAGCTCGCTCGACGCAAAACTCCAGGAAGAGCTTGCCGCCGAGGCGGCCGCAAACGCTGCCCTCCAACAGGGGCTTAACGCGAGCCAGGGCGACCAGATCGATGACGTCCAGAACGTCGATACGCCCTCCAACAACAATACGCCCGCTCCCACACCTTCGCCTGCGCCGACACCGGAGCCCGATCCCGAGCCCAACTATGTTCCGAGCACCGGTAACGCCATCGTCGATCGTGCATGGAGTTGGGTTGGCAAGGCTGAATATGTATGGGGAGGGTGCGCTCCCGGCCAGTTCGACTGCTCCGGCTTTGTGAGCTACTGCCTCACTGGTCAATACCGTCGTCTTGGTACCACCAATACGTTCATGGGCTGGCCGCAGGTGAGCAATCCCCAGCCGGGAGATGTGTGCGTCAATTGGGGTCACACCGGCATTTATATCGGTAACGGACAGATGATCCACGCGGCCACCTATGGCGTCGGCGTCGTCGTCGGCCCTGTCCAGGCTGGTATGATCTACGTTCGCTACTAACATCTCGAACAATGCACGTGGACGGCGGAGGGGGAGTGCTCCTTCCGCCGTCTCTCTATACCGGACATTCGTCATACAACGCGAAAGGATTCATACATGTCATGGGCTCTCATAGCGGACTCCAGCTGTAATCTACGCGCATACCAACCCGCAACGGCGGATTGCGCCTTTGCGTTGGCTCCGCTCAAAATCGTAGTTGCAGGCGAGGAATACGCTGACGATGCCTTCCTCGATGTTGCCACGCTCAACCATCGGGTGGCCGCCGAGCCCTCCGCATCGGGTAGTTCATGTCCGAGTGCAGGGGAGTGGGCGGAATTGTTCCGCTTGGCGGACAATGTTATTGCCATCACCATCTCGGCGAACCTTTCCGGCAGTTTCGAGGCCGCTCAAATGGGTCGCAATCTCGTGATGGATGAATATGCCCGCGACATGATGGTCAAATCGCTGGGAAGAACATCTTCGTTCTCGACTCAAAGGCTGCCGGAGGAAAGCTCGAGCTTATCGTTCAACTTCTAGATAGGTACCTAACGAATAATCCTGATGCTACATTTAACCAGGCAGTATCGTATGCTGAACAGCTACAGGCAAGCTCTCAGGTGCTCTTTTCGCTGAGCAGTTACGAGAATCTCACGAAAAATGGACGCATGCCCAAAGTCGTCGGAGCCCTCGCCAGCGGTCTTTCCATCCGCATGCTCGGTACTGCGAGTGCTCAGGGGACGATCAAGGTCGTAGCACCAACGCGTGGTGACAAGAAAACGTACCGCAAGATCATCGAAACCATGCGTGCTGATGGATATCGTGGCGGCATGGTCTATATCGACCTGTTTTCAATGAGGACGGTGCCTCGGCACTCAAGGATGCGATTGTTACCGAGTGGCCTCATGCCGAGGTGTTCGTCTTACCCTGTGGCGGCCTATGTTCGTACTACGCCGAAAAGACCGGCCTGATCATTGGGTACGAATGGGCGCACCGTCTTTGACATCATCAACAGACGAAAGCGAGAACCCCCCGCAACGCGCGGGGGTTCTTTTATTTAGATCGTCATCTACTTTACATAATATATATTATCGTAATTCTGAATAATGTATCACATACTCAGACCGAGAGACACACCATTACGACCAAACCCGATTAGATCCTGCCAGACTCCTCGAGGTAAGCATAGGCGGACATGGCCGCAATGGCACCGTCAGCCGCCGCGGTGATGACCTGTCGCAAGGACTTGGAACGCATATCGCCAGCGCAGAATAATCCGGGAGTCTTCGTTGCCATTGATTCATCGGTAACGACGCCACCGTCTGAACCAAGGTCAACATAGGGAGCTACGATTTGGGTAGCCGGATCATGGCCGACGGCGACAAATATGCCAACCGAGCCTTCGTCGAACATCTCGGCGTGCGTCTCTCCCGTGGCATTGTCTCTCAATACGATGCGGTTGATAAACGTCGAACCGCTCACTTCGATAATACTAGTTTGGTACCTAATGGTAATGTTGTCACGCGTGAGAAGTCGCTCTACCATGCCCCGTGGAGCCCGGAACACATCGCGTCTCACGACAAGTTCAACGTGCTCGGCGATAATGGAGAGATACATTGCCTCCTCAACAGCGGAATTGCCGCCACCGATGATAAAGACGTGCTTTCCGCGATAGAACATTCCATCACAGGTGGCGCAATACGATACTCCCCTTCCGCGGAACTCATCCTCACCTACGAAGCCTCCAAGTCGGGGCGTAGCTCCGGTCGCCACGATAAGCGCAGGGGCTTCGAGCTGCTCCATATCGGTGTTGACGATGAACATGTCATCTTTGCGGTCGATCGACGAGACCGATCCGTACGTGGACTGAGCGCCTGCATGCTCGGCGTGCTCCTGCATCTTCTGGCCAAGTTCGGCCCCCGAGCAACTGCCTAATCCGGGGTAGTTGTCAATGATATCTGAGGTGGCAATCTGTCCGCCAGCCATCCCATGCTCGACAACCAGAACGTCTAGGCTGGCTCGTGCGGCGTAGAGGGCAGCGGAATAGCCTGCGGGACCTCCACCGACGATGATGAGGTCTTTCGTGGAATCCATAGCCGGTACATCCTTTCGGTACGTCGTTTCTTTGCTCTTACCCGATAGCGCCGAGCTCTTGCAGGGCGGGACGTACAATGCTGTTAGCAAGCAACCAGGGAGACGCCCACATGACAACTGAACGCCTCGACAATCTTGGCGATAACGTGCCGCTCAATTCCCGGGGGACGGTATCACCGGCAAGCGAAGCCCCACGGCCCGTTATTACCATTATGCATGCCTCGGTAGGTTCCGGACATCGCGCGGCAGCCATGGCAATCGCACAGGCGGTGGAAAACATGCGGGGTGCACATGGCGTACCCGATGATGTTGAAGTTGATGTCCTCGACGTACTCGATTTTGGGCGCATCAAATTCGACGGTAACAAAACTGCGGCGGCGTTCACGGGCGCCACGAGGCCCATCTACGATGTTACGTGGCGCTATACGCTCACGGGCAGATTGCTCTGGGGCGGTGGATCGGCGTGGTCCAGAATCATGTTCCACTCATTTAACGACTATGTGACTGAGAAGCGACCCCTTGCCGTCATTTGCACACACATCACCGCCGCAAATACCGCCGTTGGAGCCCGCATGATGACAGGTGTGGAGTTTCCCGTCGTCTGCGTCCCCACCGATTACGAGATAGAGGGTTGGTGGCCACACAAGGAAACCGACCTCTTTTGCGTCGCGACCGAGTTCATGGCGGAGACGCTCCGCCCACGAAAGGTGCCCGAGCGCTGCATTGAGGTCACGGGTATACCCATCAGACCGGGATTCAGCGATCCCACGCGATCGTGAGCACGATTGCGAGACGTTCGGGGTGCCAAGCGACAAGACCTTGGTGCTGGTCATGGCAGGTGCCGCCCTACCCCAGCCGTATGTGCGATTCCGGGCGGCCATGGAGGAGACGCTTCCCTACCTGCGCAGCTCGAGAGTATGCACTTCGTGTTCCTGCCGGGTAAGGACATTGCATACGCGAAGCACCTGCGCTCTGTGTTCGAGGGCATGAAGCTTCCCAACGTCACCGTACTCGATTACGTGGACGACATAGCGGCCCTCATGCGGACCTGCGATCTGGCGATTCTCAAGTCCGGCGGACTTACCGTGACGGAGTGTCTGTGCGCCGAGCTGCCGATGATCTTGCTTGGAAAATCGTATGGGCAGGAGAAGGCGAACACGACGATGCTCACGTCTTTCGGCGCGAGCATGCATGCTACCACCTCACGCGAGCTCATCATGCAGTTGAGGCATCTCCATGATAATTCAGAGACGCTCCACGGTCTCCTCGTCAACGCTGGCGCACTCCGCCGTCCCAATGCCGCACAGGACATCGTTTGCAGCACGATGCGGCTGGTCGGCGTGCCGTGTGATCGCGAGCAACATTTCGCTGAATTCTACTGGGGTGGAAAACCCGCGCATATACGGTAGAAAGATGCCCTCGCGGACAAATGACCGCGAGGGCATCTTGTATTGACGCATAAAGCCTTCTACGTGCTTACCGCATTTCTACACGAGCAGGAAGTACGCAAGGAACGCGGCGGCGGCGACCCACATGAGCGGACGAATCTTCTTGAGGTTGCCCGTCACGGCAGCAACGACCACGTAGGCGATGAAGCCAAGACCGATGCCGTTGGAAATCGAATAGGTGAACGGGATACCGACGATGATCATGAAGGTCGGGAAGCCCTCGAGGATGTCCGACCAGTCGACCTCGGTGACCTCGCTCATCATCAAAAAGCCGACGTACACGAGGGCGCCACAGGTGGCGGCGGAGCTGATGCAGCTGATAACCGGGGAGAAGAATGCGGCGAGCAGGAAGAGAACGCCTGCCGTCACGGAAGTAAGTCCGGAGCGACCGCCGTCGGCAGCGCCGGAGGCAGACTCAACGAACGTGGTGATGGAAGATGCGCCGAACACGCCACCCGCAGCTGCAGCCACGGAGTCGACGATGAGGATGGGCTTGATGTCCTCAACCTTGCCATCCTCGGTGAGGAACTCGCCCTGCTTGGCAACGGCCATGGCGGTGCCCATGGTGTCGAAGAAGTCGCTCATCATGAGCGAGAAGGCAAAGAGGAGCAAGGCGGGAGTGGTGAGGGCCTTGACGACGCCCATGACGCCATCGGCGTCCGCCATGAACGGGGCGCGAAGGTGGAGAAATCGAGCGGAGCGACGATGCTCGAGGGAGCAGCGGTCACGCCGAGCGGAATGCCGAGGACGGAAGCGATGACGATGCCCCACAGCAAGGCGCCCTTCACGTTCATGGAAGAGAGGACGACGGTGGCGACGATGGAGATGAGGCCGACGAGGAAGACCGGGTCGGTCACCTTGCCGAGGGCGACCATGGTGGCCTCGTTGGCGACGATGATGCCGCCATCCTTAAGGCCGATCATCGCGATGAAGAGGCCGAGGCCGATAGAGATGCCGTGACGCAGGGACACGGGAATGGCATCCATGATGGCCTCGCGGAGACCGCACAGCACGAGCAGCAAGATGGCGATACCCTCGATGAAGATGATAGCCATGGCAGTCTGCCAACCGAGTCCCATGGCTCCGCAGAGCGTGTACGCGACGATGGAGTTGATGCCCATGCCCGAGGCGCAGGCGAGCGGACGGTTCGCGATGAGGCCCATCGCGATCCGTCATGACCGCGGCACCGATGCCACGTGGCGGTCACCGTGGCGGCGACGGGAACGCCACCGGCGGAGAGGATGAGCGGGTTCACGACGATGATGTAAGACATCGCCAGGAACGTGGTCAGTCCCGCACGCAGCTCAGTGGCCACGTCGGACTTGCGCTCCCCCCAACTTGAAA
>ENA-OPZN01000451-OPZN01000451.1-human-gut-metagenome-genome-assembly--contig:-NODE-451-length-12737-cov-2.784933_pt1 | contig 12737 bp, 17 predicted proteins | sample MGYA00242483_ERZ504503 | MGnify/ENA primary metagenome ERZ504503 (study PRJEB26092, sample SAMD00036285) | human gut metagenome | host: Homo sapiens | study: EMG produced TPA metagenomics assembly of... | reverse complement strand
ATACGCGACTCCGCTCGTTTCGCCTAATGGTGCTCCGGTGAGTGACATGGCTCTAGTTCACAGGATTGTTCAAAGAGGACTCTTATCTTATAAAAAGACACGGTGTGATGCGATTAAGCGGGTGTAAGATAAGATTGGCACTATTTAATATTTAGCTGCATTAGAAGACGACACATATCTTATGAAGCGACTTTTGCTGCATGCAGCCCAGGAGCAAATAAGATATGTGTCGCCTTCTTGATAAAAAATAGGGACCCTTATCTTACACCCGTAAAACGGTACAGCCATTCCGGCTTATATAAGATAAGAGTCCCTTTATTAATCACTATAACCAGTCACTCACCGAAGCACCTGCCGTAAACAGCTCAGCGCCGGTAAGATACAACCTTTTTTTTTTTACGCGCTACGCCCGTTTTCACAGCCACATCCGCAACGGCTTTAGCTACTGCGAGTGGAACGCGTTCATCGAATGCGTTAGCAACTACATAATCTTCACGAAGGTCTTCGTCAGCTACGAGGTTAGCCAAGGCATCGGCAGCAGCCAATTTCATTTCATCATTGATTTTAGATGCGTGAACGTCGATGGCACCGCGGAACAAACCAGGGAATACGTTTACGTTGTTAATCTGGTTTGGTGCATCACTGCGGCCGGTACCCATAACGCGTACGCCGCAAGCTTTAGCATCGTCATACATGGCTTCCGGATTTGGGTTAGCCATAGCAAATACGATGGAGTCTTTTGCCAAGTTTTTCAAAATTTCAGGTGTGAAAGCACCGGCAGCGGACACGCCGAGCAATACGTCAGCGCCTTTAGCCACTTCAGCCAAAGTACCTGTTTTTTCTTCCTGGCCCAACAACTTGATTAATTCAGCTTGCAAGAAGTCAAGGCGTTTTTGTAGTTTTTGTTGAGTACTCCGGAACTTACCATCAAGGTAATGTCGCGAGCGCCTGCCAAGTACAACAAACGAGCAATATTAGCACCGGCTGCACCGGCACCGTTTACAACGATTTTAACTTTGGTAAGGTCTTTTTTTACAAGACGAAGAGCTGCTTTAACGCCGGCCAAACAAGCGATAGCTGTACCGTGTTGGTCATCATGGAATACCGGAATTTCAAGTTCTTCTTTTAAGCGGTTTTCAATTTCATAGCATTTAGGCGAGGAAATATCTTCCAAGTTAATGCCGGCAAAGTTTTTCTGCAATAATTTAACAGTGCGGATGATTTCTTCCGTGTCTTCCGTATCAATTACGATTGGCACACAGTCTACATTACCGAAACGTTTGAAAAGCAAGGATTTACCTTCCATTACCGGCATAGCAGCCGCTGCCCCGATATTGCCAAGCCGAGTACACGAGTCCCGTCAGATACAACCGCCACCATGTTACCGCGGCAAGTTAAATCAAAAGACAACTCTTCATTGTCTTTAATGCGAAGGCAAGGTTCAGCAACCCCCGGCGTATACGCTACGGATAAATCGTGAGCATCCTTCAAAGGATATTTTGTACCGGTTGTCAAAAAACCACCTAATTCTAATTTCTTTTGTACTGCTTCTTCGCGTACGTCCATGTAATTTCCCTCCTATTGTTTTAATGTCGGTAGATTTCTACCATAAAAGATTTCTGCCATTTCCTGTTTCAATAATTGGTTAATGTGCTTGCGTTCTTTTGGCGTCAAATCGTCTTCCGTAATCCCAAAAAGGTAATTATTGATGTCATATTCTTTGAGCATCATTTTCGTATGGAAGATGTTTTCCTGATACACATTCACATCAATCATGTTATACAAGTTCTTGGTTTTTGCATCAATATAGTTCTGAATAGAGTTGATGCGATGATCAATATAAAGTTTTTTGCCTTGTACATCGCGTGTAAAGCCACGTACTCGGTAGTCAAGCTGATAATGTCCGAATCAAAACTGCCAATCAAGTAATTTAAAGCTTTGAGCGGCGAAATTTGACCGCAAGTGGACACGTCAATATCGGCGCGGAACGTGCTGATACCGCGATACGGATGACTTTCCGGATAGGTGTGAACCGTCAAATGGCTTTTGTCCAAATGACATACCACATCTTCCTTATGAATTTCTTCTTCCGAAATCAAAATCGTCACACTGGCGCCTTGCGGATCATAATCCTGCTTAGCCACGTTAAGTACGTTAGCACCAATAATATGAGACACTTCTGTCAAAATATCCGTTAGCCGTTGTGCATTATACACTTCATCAATGTATTCAATATACTGCCGTTTTTCAGCTTCGGTATTCGTATAGCAAATATCATAAATGTTAAAACTCAATGTCTTTGTTAAGTTGTTAAAACCGTATAATTTCATCTTTTTAATCGGTTTCACGGATGTCTCCATAATATTTTGTACACCTTCCTCATTCAATACTTATTCCTATATTTCATTATATCGAAACTCTTCATCGTATTCAATACTTTCGATATCTTATTTTATAATATTCATGTAAAAATCTAATTGATAATCGGCATTTATGTAAATACTACTTAATAATCGGCGACTCCCACGGCTGTTCTTTTAAATAATAGAAGCGACCCGTGAAAAAACCGTCCTCATAAGTAGCCACCGCAAAGGTACCGCCCGACTTATCCCGCGGCAGTGCGGGACTCCCCGGATTGATAAAAAGCCCATGACCGTCACTATACTGACTGTGATGATGACTGTGCCCCGCAATGCACAAGGTAGCCCCCATACTTTCGCCTAGTGACAACACTTCCTGAATGCGATTATACGGCAAAAACTGATCCCCGTGAGTCATATAAATATATGTGTCCTTAAAAGGAATCAGCTGTTCGCGCGGCTCTAAGGGCCGTTGACGGTCATTATTACCGCGAACCGCCAATACGGGCACACTCGTTTGCTTAGCCATATAGCGTGCATCATCGCCATAATCGCCGGCATGGAGCCATAATTCAATAGGCCAATCAGCGGTAGCTGCCAAAATCTCATCAATTTTGTTCAAATAACCGTGGGTATCACTGATAATACCCACACAACTGACTGCTTGTGCGCTCATAGAGCCTCTCTTTCTTTTTATTGTAAATATATTATTATTTGGTGCTTACTTTAATTGTTTGTTACCTATTTAATTGTTTGTTACCTATTTAATTGTTTGTTACCTATTTAATTGCTTGTTGCCAACTTTGATTGCTTGTTACTTATTTTATTGGCTTATTACTTACTGTGATTTCAACTTTTCAAGTAACTCTTTTAACGCTAAACCTCGATGGCTGATCGCATTTTTTTCGTCCATGGATAACTGGGCCATCGTTTTTGCAAACTGCGGCAAGTAAAAATACGGGTCGTAACCGAAGCCGCCGTCGCCTACGGCCTCTGTCTGAATTAAGCCTTCACAATAGCCCGTTGCCGTCAGTTCACGACCGTCCGGATAGGCCAACACGAGTTCACATACATAGCGTGCCGTTCTTTTTTCAAAAGGCACGTCTTTAACAGATTCAATGAGTTTATGATTATTCGCCTCATCATCGCATTGAGGGCCCGCATACCGCGCCGAATATACGCCCGGTGCGCCATCAAGCACATCAACAGCGAGACCGCTGTCATCTGCCAAGCAGGGCAAACCGCAAGCCTCCATATAATATTGCGCTTTAATGCGTGCGTTGGCCAAAAAAGTCGTGCCCGTTTCTTCCGGTTCCGGCACCTTCACAACCTCACCGATGCTTACTGCCTCAATACCGACTGTTTCAAGGGCTGCTTTAAATTCACGCAACTTCCCCTTATTGTGGGTTGCCACAACGATTTTCATATATTGCTCCTACCAAAACCTCATAATTTGATACATGGAATACGCTACCTTAGTATTAATATCATATCCACTGTTAACTTAACATTAATAACTTAGACGGCGCTAACTTAACATCAATCGCTTAGGCGCCCGTACCGATATATTTGGCTTCATCACCGAGGGCTTCTTTTTGAGCCGCCATCAAAGTATCGGTAGCGGATTCTGCCAAGTCTAGCAACGTATTAAGCTCAATGCGGCTGAACGTACCATGTTCACCGGTGCCCTGCACCTCGATTAAATTGCCGGAGCCCGTACGAACTACGTTCATATCCACAATAGCTTGGCTATCTTCTTCATAACATAAGTCCGTAACCGGTCCTTCTTGACCGATACCAACGGAAATAGCGGCACAGTAATCGCGAATCGGATACATACCTTCACCGTCATACATCGTATTTACCGCATCAACCATAGCTACAAAAGCGCCGGTAATGGCCGCCGTACGGGTACCGCCGTCAGCCTGCAACACGTCACAATCAAGCGTAATCGTTCGTTCACCGAGAGCTTCCAAGTCCACTACGGCACGCAACGCACGGCCGATAAGGCGCTGAATTTCAACAGTACGACCGGTCTGTTTACCTTTGGCCGCTTCACGGCTGTTACGAGTTTGCGTGGCTCGTGGCAACAACGAGTATTCCGCCGTTACCCAGCCGCGACCTTCACCCTTCATAAAGCGAGGTACTTTTTCTTCAATAGTGGCATTACAAAGCACCTTCGTATTGCCGAATTCAATTAATACCGAACCTTCCGCATAGGCCGTAAAATGGCGTGTAATTTAATAGGCCGAACAGCCTTTGGATTTCTTCCGTCAATTCTCATATTTGTCACTCCTATTTGGGTTGGTCACCCCTATTTCGTATTCATTTCCTATTATATCATAGGATATAACATACTATTAGTTCCTATTTGAAAACCGCCTATATTACTACAAGCGGTTTGAATGTTAATAATTTATTCGTCTTTTTTACCGTCCCCGAACAAAATTCTCATATAATCACAACGAGCATAAAGAAATACGATCGACAAAAACTTCGCTACCGTAAGAGCGATAAAAACTGATATAATTTCCGCTCACAATAAAGCGATAATCGCTTTCTATATCCGCAATTGAAGATAGCATCGGCCCAGCTTCTGCATAAGTCTGTAAAATTCGGAGGCTATTTGTAATTTGACCTACAATTCCCAATGCAGCTGACTCATTCATTAACTCTTCTATATTATAAGTTTTAATCCCGATAAGGTCTTTTTGAGCTTCTTCAGATAAATGTAAATTATTCATTGACTATCCCAAGATTCTTCTCTACCTCTTCCAAAGTTAACCAGCCCTTCTCTTCACCGGATTTTCGACCTTTTGCCAATTCATTCATCAGGCGGAGTGTTGCCTGCACCTTTTCAAAGTCTTGTATATCAAGAATTGCATATCTGCCGCGCCATTTTTTGTTAAAAAACCGGGGCACCAACAGTCACATCGCGTAGTACGTCACTGTAATTTCGTAAATCGGAAATAGGTTTAATATTTGGCATATTGCTCAACTCCTTTCACTCATAGTATATCTCAAATTTGCCGTAAAATTCAACATCAGTTTTTACAGCAATTATTCTATATCGACTGCAAAATTGCTTTTTTTCACAGAGAGATATTTTCGCAAAACGATAAGGCAATATTTTTATCAAAATATTATATCCTATATTTCTTCCTGTACGTCCTTCATAGGATCCACTACCACATAACGGTCCGCGTTACCGGCTTTTTTAGCCGCCAAGGTTGCGTCATAAGCATCTCTGCGACATTCGTCATCGGCCTGCCAAGGAATGAACGTAGCATACACATGTTGGGAACCGAATGGGCCGCCATCGCTACGAGAATCAATGCTCATATACCCCACCTTGTCCGGATAGAGGCGGATTTTTCATCACGGTATTCGGAAATGCCCGTTTCATCATAATAAATCTGACGGCGATCTTGCCAAAATCTCCTAAACCCAAGAGCGCATCCACTTGCATTTCGTGGCGGCGATGCCACTGGTCGGCCCATTTCTGATAATATCATCAATACGGCGCGTCACATCGGGACGTTGGCGATTTGTATCTTCGTCAAAAGCCGGTTCCACTACCTGACTGTAATCAAGGCCTGCCATGGAAAGGACAATACCCGTATTTACATACGGTAACGCTTCTTGCACCGAATAACCGCCTTCGAGGACGGCAATATCGGCTTTTAAAATATCCGTAAGTCGCGCATAGCCTTTAGCGGTGACCATCATGTTCGCCAGGGGATCACTGAAATGATTGTCCTGACCGGCTGAGTTAATAACAATATCCGGTTTAAAATCATTGAGCATCGGCATTACCAAGTTCTGTAACACTTTAAGCATCCCTTCATCGCCCGTGCCCGGCGGGAGCGGAATATTTACGGTTGCACCGACCGCTTGAGGCCCACCATATTCATACATAAACCCGGTACCCGGATATAAGGTGCGCCCGTCTTGATGGAAGGAGATAAATAAAGTATCCGGATCGTGGTAAAAAATATCCTGTGTCCCATCACCATGATGAACATCTGTATCCACGATGGCAATGCGGCGCACGCCGTAATGGCGGCGCAAATAAGCAATCATAATGCTTCCACATTGACCGTACAGAAACCGCGAATGCCGTGCACCATTTTCATAGCGTGGTGTCCCGGTGGGCGCACCAGCGAAAAAGCCCGTGTCACTTCACCGCGCATAACTGCTTCCGCCGCGGCAATGGCGCCGCCAACCGATACACGATGTGCTTCAGTCACCCATTTTTTTCAAAGAAGGGGCTCCCACATGGACCCGTTCTATATCCTGCCACGAAGCTAGTAACGGATTATATTCACGAATAGCCGGATGTTCCAAAAGGCCTTCTTCCAACAGTTGATCTCGCGTATATAGCAAGCGTTCTTGCCGTTCCGGATGGGTCGGCGAAATTTTCCAGTCAAAGGCCGGGAAAAATACGAGGCCCAAAGTATTCTTATTGTACATATTCACTCACCCCCGGTTCCAATTGAGCTTTCACGGTAATTAAACGATGCATAGACTGCCAACCTTCAATAATCGGCACGTCTCTACCGAAATAATATGTCCTGACGGCGCATTCGTAAGACCTAAGTCGCCTGCCGCCTTTTGCAAATAGTCTAACGCTAACGACTCGGCTTGCGCCGCGGTCTGTACCGATCTTTGTTTTTCGTGAATGCCCAGTTCCGGTACTACCAAAATACCTTTAGCCGTATCTACATGTACCGTAAGCATCAAAGTTTCACGGGCCACCGCGGCACCAACCGCATTGGCTACCGGTGCATTCTGCGGAATCTGAACCGGCAAGGCTAAGCGTTCACTTACAAATGGGGCCAGCGTTACAGCTGTACCGCCTACGGCCACCAGTTTTCCGGTTTAAAAATCTTCGGTTCTACAATATCGCGCACCACATAAATAGGCAGTTTATTTTCCCGTTGCACCGAAGCCGCTATGCCGTCGGTAATTACCGTAACAGCTGCCGCTACAATGTCTTTGGCAAACGCTATAACAGCATCTTTAGCTATACCTTCAGCAGCATTGCCCGCAGCTATACCTGCATCAGCATCGTCCGCAGCTATGGCCGTATTATCTGTATCGGCAACATCTTTATCGGTCCCCGCAACATAACCATGAGGCGCTTTTTGCAACAAATTAGCCAGTCCCTGCCAAGCCATATGCGTATCGCCATAATTAGCTTTACCCAACACAATGAGGGCGTCCCCAAGCGTTGGCACGGTGCCGCCCAATACGAGGGATGGGCCCAATCTGTCGGGACCTACGGTCAATTTACCGTTTTCATCAAAAGCAACGGCCGATTCGCCGCCGATGCCTACGGAACTTACCGCAAAGGAGCGTACGGCGCTTGGATAATTACGTATCATCGCACCGCCGCGAGCCATCATAGGCACACCGTTTTCCCACAGCGAAATATCTGTAGTGGTCCCACCCATATCGAGGGCGACCGTCATATCTTTAGGCATAGAGCGAAGGGCCGCCATCCCCAAAACACTGGCAGCCGGTCCCGTAAAGGCCGTTTCAACAGGGCTTGCCTTCATTCGTTCTAACGGCAACGAACCACCATCGGCTTTTAATATGTATATAGGCGCCGTCAAACCATAGCGAGCCAAAGCTGCTTTAACGGCTTCACTGAAGTCTTCAAAGGTTCCCTGCACGGCACTGTTAAAATAAGCACTTACGGTACGACGCGGGAAGTTTAAGGAACCGCTTAATTCGGCACCGGCCGATACCGTTTTTCATAGCCGGCTGCCAATAATTTCTTCTTTTTTAAGGCTTTGTTCCAATTTTTGGATTTACGCACGCTGAATTTGGCCGATACAGCGGCTCGTGTATTTTTGTTTTTTCGCCGGGAATTTGGTCCAGCTCACGCTGTCTCAAAGGGGGCTGCCAATGAACCGCGATGATCCGTATAACCGTTAAGTACAATTGGTGTTACCGGCAACAAGGGCCGAATATCCATGCCCGGCCCCGGAATCACATATAAATCAACCGGATCAACTTGATTCATGACGAGTGCATTCGTTACAATCGTCGTGGACAAAGTCACCCGTGTCACTTTTGTAGGCTCAATAGCAGTCGCTACACCGGCCAAAGCGGCTTCAATACCTTCCATTAAATTCGGCTTGGTGGTGCGGCATTTATGACTTTTTAAAATCCGTCCCTTATCTACGACTACGGCATCCGTAAAGGTACCGCCTACGTCAAGACCTACTAACATAGGAACAACTCCTTTCCCTAAGCTCCGCTATTTAATAGCAATAATACGTTAACTATATCATTGATACATCAAATATATATCTAAAAAATCAAAGAATAGTTTAGCAAAAAACTCTCTATATATAGTGTAACAAGGTTTTAACAAACAAAAAAGAGGCCCTAAGGCCTCCTTTTTATTTTCGCTCCGAAATGGAGGCGAAGTTTTTAATAATAACGATTGGCGTCATCTGATCATCATTGCCAAACGGATTGTCAATCAAAATGCGCGCAATGCGTTTAGGGTCCATACCGCGGCTGTGACCGAGAACGGCAGCGCGCTTCAAATCATTAACGTCGGCTACTACGGCACCGTAACTGCCGGTGCGTTGTACAATGCGTTCCGCCACTTTATCCGCGTCTTTCGGACCATACACAATGTGTTTATCGAACGGCGGCATTGTCCCCGTAACGTCATCCGTAAGTGCAGCCGCACGGGAAATTTGGTAAAAAACGCCGTCTTTGCGGAATATTTTAGCGATGGCCCCCAAAATAAAGGCGCCAAATACCTTCCATTTACCATCAAGTTCCATTGCGGACTGCATGCCGTACACGGAGCTCATAGAGCCTTCAGCCGGTACAAAACGGCACAACAAACGAGCCTGCCAAGTAGGACGAAGCTCTTCCGGACGGGTGATGCGGCCCTGCGTAATCGCTACTACAGATTCCGCCACACATACAATATCTTCCGGCCCGATATCTTTGCCGGCATAATGCATAATTGCTTCTACAATATCATCTCGATGGGTCAGTATACGAGTATGAACCGGTACTAATTCTAAATTTGCCATGGTTACCTACCTCCTACTGCCGCATAGCATGCTGTAATTCTTCAGCTGTCAAAATTAAACGATTTTTAGAAATGTGCCAATCACTGCGACCGACAACCTGGTATACAATATCAATATTCATATCAGGAAAACCTACCAAATCTTTGCGAATATTGCCCGTTTTGCATTCAAAATAAGACGCAAGCGAACGGTGCCGCCTTTGCGCGGTTCGATGATAACAGATTTCCAATACCCATCATGACGTTCTTCCGCCGCATCGGTCGTCCACGACGTAATGGATACCTGATCAAACTGTTCCTGCGGCAACAAATGACGTGGATATAAATCCATAATAGTACCGTTTTGACGGCCTTTATTTACGAATGGAATATCCGATACCAAGGTTACCTGATTAAAACTGATGTCTTCTACTTCAAATTGAGTACGACGTTTTAGGTAACATGACAATTTCTTCATTCCCCTGTTTCCAGGCAAAAATGCGAAACGCCACAAATAGAACGGCAACGATGAAAACAATCGTTACGATTATGTTAACTAATGTGTAAAAATACATATCCATATACTGCTCCCTTATAGTTTTATAGTGTAATAATCCGAACGTTGAAATCTTCCGGCGGAATCAATATTGAAGTCATGCGCTCAGCCAGTTCTTTGTCTTTGGTAAAACAAATATCCAGCTTGCCTTTAGCAGACTGCGAATTCAAGAGTTGCTGCGCTTCCAATATATCTTTCACTTCCTCAGCTGTTTCATAGGCCGGGTCGATAAATGTCTTGTTGCCACCCGACATGTGCTGCATCAAATCCATCAAAAACGGAAAATGTGTACATCCCAAAACGACTGTATCGGAACCGCTCTTTATAATCGGATCCAAGTACTGTTGCAATGATGAATGAACAATATGGTCATCCAAGTGGCCCTGCTCAATCAGGTGGGCCAAATCAGGGCAAGCCTGTTCCCATACGGCAACCGCAGGCTGTAACTCATGCGCTTCTTCAATATGTTTGTGACTATCAATAGTAGCCTTGGTAGCCATGACGGCAATCTTCTGAGTCTGACTCGTATCAATAGCGGTCCGCACACCTTTAGCCATACCTACCACCGGAAAGTCAAAGGTAGCTTGTAATTCATCCAAGGCCACCACGGAAAAGGTGTTGCACGCAACCACCGCCATCTTCACAGGCACCTTGGCTAAAAAATGACCGATATTCATAGCAATCTGACTGATTTCTTCCTTAGGTCGATTGCCAACCGGATTATTCATATTGTCGCCAACAAAAATAAAGTTCTTCGATGGGGAAACATTCGTCGCAATACGGCTAATACTGTTCAATCCCCCGACCCCGGAGTCAAATACTCCGATAGGTCTTTTAGAGGCCTCGGTTGCGGCTGCTTTACTCATGACTCTTTCTCTCCTTTATGGTGCGGATAATTGGCTCATAATAGGTATCGCTTAAACGAATTACCTTCCCCGTCGCCTTATCGGTGAACACATTCTGCGTCTCACCGGTTGCAATCAATGCACCATCCGCTTCACGCACTATACGATACGTAAAAACACATTGAGCTCGTGTTACTTTGGTCGGCGTCACTTCAACGGTTAACACATCATCGAAGCGAGCCGGCTCCTTATATTCACAAGCCACTTTTGTAATCGGGAACACAATCCCGTTATCCATCATATCCCACAGGGAAATGCCACAGGTTCTGAAAAATTCCACCCGGCCTAACTCAAACCATCGCAAGTGATTGGTATGGTGAGCTACTTCCATCATATCAGTTTCATAAAATCGTACCTGCAATGATGTGGTAAACATATACTTATTTCACCTCTCATTACTATAAAATAATTCACCCTTCATTGTACGCCACCAATAGGTGGCTGTCAAACTATTGTAAGTGCCATGACCCAATGCCATGCACTCAGCTTGGTTAATCAAAGCAACCTATTGCAAACCACCGTGACCTAACGCAATGCACTCAACTTGGTCAATCACGGCAGCCTATTGCAGACCGCCGTGACCTAACGCAATGCAGTCGGCTTTCGTAATCGGATCATCCGATGCCAAACGTGGTAAAAAGACATCAAAGGCTGTCGGTTTACTGAATAAAACACCGCCCGGCAGCCTACAAGCGGTGTGCCGTCACTCATGTAGGCTATGCATACCATGGAGCCCGGTAAAACCGGCAAGCCATATGTCACCACATGAGCCGCGCTCTTGGCAATTGCGCCCGGCGTCAAATCATCGGGATCCACACTCATGCCACCGGTACAGAAAATAATATCCGCCCCTGCGTCTTTTACCGCTTTAATAGCGGCCATAATTTTATCCGTATCATCAATAACAATCTCATGCGCTACGATTTTCATACGAAACGGTTCCGTTCGTTCTCCAATAATCGGGCGGAACGCATCTTGAATGCGACCTCTGGCCACTTCCGAGCCGGTCGTTACAAGACCGATGCGTTTTCTCACAAAAGGTTTTACCGTAAGGAGCGGTTGACCTTGCCAAATAGCCTTAGCCTGTTCAAGTTGCACTTTAGGGAGCCACAAAGGGATGCAACGCATACCGGCTAATTTATCACCACGCTTAACCGCCGTATTAGTGAATTTGGTAACGATTGTAAGGTCACCGATACTGTTAACCGCCTGCAATCGAGCCACATCAATTTTGAGCATCCCATCCCAGGCTGCAAACGCTTCAATTTTACCTTCACGGACATCAGATGCATAAATACTGTCATTAGCTAACAAGGCATATAATCCCACCGCTACATCTTCTTCGTGCAATGTATCGGCCAATATCGCTTCATCGCCCGGTTCCTGCACAAAAACGTGCTCCTTGCCTAATTCTAAAAAAAGCCGGAATATCTTCTTCACGAATGATGTGACCTCGACGAAACGGCGTATCTTTAAACTTCGCCAATGACTATACGCGCTATATCATGACATAAAACTTGGCCGACAGCTTCCTCAACGGCTACTTTTTCATGAAAACCTCCTCTACAAATCATATGTTACAACAAAACCCAAGCTACTTGAATCTCATCAAAACATCATCTATACGAAACTATATATTTTTAATTAAAAACAGACTCCCGTTGTCCTCCACTAAAATACTTTTATTCGTTTAACTAAGTATTTAATCTTAAATCCTTTTTAAAACGCACAAAAGCTCGGCATATGCCGAGGCTTTTGTTGCTTGAGAAAAAGAGAAGAGAGAACATTTGAATCACATTCAAATGTTAAGGGGCTTTGGGGGGTGGCCCCGGAGATATGACTCGTGTGGTCATATCCTGAATGATTATAGC
>ENA-OPZN01000450-OPZN01000450.1-human-gut-metagenome-genome-assembly--contig:-NODE-450-length-12742-cov-2.327150_pt1 | contig 12742 bp, 21 predicted proteins | sample MGYA00242483_ERZ504503 | MGnify/ENA primary metagenome ERZ504503 (study PRJEB26092, sample SAMD00036285) | human gut metagenome | host: Homo sapiens | study: EMG produced TPA metagenomics assembly of... | reverse complement strand
TTTAATAATTTGACAAAGTCTTTAAGCTTTAATATTTACGATGTTTGCTATGCCAAAACACCAAGGGAACAGCGTGATTATATAAAATATATAGATGAACAATATAATTCAGAGCGTTTGACAAAGATTTTAACAAATGTAGCAGAAATGATAGGAGCTAGAGTGCTTAATGTTTCTAGTCAAGATTATGATCCGCAAGGAGCCAGTGTAACTATTCTCTTGGCAGATGAAAATATGCGTTTGGCAAAAAATGATGAAGTGGAAGATTGCGTGAGTAGTAAAACTGTTTTAGGTCATTTGGATAAAAGTCATATCACTGTGCATACATATCCAGAATATCATCCAGAAACAAGTATTGCTACATTTAGAGTAGATATAGATGTTTCTACTTGTGGAGAGATTACTCCGCTTAGTACACTTGATTATTTAATTGGAAATTTTGATTCTGATATCATAACGATGGATTATCGTGTACGAGGTTTTACTCGTGATGTCAGTGGTAGAAAGTTATTTATGGACCATAAAATAACATCTATTCAAGATTATATTATGCCAGATACTTTATTGAATTATGATGCAATGGATATAAATGTGTATCAGGCTAATTTATTTCATACAAGAATGTTGATTAAAGAACCAGAATTAAGTAATTACTTATTTAATACTGATATTTATGAAATACCACCAAAAACTAGATTGGAAATAAGCAATCGTTTGCGTCGTGAGATGTTAGAGATTTTTAGTGGTACAAATGTTTTTTGATAAATCTTAAATGATTATTAAAGAAGGTTGGTGAAATTATTGGATAGACAAGCACAAAAGAAAATGCCTGTTTTGGAAGCTTTAGAAAGATTTAAAAAATGCGTGTAGTACCTTTTGATGTTCCAGGGCATAAAAGAGGTAGAGGTAATAAAGCTTTATTAAATTTTTAGGCGAAAAATGTTTATCTGTAGATGTAAATTCAATGAAACCATTAGACAATTTATGTCACCCAGTTTCTGTAATCAAAGAGGCTGAGGAATTAGCAGCAGATGCTTTTGGAGCAGAGCATGCCTTTTTTATGGTAGGTGGAACTACGTCAGCTGTACAAACGATGATTTTAACAGCTTGTAAGCGTGGCGATAAGATTATTTTACCGCGAAATGTCCACCGCAGTGCTATAAATGCGATGATTTTGTGTGGAGCTATTCCAATATATATTAATCCGCAGATGGATAAACAACTTGGTATATCGCTCGGTATGTCAGTTGAGGAAGTAAAAAAGCTATAAGAGAAAATCCAGATGCTAAAGCAGTTTTAGTAAATAATCCAACATATTATGGTATTTGTTCTAATTTAAAAGAAATTATAAAAGTAGCCCATGAACATAATATGTTAGTTTTGGCTGATGAAGCACATGGAACACATTTTTATTTTAATAAACGATTACCTATAGCAGCTATTCATGCGGGAGCTGATATGGCAGCTGTAAGTATGCATAAATCAGGTGGCTCACTTACACAAAGTTCGTTTTTGCTCACTGGGTAAAAAATGTAAAAGCAGGTTATGTTCATCAGATTTATAAATTTTGATTTGACACAAACTACAAGTGGTTCATATTTATTGATGTCTAGCCTTGATATTTCTCGTTCTAATTTAGCCGTACATGGCAGTGAAATCTTTGATTTTGTTATAGATTTAGTAGATTATGCACGACAAGAAATCAATAATATCGGTGATTATTATGCTTATGCAGATGAAAAGATAAATGGCGATAGTGTTTTTGACTTTGATACCACTAAATTAGCTATTTATACATTACCTGTAGGTCTTGCTGGTATTGAAGTATATGATTTATTGCGTGATGAATATGATATTCAAGCAGAATTTGGAGATATCGGCAATTTTACTTGCTTATGTATCAGTCGGTGATAGAGCAAAAGATATTGAACGCTTAGTAAGTGCGTTAGCAGAAATTCGCAGAAATTTATAAAAAAAGACCATAAGGGCATGTTAGAAGCTGAATATATCAGCCCTAAAGTAATGTGTGGACCACAAGATGCCTTTTATAGTGAAAAAGTATCTTTACCATTAGATGAAAGCTGTGGTAAAGTATGCAGTGAATTTGTAATGTGTTATCCTCCTGGAATACCGATTTTGGCACCAGGGGAATTAATTACACCAGAGATTTTGGAATATATTCACTATGCTAAAGATAAAGGCTGTTCCATGACAGGTCCTGAAGATATGGAAATAAAACGTTTAAATGTAATTAAGGAGTGATAGATAAATGGATTTATGGTTCAGTGAATTACATACACCGTATGTAAAGTTTTCTATTCAGATTGATAAACAACTTCATTCTGAACAGACTGAGTTTCAGCGTATAGATATTTTTGAGTCTAAAGAATTTGGTCGCATGATGGTATTAGATGGCTATGTAATGCTAACTGAAAAAAGATGAATTCATTTATCATGAAATGATAGTGCATGTACCTATGGCAGTACATCCTAATCCAAAGAGAGTACTCATTATTGGCGGTGGCGATGGTGGTACAGCTCGTGAATTATTGCGTTATAAAAATGTAGAGTCAGTGGATTTAGTAGAAATTGATGAGCGTGTTGTGGATATTTCCCGTAAATATTTACCACAGACAGCTTGCAGTTTTGATGATGAACGTTTTGCATTGTTATTTTGAAGATGGTCTGAAATTCATTCGCCATTGTAATAATGAATATGATTTAATCATCGTTGATTCTACAGACCCATTTGGCCCTGGGGAAGGTTTATTCACTAAGGAATTTTATGGAAATTGCTATAAAGCATTAAAAGAAGATGGCATTATGGTAAATCAGCATGAAAGTCCATTTTATGATGAAGATGCTTTTGCTATGCAACGCGCACATCAACGCATTGTAAAATCTTTCCCTATAAGTAGAGTATATCAAGCGCATATCCCTACTTATCCATCAGGTCATTGGTTATTTGGCTTTGCGTCCAAAAAGTATCACCCAGTTTTAGATTTTGATGCTAAAAGATGGAATGCTTTAGGCTTAAAAACTCGCTATTATAATGCGAACTTACACAATGCATCATTTGCATTACCAAATTATGTGGAGGAATTAATGGAAGATGTTGAAGAAAAACATTGAGACATTTTTAGGTTGTGATAGAGAATATGATGAAGCGAAAATAGTTTTATTTGGCGCACCGTTTGACTCTACAACTTCATATAGACCAGGGACTCGTTTTGCTAGTCGTACTATGAGAGCAGAATCATATGGTCTTGAAACTTTTAGCCCGTATCTTGATTTAGATTTAGAAGATGCCTATGTTTTTGATGGCGGAGATTTAGAACTTCCTTTTGGCAGTGTGGAAAATGCACTAAAAGATATTGAAGATTTTACACGTCAGATTGTAAATGATGGTAAAATTCCACTTATGATTGGTGGCGAACATTTAGTTACTTTAGGCAGTGTACGTGCTGTAGCCGAAAAATATGATGATTTGCATATCATTCATTTTGATGCACATGCTGACCTTCGTGATGATTATTTAGGAGCTAAATTATCTCATGCTACAGTGCTTCATCGTGTATGGGATATCGTTGGCGATAATAAAATTTATCAATTCGGTATCAGAAGTGGTGAACGTGCTGAATTTGCTTGGGGCAAAGAGCATGTACAGACTAGACGTTTTGATTTTGTAGGCTTGGAAGATGTTGTAGAAAAATTAAAAGGAAAACCTGTTTATTTTACAGTGGATTTAGATGTATTAGATGCATCTGTATTCCCTGGAACTGGTACACCAGAAGCAGGTGGAGTATCTTTTGATGAACTTCGTCGTGCAATGAATTTAGTAGCTAATAAATGCAATGTAGTAGGCTGTGATATGGTAGAATTATCTCCACCATATGATCAAAAGTGGTATCTCTACAGCTACTGCTTTTAAAAATTACTACGTGAATATTTATTGGCTTTAGATTATAATATAAATAATAAATAAATTTTTATAAAGGGGAATTTAGCAAATGGGTAAAGCTCTAATTATTGGTTGTGGTGGTGTAGCAAGTGTTACTATCCATAAATGTTGTCAAAATAGTGATGTATTCGAAGAAATCTGTATTGCTAGCCGTACAAAAAGCAAATGCGATGCTTTAAAAAGAAAAATTAAGCGGTGGCAAAACAAAAAATTACTACAGCTCAAGTAGACGCTGATGATGTAAATCAACTTATTAACTTAATCAATGAATTCAAACCAGATGTAGTAATCAACTTAGCTCTTCCATATCAAGATTTAACAATCATGGACGCTTGTCTTGCTACTAAAGTTCATTATGTGGATACTGCAAATTATGAACCATTAGATACTGCTAAATTTGAATATAAATGGCAGTGGGCTTATCGTGAACGCTTTGAAAAAGCTGGAATTACTGCACTTTTAGGCAGTGGTTTTGACCCAGGTGTAACAGGCGTATTCTCTGCTTATGCAATGAAACATCATTTTGATGAAATTAACTATATTGATATCTTGGATTGTAATGCAGGTGATCATGGATATCCATTTGCTACAAACTTCAATCCTGAAATCAATATCCGTGAAGTTTCTGCTAATGGTAGCTACTGGGAAGATGGTAAATGGGTAGAAACTAAACCTATGGAAATAAAACGCGTGTACAATTTCCCAGAAATTGGCGAAAAAGACATGTATTTACTTCACCATGAAGAACTTGAATCCTTAGGCTTAAATATTAAAGGTATTAAACGTATTCGTTTCTTCATGACTTTTGGTCAGTCTTATTTAACTCATTTAAAATGTTTAGAAAATGTAGGTATGACTTCTATCGAACCTATCGAATTTGAAGGTCATAAAATCGTGCCACTTCAATTCTTAAAAGCTGTACTTCCAGATCCAGCTAGCCTTGGCCCTCGTACAGTAGGTAAAACAAATATCGGCTGTATCTTCCAAGGTAAAAAAGATGGTAAAGATAAAACATATTATTTATACAATGTTTGCGACCATCAAGAATGCTACAAAGAAGTTGGCTCTCAAGCAATCTCTTATACAACTGGCGTTCCAGCAATGATTGGTGCAATGCTCATCATGAACGGCACATGGAAAAAAACCAGGTGTATATAATATTGAAGAATTTGATCCAGATCCATTTATGGACGCTCTTAATAAATGGGGTCTTCCATGGAAAGAAAAGCTTCAATCCTGATTTAGTAGAATAAAATATATTTTTAATAAAAATAAAGACAAGTATGCCGTTGGTGTACTGTCTTATTTAAATAAAATTGAGATTTTGATTTAGAATATTATAGTATTTAATTAAAAATAATTTTTAGGAAGTGATTTAGTGAAATTAGAAGAAAAGTTACAAAATGTAGCAACTCCTAGTTATGTTATGGACGAGAAAAACTTCGTGAAAATCTTGAAGTTTTAAAATGGTACAAGATAGAACAGGTTGTCATATTTTACTTGCGCAAAAAGCTTTTTCCATGTTTTATTTTTATCCTATGATTGGCAAATATCTAAAAGGTGCTACAGCAAGTGGTATTTTTGAAGCTAAATTAGCTCATGAATTTATGAAGGATAAAGAAAATCATATATTTTCTCCAGCATATAAAGAAAAAGATTTTGCTGAAATCGTGGAGATTTGCGACCATATAATTTTTAATTCTTTTAATCAATGGGGAAAATACAAAGATATAGCTTTAGCTAAAGGCAAGGAATGTGGTATTCGCATTAATCCAGAATGTTCTACACAAGAAGGACATGATATTTATGACCCATGTGCTAAAGGTTCTCGCTTAGGTGTTACACTTGATAATTTTGAACCAGAAAAATTAAAAGGATTGAAAGGACTTCATTTCCATACACTTTGCGAACAAAACTCTGATGATTTAAAAACTACATTAGATGCTATTGAAGCAAAATTTGGCAAATATCTATATGATTTAAAATGGCTCAATTTTGGTGGCGGTCATCATATCACTCGTGAAGATTATGATATTGAGCTTTTGATAAATTGTATCAATCATATGAAAGAAAAATATGATTTAGAAATTTATTTAGAACCTGGTGAAGCTGTGGCATTAAATGCAGGTTATTTAGTCAGTGAAGTATTAGAGCTTATTCACAATGACATAGATATTGCAATCTTAGATACTTCTGCTGCTTGTCATATGCCTGATGTATTGGAAATGCCATATAGACCAAATTGTAATTAATTCAGGAAAACCAAATGAAAAAGCATATACTTACCGTTTTGGTGGCCCTACTTGTCTTGCAGGTGATATCATAGGGAATATTCTTTTGATAAACCTTTAAAGTTGGACGATAAAATTAATTTTCTTGCGTATGGCTATTTATTCATGGTAAAAATAATACTTTCAATGGTATGCCACTTCCAGATATTGCCGTTTTACATGAAGATGATACTATTGAAGTAGTAAAATCTTTTGGCTATGAAGATTTTAAAAATGAGATTGTCCTAAATTATTAATTATAAATTTAGTTATATCTTATGATATTTAATGAAATAAAGATTATTTAAGTTGATTTATTTGGCTTAAATAATCTTTATTTTTGTTTGATTTATAGTCTAATATGGCAGTTAATTTGGCAACAATATTTTATAAACATGGCTTTTGCGGTATAATATCTTTATATTATTTGAATAAGGGAGGGTTATTATGTCGAAAAAAACACAGGCTACATTGGTTTTAGTCATCATGTTTTTGGGATTTATTGCTACATATAAATTAGATTCTTTTTGGGGCTTGTTGCTAAATCATGGATTTTTGGCTGCCTTAATCGGTGGTCTAGCGGATTGGTTTGCAGTTACAGCTCTATTTAGAAAACCACTGGGCTTTATCTCTTATCGTACGGAGATATTACCTCGTAATCGTGAACGTATCATGGACGAGATAGTAAAATTTATCGGTAGAGATTTATTAAATCCAGAATACATCATTAATAATATTAAAAATTATAATATGGCAATGATGGTAGTAGAGTATGCTCAAAGAGGTGGCAAAGAAAAAAGCCAAAGTAGCATTAAAAAGAATTAGTTATGCAGGTAATTAATTCACTTGATACGAAAAAAGTAGGTTATTCATTGGCAAGCGCCTTGAAGAGTCGTCGTAAGAATTTTAATATAGCAAGGATTATTATTCAATTTTTACTAGATTTTATCAAGACACCAGCAGGGGATAAATGTATAGACTATATCATAAAAATGGTCAGAGCTACAGTGCCAGAATTGTTGGCAAAGGATTTCATGCATAAACTAATTGACGATAATGTAAGCATTATCAAAGAAAAATATATAAAAGATAGTCAAAAACGTAGTTTTATGTTTGAAATGATGGATTTATCTAGTGAAAATTTGACACAGAAGTTAAATAAAAAATTAGATGAATATACTAATTTATTACTGGATTATGATAGTAAAGAACGTGAACATTTAAAAAACTTTACTTGCAGAAAAAATAGAAATTCTAGGCAGTAGAAAATGGCTATAAACAAAAAGTTGCTCAGTTAGAACATTACTTTTTCGTTGAAGAAAATTTGATTTTAGTGATAATTTAGTGTCTTTAATTGATAATTTCTGCCAAAAATAGCGAAAATAGAGAACAATTATGGAAGCAGATTGAAGATTATATAGATAATCTTATTGCTAAATTGGCTGTAGATGATGAAATGCAGGCTAAATTAAATAAGTTTTTATTAATACAATAACGAAGATAATTCAAAATAATTCACAATGGGGCTTAGATTATATCAAAGATGAATTGATGAAGTATTCACAGCAAGAATTTGTCGATTTAGTAGAAAAACGTGTTGGTGATGACCTTCAAATGATACGTATAAATGGTTCTGTAGTGGGTGCTATTGCCGGTATGGGATTATATGTAATATCCTTTGTTGTGGAAAGGATGTGCGGATAATGGATAGATTTAATAGAGCAGATAAAACATTATGTGTATTATTTGTTTGTTTTTAGTAGTTTTAGCTTTAAGAACTTTATATCCACAATATATTATTTTTGAATTATTATTATTTTGCAGTGAAGCAAGTTTAGTTGGTGGTATTGCGGACTGGTTTGCAGTTACAGCTTTATTTAAAAAGCCACTTGGATTTCCTTTTCATACAGCTATATTGCCAAGCCGTAGAGATGCCTTTATAAAATTCTTGCGTGAGAATGTTGCAGACAGAATTTTTATCTAAGCGCAAGATTTATAGACGTATATGCAATGCTGATTTATTATCATGGGGCTTAAATTGGGCTAAAAATCCTGATAATAAAAAAATATATATTAAATGAAGTTATGCAGTTTTTAGTGAAAAAATCGCTGAAATAGATACTGCTAAAGTAGCGCAAAAAACAGTGAAAAATAGCTCAGCTTATTTTAAAAGAGTCTATGGGTGATTTATCGCATAATTTAATGGGCGTATTGCTCAAAAGTGAAAATAGTCAGCTCGCTGTAGATAAAGGTATAAATTTCTTGAAAGGATATTTTTCAGGAAGAGAAGGAAAAGCTATAATAGATGCTTTTCTTGAAAATTATCAAAAGCAATATGAAAGTGGTCTAGGCGGTCTGATGTTATCTTTGGCTTTAGCGACAAATACTTTAGACCCAGATGAATTATCTTTGATAATTCATGAACGTATTTTAGATTTATTAGATGATGTCAGCGATAAAGATGGCGAATTATATGCAAATCTCATAAATTTATATGAAGAAGCTTTGATGAATATTCGCGATGATGAAAATTGGGTTGATAGCTTGAATACTTTGCGTGATAGTTTTGTGGAAATGGGTATTGTAGAAAAAATTCTACAAAATTCTTTGCGCAATTTTTTGTGAATATCTATTAGCTAATAATAATAGAGAGAATAAGCTTTATCAGACGATAGAACAGATTTTAAGTGAAGAAATAGATAGATGTATCGAAAAATTAAATACAAATAATGAATTTAAATCAAAAATAAATCGTTTTGTATTAGATGTTGTTCATCGTAGTGCTTTAAAAGGTGAAGATGTAATCTTAGAATTAGCACGTAAATTTTTAGAAGGATTAACAGATAAGCAATTAAATGAGTTAGTGTACGATAAAGTCGAAACAGATATGATATGGATACGTTTAAACGGCTCTATCGTTGGCGGTATCATAGGCTTTTTTGCTTTTGGTTATTGCAATTAGTGAACAATTAGGAGGAATTAATTTTGCAACAGGCAGAAATTCCCAAGAGTATTAATAATTGGCTATTGATGTTAAGTCCTTATCAAGTTTAGTTTTTCTTTTTTAGGCTTAATATTAGTAGGTGCATTTTATTGATGTTACCTATAGCATCTAATGATGGTAGCAGTCTATCGTTTATAGATGCTTTATTTACTGCAACATCAGCTGTATGTGTTACTGGTTTAATTGTGGTGGATACTGGTCAATATTTTTCTACATTTGGGCAATTAGTAATTTATTATGTTGATTCAAATTGGCGGTTTTGGTGTAATGACAATGACGACAGTATTTGCCTTGATTTTGGGAAAGCGTATTCAGCTTAGAAGTAGGTTAATAGCTCAAGAATCATTGAACAGGTTGACTGTTGGGGGCGTTGTAAAATTAATTAAATTATTGGTAAAGACCACTTTATGTATTGAATTTGTAGGTGGCGTATTACTATCTTTTCGCCTATATCCTGACTATGGATTACATGGGATATATATGGCGTTTTGGCATTCTATATCAGCGTTTTGTAATGCTGGTTTTGATATTTTTGGCGGTACTAATATTTTTAAATATAATACTGACCCTTTATTTTGTTTAGTCATCGCTTTTTTGATTATATTAGGCGGTATTGGTTATGGTGTAACAGTAGAACTTTACCAAAAACATAATTGGAAGATGTTTTCTTTGCATGCTAAAGTTGCTTTATTGACGACTTTGATTTTATTGGTAATTGGTACGATAGTATTATTCTTTTAGAATATAATAATGAAAATACGATTGGTAATTGGGATTGGTGGCATAAGTTAATAGGGACTTTCTTTTTATCTACAACTTCACGTACAGCAGGATATACTTTGATGGATACAGGAGCATTACATGAAGCTTCGTTATTTTTATCATTATATTGATGTTCTTAGGGGCATCTCCTGGTTCTACTGGTGGTGGGATAAAAACTACAACTTTTGCGATAATTTTTGCGACAGTTACCTCTATCATTCGTGGCAATGAAGAAGTTACATTGTTTAAAAGACGTATTGAACATGATTTGATTGTAAAATCTTTGGCTATTTTTTATATAGCAGCAGCTTTAGTAGTTTTAGGAACAATGTTTTTATGTTTGACAGAAGATTTTCCATTTATAAAAATATTATTTGAAGTTACATCGGCATTGGCTACTGTAGGTTTATCCACAGGAATTACTTCTAGTTTGACTGTTTATGGTAAGTCCATATTGGTTTTAATAATGTTTATTGGTCGTCTAGGCGTACTTACATTTTTGATGGCTATTGCTATGCGCAATCGAAAAACAGCTAAAATCGGATATCCTTCAGAGCGTATTGGGGTAGGTTGATTAATAAGTTTTAGGTTTAGATAAAATGATGAAATATATTAGAAAATTAAATCCATACCAGATTGTTTTATGTAGTTATGGGATAATAATATTGACTGGTACTATGTTGTTGATGTTGCCGATTACAGTGGTAGATATCGAGCCTTTTGAGTTTTGTCGATGCATTATTTTATGTCAGCGTCAGCAGTATGTGTATCGGGTGTTTCCATATTTAGTTTAGGTGATAATTTTTCTGTATTTGGGCAAATAATAATTATTATTTTGGTGCAAATTGGAGCTTTAGGAATTATGACTATCACTACTATTTTGGCAGTGGTGATGGGTAAACGCATTCAACTTCGAGATAGATTATTAATTCAAGAGTCATTGCAAAGATGGTCAGTGGCTGGAGTAGTGCGACTTGTAATCAGCATTGTGAAAATGACTGTTGCTTTTGAATTTATTGGTGGAGTTATTTTAACAATTATTTCTGTCAAGATTATAGTGTAGGCACAGCTATTTATTTTGGTTTTTGGCATTCTGTATCGGCTTTTTGTAATGCAGGTTTTGATATTTTAGGTGGAAGTAATTTTGCAGATTATATTTTTCACCCATTTTTTAATCTAATATTATTGATAGAAGTTGTTTGTGGTGGATTGGGTTTTGCTGTTTTATTAGATATCTATCAAAAGCGCAAATGGCAAAAATTGAGTATTAATAGTAAGCTTGTACTTGTTACTACTGGTTTTTTTAATTCTTATCGGCAGTGTATTTATTTTTTATCTTGGAATATGGAAATCAAAATACTTTAGGCGATTTAGGTTTATTTGATAAAGTGATGGTAAGTACATTCATGGCTTCGATGGCTAGAACATCAGGATTTTCAATGCTCGATATAGGCTCATTGACAGAACCTAGTTTATTGTTGATTATGTTTTTGATGTTTATTGGCGGTTCGCCAGCTTCAACAGGTGGCGGTATTAAAACTACTACTATAGCTGTTATTTTTGCAGCGATTTGGTCGCTCATTCGCGGTCGTGAAGATGTTGTTATCTTTGAGCGTACTGTACCACCGATTGTCATTTTCCGTGCGATGAGTATTTTCTTTGTCAGTGCGATTGTCGTATTTTTGATGTCAATGTTTTTATGTTTGACAGAAGATATTGCTTTGTCTAAAATCTTATTTGAGTCTGTATCTATGTTTGCTACTGTAGGTCTGCCTACAGGTACGATAAATGAAATGGATGCTTCTAGTAGAATTGTAATTATTTTTGTAATGTTGATGGGACGAATTGGTATTATTTCTTTTGCGATGGCACTTGTTATTCGTAAGAAGAAAATAAAATTCGCTATCCTGAAGATAAATTTATTATTGGTTAAGGAGAATTTTTGCATGGGTCTTAGTGTTAAAATACCAGGTTCTTGTGGCGAGTTAGTACAAGGCATGATTGATGATATACCTTTTTTAGTTACTTGTCCTATTTCAATGTATACCAAGGCGAGTATAACAAAATATTTTTCCTATTTACCATATAAAGCTCGTTTGGCACGCAATAAAAACGCTTGATTATCTGGGCACTAAATCTTATGCAAAATTTTGTTTGACTACAGAATTGTTGACAGGAAAGGGCATGGCTTCAAGTAGTGCAGATATTGCAAGTATTTGTCAACTGACAGCTCTTTCTTGTAAACGGATATTATCTCAAGATGAAATATCAAAGATTGCAACAAGCATTGAGCCAACTGATGGTATTTTTTGTAAAGGCATTGTCAGATACAATCATTTGAATGGTCAAGTTTTAGAGCATTTAGGTTTAGCACCTAAGATTAAGATATTGATGTTTGATTGCGGTGGCAAGGTCGATACTTTATCTTTTAATCGTCGCAAGGATTTGAAACGCTTGTATCAAGAAAATGAAAATACAATTAAAGAAGCTTTAGATTATTTGCGTTTAGGCTTTAAAGAGAAAAATAATAAATACATCGGCAAAGCTTGCGTTATGAGTGCATATGCAAATCAAAAAATATTATATAAAAAAGCAATTAGAAGATATCATGATAATATCCGAAGATTATCAGGCAATAGGTGTAAATGTTGCTCACAGTGGCACTGTCATTGGTGTATTATTTGATGATAATTGTGAAGAAAGTTTAATTGAAGAATGTAAACAAAAATATTAAGTTGAATGTTT
>ENA-OPZN01000449-OPZN01000449.1-human-gut-metagenome-genome-assembly--contig:-NODE-449-length-12770-cov-2.794194_pt1 | contig 12770 bp, 12 predicted proteins | sample MGYA00242483_ERZ504503 | MGnify/ENA primary metagenome ERZ504503 (study PRJEB26092, sample SAMD00036285) | human gut metagenome | host: Homo sapiens | study: EMG produced TPA metagenomics assembly of... | reverse complement strand
AAACGGATTTGCCTTTGGAGCTAACTTCATTGCATATTCCCAGTTATCTGCTTCATTTAAGTTGTTGTCTAATGGCTTCATAGTAATAGCCTTTTCCTTAGACGGGCATACATTTGCACAGCTTCCGCAGCCTGTACAGTCAAGAGCGGATACCTGTAAACGGAAACGTAAGCCTTCTGCGCCTTTGCCCTTAACAGCAGTTGTTGTAAAGGTTTCAGGAGCCTTTGCTGCCTCATCCTCATTTACAAGGAATGGACGGATACAGGAATGAGGGCAGACGTAGGAACACATATTACACTGGATACATTTCTCGCTGTCCCAAACAGGAATATTAACTGCAATACCTCTCTTTTCGTACTTGGAAGTACCCTGAGGCATGGTTCCGTCTGGCAGATCGGTGAAATCGCTGACAGGAATATTATCGCCCTTCATAGCATTTACAGGCATCTGGATCTTGCGGATCCACTTTGGCAGGTTCTCATCGATCTTCTCTTCTGGAATTTCGATATCAGCCCATCTTGCAGGTACTTCTGCCTCTTCTACCATTTCTACGCCCTTATCAACAGCTGCGTAGTTCATGTTGACGATCTTTTCGCCCTTTCTTCCGTAGGACTTTAAGATAGCTTCTTCATATATCCAACTGCTTCTTCGATCGGGATAATACCTGTGATCTTGAAGAATGCAGCCTGTAAAATGGTATTGGTCCTGCTTCCCAGTCCCAGTTCTGCAGCAATTGCAGTGGAATCAATGGTATACAGATGGATCTTCTTTAATGCTGCTGCTTTCTTAAATGCAGGAGTTAAATGCTTTTCTAACTCTTCGCCCTTCCAGTCGCAGGTGATCAGCACATTTGCGCCTTCCTTTGCATCTGCCAGGATATCATAGCGGTCCAGATAGGACTTATTGTGGCAGGCAATGAAATCTGCGTGGTTTACAAGGTAGGTAGAGTTAATCGGCTTCTTGCCAAAACGTAAGTGGGAACGGGTAACACCACCGGACTTCTTGCCGTCATACTCAAAGTAAGCCTGAACATTTAAGTCTGTGTGGTCACCGATGATCTTAATGGTGTTCTTATTTGCACCAACGGTACCGTCAGAACCAAGGCCCCAGAACTTGCAGCTGATGGTTCCTTCCGGAACAGTATTTACTTCTGGTCCTACAGGCAGTGACAGATGGGTCACATCGTCATTAATACCTACGGTATAATGGTTCTTTGGCTCTGCTGCCTTCATATTGTCAAACTGTGCGATAACCTGGTCTGGAGTATAATCCTTGCTTGCCAGACCATAACGACATGCTAAAACCTTGATATTTCTGCCTGACTCCAGGATCACAGAACATACATCCTCGTACAGCGGCTCGCCTGCTGCACCCGGCTCCTTGGTACGGTCGCCAACAGTGATCATCTTTACAGTCTCAGGAAGCTGGCTTAAGAAATACTTTGCTGAGAATGGGCGGTACAGATGAGCATCAATGAAACCAACCTTTTCGCCCTTTGCATTTAAGTAATCTACAGTCTCGCGGAGAACGCCGCTTGCAGATCCCATTACTACGATCACACGCTCTGCATCCGGAGCACCATAGTAGTTAAATGGCTTATAATCTCTTCCTGTGATCTTGCTGATCTCGTTCATGTAATCTGCAACGATATCCGGCAGTGCATCATAATAGGTATTGCATGCTTCACGGCTCTGGAAATATGTATCAGAATACTGACCTGTGGTTCTTAAAACAGGATGCTCTGGATTTAATGCATTCTCACGGAATTTTTCCAGTTCCTTCCAGTCAACCAGTTTCTTTAAATCTTCGTAATCCAGACATTCTACTTTCTGGATCTCATGGGAAGTACGGAAACCATCAAAGAAATGAAGGAAAGGTACGTGGCCTTTAATAGCTGCCAGATGAGCAACTGCACCTAAATCCATTGCTTCCTGTGGTGAAGAGGATGCTAACATTGCATATCCGGTCTGACGACAGGCCATAACATCGGAATGCTCTGCGTTAATAGAAATCGCATGGGTTGCCACGTTTCTGGATGCTACATGGATAACACCTGGCTTTAACTGACCTGCAATACGGTACATGGTCGGGATCATTAACATAAGTCCCTGGGATGCTGTATAGGAAGTTGCCAGTACACCGCCGTCTAATGCACCGTGTACTGCGGAAACAGCTCCGCATTCAGACTGCATCTCAACCAGCTTTACCTGCTGGCCGAACATGTTCTTCATTCCATTTGCTGACCACTTGTCAACCAGTTCAGCCATTGGAGAAGATGGTGTGATCGGATAGATCGCTGCTACTTCGGTAAAAGCGTAGGAAGCGTAAGCTGCTGCTTCGTTTCCGTCCATTGCTCTGCTTACTTTACTCATAATCTGTACTTTCCTTTCTTTGTGGGGTTGATCGTTTTTAATTAGTTATCATTTTTCATCTCTGTCAGATCTCTCTTCCCCCAGAAATCGGACAGCCGGCGAAATGCCTTGCTTTTGCGGATATGTACTTGTGCATCTTTGTATCTCTTGTATTGCATTTATTTAGTAGTAACATGTACATATCTCATTTAGTTTAACGTGTTAGTAAAACGTTCATCCTTGGCACAAATAATAGTTTATCGTTTGACGTTTGTCAAGTGTTTTGATAAAAATACAATATTCTTTGTCAGTTTTATATAGTTTAACGTATTACTTATTGTGCATTTTTCATACATGATCCACGATACTCTTCTTTCCTGCTTGACATAATGTGGAACTCTGGCTTAAGATTGGTTTTTAGTAAAACATAAAAACGTATTACGAACATGTTTTTTGATATACATAACAGACCTGCCACCTGACGGTGACAACAGATAATATATGGAACAATAAAATAAGACCGCTGCATTTCATTCATTTTCGCGGTCTTAGAGAACTTAGAGAATAAGATATAAGATATTAAGATAAGGGTGAACATATGGCAACTATAAAGGACGTAGCAAAACAGGCCGGTGTATCCGTTACAACCGTGTCCATTATCATAAACGGAAAAGCAGAAGAAAGAAAGATCTCTGCCGCAACCCAGCAACGGGTGGCAGAAGCAATGCGTGACTTAGGCTATCAGCCAAACTTAAGCGCAAGACGCCTGCGCTCCCAGGAAAATGAGCGCCCTGTGATCGCATTTTTCTGGCCATTGGACTATCGTGTTTCCATTCTGGCTTCTTTCTTAAATTTCATTCAGATAGAAATTGCCGAATCTGGCTTTGACTGTGAAATGATGATACAGACTTATGAAAATGATAAACTGGAACAATATGGTACCACTTTCTTAAAAAATGGCTACAGCGGCGCTATTATCGGTGCATGCTCTGCCAAAGACCAGCAGTGGCTTGAGGGCATCTGCCCCGTATGCCAGTGATACTGATCAACCGTGAGTCCGAACATTTTCCACTGTATGCACCGATAATGACGAAGTCGGCCTGATGGCAGCCACAAAGATCCGCCAGAAAGGTTATACAGAAGCAGCTATCTTTGCATCCAGACACTCCTACTTTGCTACCAGTCAGCGTGTCCAGGCATTTATAAGTTCCTGCGAACGTCTGGGAATTGAAACAGACGAAAAATACATTCTGAAGGGATCCAGTACACGAAACGGCGGTTATGAGATCGGCAAACAATACGCTGCCCTTAAGGAACCACCAAAAATGATCTTCTGTGACTCCGATGCCATTGCCCTGGGTGCCTTAAGAGCTTTCCATGAAGAAGGGATCTCTGTTCCGGGAGATGCAGAACTTCTCTCCATTGGTATGTTGGATCCGGAAGCTGCTTCCTACTATGTCCCATCCCTTAGTGTAGTAGAAATGCCAAACAAAGAGATCGGTCAGCAAGTTCTGCGCCTGATGAGAAAAAAAGTTTTAAACAATGATATATCATCAGAGCATGTGAAAGTACATGCGAAACTGATGCTGAGAGAGAGTTTTTCATAATCCATTCGTCATCTATTATTTTGCAGGAGCTGTAAATATCAGCTCCTGTCTTTTTATCTCATTACTATGTTATAGTTTCCACAACACGTAATCTTCTTTTTCACGTTTTTTCATTTTCCCTCTTGACAACCTCATTCTTTTTTAGTATTCTTGTTTTAACGTTTTAGTTTAACGTTTGACTTAAGTATTACATATCCTACATGATTCAACCTTTGCAGGTTTCTGACATGCATACTTCCCCTTTTGCATCTGCCAGTACCTGCCGTTCTCTGGCCAGCTTTCAGTACCTGGTCCCTTCCGGATTCTTTTTTTGATTCCTGCCGGAACCTGCCATTTTCCAGGTACTGTAAACTGACCAGAGAACGATCTCCAAAAAATCAAGAAAATCCAACATTCCCCGACAGGTTTTCTCTTTGATCCACCTGTCAACAGCAAACAACTATAATAAATAATCAAAGGAGCATGTCACCTTGCGGTGACATCCTTATTACGAAATGAAAGGTGTGGTATTTTGTTCTGGAACAAAAAAAGGCTCCTGAACTTTCTGCTCCTTCCGGAATCGGAGCAGCAGACTTTGCAGGCGCAGGAACTCCTCTTAAATTCAACAGTGTAGATTTCCGCGACGGACAGCAGTCTCTTTTTTGCAACCCGTCTTACCACTGCAGATATGATCCCGCTCTTAGAGCAGATGGACGCAGTTGGATATGACTCCATGGAAATGTGGGGCGGCGCTACCTTCGATGTAGCAGTCCGTTTCCTGAAAGACGATCCATGGGAGCGCGTAAAGAACCTTTAAAAAATACGTAAAGAAAACCCCAATTAAAAATGGTACTCCGCGGCCAGAACCTGGTTGGCTACAAAGCATATCCAGATGACGTAGTAGAAGCCTTCATCGCACAGGCAGCAGAAGCCGGAATCGATGTATTCCTTACCTTCGATGCCCTTCAGGACCTGAGAAACTGCGAAACCGCATTCAAAGCCATCAAAAAAGCAGGCAAAAAGATCGAGGTTCCGTTCAGTATAATGTAAGCCCATTCCATACAACAGAAGTATTCGTCCAGAATGCCTTAGAACAGGAACAGATGGGTGCATCCCTGATGCACGTAGAAGATATGGCCGGACTTATGACACCGGAAGCTGCCTACGAACTGATCACCGCTTTGAAAAAAGCCCTTAAGATCCCGGTACATCTTCACTGCCACTGCACAGGCGGTATGGCAGAAATGGCTTACTGGGAAGCCATCCGCGCCGGTGTAGACGGACTGGATGTATGTGTTTCCTCTATGTCCATGGGACCATCCCTTCCGCCAATCGAAAGCTACCTGGCAGCTTTAAAGGGAACCAGCAGAGATCCGAAGATCGATCTTGGACAGTTCGCTGATATCAACAAAAATTTGCTGAACTTCGCCGCAAATATGCAGATTTCGGCACCAAACTGGTAGGTGTAGACGTTGGCTGTCTCCAGCATCAGATCCCAGGCGGTATGCTCTCCAACCTGGAAAGCCAGCTTACAGCCATGAAACTGTATGACCGTCTCCCAGAAGTATTAGAAGAAGCAACCCGTGTCCGTGCTGATATGGGATATCCGCCTCTTGCCACCCCATCCAGCCAGATGTGCGGTGCCCAGGCAACCACAAACGTATTAACCGGCAACCGCTACGCAATGGTCAGCCGTGAATTAAAAGACTACTGCCGCGGTCTCTACGGACGCCCACCGGGCCCTATTGATCCAACCCTTCTTGAAAAGGCCCTTGGAGATGAAAAACCGGCATTCATCCGTCCTGGTGACCAGTTAGCTCCAGGAATGGACACAGCAAGAGCCGAAGTCGGCTCACTTGCCCGCACAGAAGAAGACATAGTCACCTATGCCCTCTTCCCAGGCTATGCCCCAGATTTTCTGAAAGCTAAATACGGCTTGCAGTAAAATTACCCCTATATACCTGCTTACGGGCCCTGCGCTCATTATATAAAATCAGATAGACTACAGAAATTTGCCAAAATTCCATGTAAAAGTATAAATGTATGAAAGAAGGTATTACGTTGAAACAGACAGACGAAGCTAAACTTGAGCGTTCCAGAGAGATCCTGGAAGCTTTAAAAGAAGCCCGCGGAGGAAAACTTTTAGACTCCCACCGCGTTATGGGAAATGACCCGAACCTGATCAATATGTTCTATCAGCAATATGTAAACTGCAACAAAAAAGACATCTCTATTCCTAAAAAGTACAGAGAACTGATCGTCATGGCAGTCGGAATTGCAACCTCCACAGAGACCACTATGAAAGTCCATGGAAAACTGGCTCTGGAAAACGGCGCTACCATTGATGAGATCTTTGAAGTTATCCGCATCCTGTTCTTCACCTGCGGCGTAACAAAACTGCTTCCAGCACTGGAAACCCTCGGAGATCTTTTCGAAGCAATCGACCTGGAAGAAAAATAAATATAAACACCGCTATGTAAAAACAAAGTAAACTTTTTTTAACTGAACAGTATAAAAACGCTTTTCAAAAGGCCTTTCTATGATAAAATAAATCACAGGAGGGCCTTTTATTCTATTTCCCACACTTATATATAAAGGTATACATATTATGAAAACAGATAGTGCGCAGATACAATATGATAAAATGACAAAAACCCCCGTCAACAAACTGGTACTGCAGCTTGGACTGCCAACCACAGTGAGTATGCTTGTGACCAGTGTATACAATATGGCAGATACCTTCTTTGTAAGCCAGCTCGGAACCAGTGTCAGCGGTGCTACAGGAGTCGTGTTCGCCTGATGGCTATTATCAATGCCTTCGGCTTCATGTTCGGACATGGCGCAGGCAGCAATATCAGCCGTAAACTGGGAGCGCATGACGTAGAAAGCGCCCGCAAATTCGCATCCACCAGCTTCTTCTTATCATTATTATGTGGCGCCCTCATTTGCATCCTTGGCTTTCTCTTCCACGCTCCCTTCATGCGTCTCCTTGGAAGCACTGACTCCATCCTTCCTCACGCGATCGAATATAGCACCTGGATCCTTATTGCAGCACCAGCCATGGCATCCAGCTGCGTTATGAATAACATTCTCCGCTACGAAGGAAAAGCCTTCTTTGCCATGTTAGGTCTTGCCTCCGGCGGTATTTTAAACATCTTCGGAGACATGTTCCTGATCTTCGTCCTAAAACTGGGAGTCCGTGGCGCTGGTATCTCCACCGCTATTTCCCAGTACATCAGCATGGCCATCCTCATCAGCCCATTCCTTCGCGGAAAAGTCCAAAGCCGCCTAAACATCCGCTACGTCACCCGACAGTTCAGCGATGTGTCCAACATCCTGGCAACCGGCTTTCCAAGCCTGATGCGCCAGGGACTTAACAGCGTTTCCGTTATGGTATTAAACCGCTTTGCAGGCCCTTACGGTGATGCCGCTATCGCAGCCATGAGCATTGTCACCAGGATCATAAACTTCCTCTTCTGTGTAGCACTGGGCATCGGACAAGGCTTCCAACCCGTCAGCGCCTTCAACTACGGCGCAGGAAAATACAAACGTGTCCGTAATGCTTTCTGGTTCAGCGTAAAAAGCAGCTTCGTAGTAATGAGCATTTCCGCCTTTATCGGAATAACCTGCTCTTCCCCCATCGTGCGCATGTTCCGTGATGACCCGGCAGTCCTTGCCATCGGTATTCCCGCCCTGCGTATCCAGTGCATCGCCCTCTTCTTCATGCCACTTTCCCTCTATGGAAACATGCTCTTCCAGAGCATTGGAAAGAATGGCCGTGCTACCTTCCTGTCCATGATCAGAAGCGGACTCATTTTCATTCCCGTCCTCTGTATCATGAACACTATCCTTGGACTCACCGGAATTCAGATATCCCAGACCATCTCTGATATCATATCCGCTTCTATCACACTTCCGATGGTCGTAAAATTCTTTAAAACCATGCCTAAAGACAAATAAAATTTCCATCAAAAAACCTCTCGGACTGCGTCCGAGAGGTTGGCAACACACTAGCTGAAAAGAGGATGAGGTACATGAGAAGCATCCATTTCAGAAAAAAGACCTGTTTTGTGAGTATAGCGTCAGGTCTGTGATACACTGTCTGAACATGCGCAGCATGTGAGTTTGTATCACAGACCTGACAAAAAGCGACGGAGCAAAACAGGTCTTTTTTCGCCGGGATGCGCTTATGTACCTCATCCTCTTTTCTTTCGAATATGTGCCCTATTTCCTACGAAACACCCCTCTAACCTTCTCCACATAAGGCTTCGTCCAAGGAATATTTCCCAAAAGCACCCAGGCAATACAAAGCAGCAGCAACACCGTCTGCCAATGCCCAAACGTAAACAAAATCGGATGATCTGCAGAAGAAGCCAATGATACCGCCTGTCTAAAGTTAGAATCCATCATCTGTCCCAAAACCATAGCCAGGATCAGCGGTGCAACCGGATAATCAAACCTTCTCATCAAAAATCCGATCACTCCAAACAAGAACATCAAAGCCACATCAAACAACCGGTTATTACATGCAAAAGATCCGATCACACAAAGACTGGTCACAACCGGGATCATCACATTCTTCGGTATCGTGATCACCTTACTGATCCTCGGCGCTACCAACAATCCAAGTACCAACAGCGCGAAGCAGGCAATAATCCCCGCGATCAAAATAGCCTGAAACGCCTCCGGATTTTTCCTGATAAACATAGGTCCCGGCTGCAGTCCATGAACATAGAATACAGACAAAATGATCGCAGTAACCGCATCACCAGGCACAGCCAGCGTCAGCATCGGAATAAGCGCACCACCAATACATGCATTATTAGAAGACTCACTGGCCATAATACCTTCCACAGCACCTTCACCAAATGGCACCTCCGGTTCCTTCACAATACGCTTCGCCTCATTATAAGCAATAAACGAAGCCACCGGACCACCGGCACCAGGAAGCGCACCAACCAGCATACCAATCGTCGAAGTATAAATAGACAGTTTCCAATGTTTAAGCACTTCCTTCAAACTAACCTTCGTCTTCTCCATAGCCAGAACATTCTGTTCCTGATCAAGACTATAAATAACACTCAACACCTCAGCAAATCCAAAAAAGCCAACCAGCGCCGGTACCGTACTGATACCACCTGCTAAATTCTGGATCCCCAAAGTCAGTCTCTTCGTACCCATTAACGGATCAAGTCCCACCATGCTGATGATCAGTCCCAGCATGACGCTGACCAATCCCTTTGCATAATTCTTCGTGCTGACAGATCCAACTGTCACCAGTCCAAACAAAGCCAACAGGAAATAATCCATTTTCGTAAACTTAATAGCAATCGCCGCAACCGGCTCAGCCAACAGTCCCAAAGCAATAAATCCAAAAACACTACCCACGAAAGAATAGATCGTAGCCGTAAAAAGCGCCTTATAAGACTGTCCCTTCTTAGACATAGGATAACCATCCAAAGTAGTAAACAACTGAAGACGGCGCACCAGGAATATTGATCAAAATAGCAGAAACAGCACCTGAGAATACACCCACCACATAAACGCCCATGATCATAGCCAAAGCGTCAGAATGATCCCAGGTATAAGTAATAGAAACAAGCAGCGCTGTAGCCATGGATACAGAAAGTCCCGGTATAGCACCTACAAAAAGACCTGCCACAGATCCCAAAAGGACCATAAGAAGAAAGCGCAGATCCACGATCGATAACATTTCCAACATCTGTTTTTCCTCCTTAAACTTATGGCAGCATTACATGTAAACAAGTCCTAAATGCAATACTCAAAAACAATGATGTCCCAAATAGGAACAAGTACAAGCACAGCCACTTTTCTCACCTTCATAAACCACATCATAGCGATCAGAAAAATAACCGTAGCAACCTCAAAATAGAGATCGTAATACTAAAACTCAAGATTCCGATCGTAACCCGCGGAATTGAAACCGCTCCCAGAACCAGATAATAAAGTCCACAAAGCACCAGCACTCCCAAAACTCTTGCCATCTTTCCCTTACTATCTGTCTTTCCTTTCAAAGTAATTCCATTCCCGGCTCTCTTCATAGCCAGAACTCCCTGTCCCATGATCCAGATAGAAAGCCCGATCAGTGCTGCACCAACCAATGCCGGAAAAAGATACGGAGACTGGCTCCAAGATTTATTAAACGCCTTTGCATAGGATATAAGAGAATACGAGAGCAGCAAAATGCCGCTCCCGCAAAATAAGATACCCTCTGCAATCAGTGAAGAAACTTTGTTTTTCATTGATCAATCCTCAATTAAACTCTCAACATTTCCAGATTACAGTTCCACCATATGCTGAACTGTAACTATCACTCTGCAACTCTTGCAATACCAAAATCCTCAGGGCTCTTCTCAGCTACGCCGTTGTCATACTGTAACCAGCAGATAACAGACTTCCAGTTATCATAGAACTTCTGGATAGAAGCATCATCTGTATACTCTTCATAAACAGGATCAGCTGCTTTCTGCTTAACAAAATCAGTCCACTCAGGATCAGCAAATACCTTCTGGGATGCTGCCTTTAATACATCAACCACATCCTGTGGAGTATCATTATTAACAACAAAGCTTAACAGAGTATAAGGAATATTTAAATACTTCTCAGCTTCCGGTACAGACTCAGTAAATGCAGGAATGTCAGGATAAGCTTCCATTCTCTTATCAGAGAAAACAGCTAAAGGCTTAACATCGCCACTTTCAATATAGCCGCCTAAAGTAGAGATATTAGGGTTAGTAAAATCAACCTGTCCGCCAATTACGCCTAACAGAGCATCATTACCGGAGTCAAAACTGGTCATAGCCACATCATAACCAAGCTCCTTCATAACAAGTCCCTGGTTGTGTCCGCTTCCGCCAGGACCAGAGTGAGACATAGTGATCTTTCCAGGATTTGCCTTAATATCATCCAGTAACTCTTCCAGAGTGTTGTACTTGGAGTCTTTACCAACAACCAGTACCTTAGGATCTCCTACTAATGGAGAAATAACAGTAAAATCAGAATAATCCAGATCGCAGACATTCATAGTGCGATAGGTTCCCATGGTCTCTGCACAAACTAATACAGTATAACCATCAGAAGGCTGTTCCTTTACAAACTGGGAACCGATAGAACCAGAAGCACCACCCTGGTTGGTAACTGTAATAGCCTGTCCTAAATACTTCTCTAACAGAGCTGCTAACTTTCTGCCCCATACATCCGTAGTTCCGCCTGCTGCGTAAGGGATGATCATAGTAATAGGCTTGGTAGGATAATCAGCAGTTGCTACTAAATCTCCCTCTGCTGCAGACTCAGCTGCTTCGCCGGACTCTTCCTTGTCCCCTGCCTCTGCTGCGGTGGTTTCTGCTGATGGCTCAGCTGCTTTTGTTGTCTCATTTGTGGATACAGAAACACTGCATGCTGTCATAGACAGGCACATTGCAGCAGCTGTAGCCAGTGCGACCCATTTTTTCAGTTTCATAATACTACACTCCTCTTTCTGTAAAATAATATACTCTCGTAATCTCCGCTGTGCTAATGCAGATTATAACACAGCAGGTGACAGGTTTCAACAATAAACTTTGCCAAGTTAAAACTTTAAAGCTTTTACTCACTGTTGTCATATTCCTTGTATTCTTTCCTGAAACATGGTATCATTTTTGCTGTATACAACCTACAAAGTTAATTTTTATCACCACAGGAGGATCCTTAAAAAATGCCACAAAACTGACAAAACCCATTTTCCTCTGCGGCTACACCAACAGCGGAAAAACTACCATAGGAAAAGAACTGGCCCGCCAGCTTGACGTACCATTTTACGATACAGACGAACTGATCACCTCCCAGACAGGACAGACTCCACAACAGATCTTCGCCTCTCAAGGCAACGAAGCCTTCCGCAATATTGAACATGAGATCACCAAACAGGTATCCAGCTATTCCCCCTGCGTAATTTCCACAGGTGGCGGTCTGCTCACCTACTCCCGCAACGGCGATCTTCTCTCCAAAGCCGGTACCATTATCTACTTAAACCGCCCCTTTGAAGACTGCTACAAAAGCCTGATGCGAAATCCTGACCGGCCTCTTATCAAAAACAACACCAAAGAAGAACTTCTTGACCGATACAACAAGCGGGCAGTCTCCTATGAGGCTTACGCAGCATTTACAGTAAAAAATGACCGCACCCCACAGGCAACTGCCCGTCATATCATTGAACTACTTTTCTAAAAACATCATAAGTATTTCTTCATAATTTCATACAGCAGCTCAATACGGATGGGCTTAGATAAATGTTCATTCATCCCAGCCGCCAGAGCTGCTTTCACATCTTCCTCAAAAGCATTGGCTGTCATAGCAATGATCGGTTTATTGGCATGGACCGGATCCGCCAGTTTCCGGATCCTTCTTGCAGCCTCATACCCATCCATTACCGGCATCATGATATCCATTAAAATAAGATCAATATCATCTGCCTCCGGCTGACTCATATATTCTACCGCCTTCTGTCCGTTTCCCACACAGACCACATGGATGCCTGCTTCCTGCAAGATGGTTTCTGCGATCTCACGGTTCAGTTCCACATCTTCTACCAGAAGTACCTTCCTGCCCTTAAAAGTATCCGGCGCAATGATCTCATTTCCGCCAATACCGCCTGCCTTGCTGGAATTTTGCAGCACATCATAAAGTTCCGATAAAAACAACGGCTTGGCACAAAATGCCGTAACACCTGCTTCTCTTGCCTCATCCTCAATATCCGACCAGTCATAAGCAGTCAGAATAATGATGGGCACCTCATCTCCAATCTCACTTCGGATCCGTCGTACTACCTCCACGC
>ENA-OPZN01000448-OPZN01000448.1-human-gut-metagenome-genome-assembly--contig:-NODE-448-length-12781-cov-4.201043_pt1 | contig 12781 bp, 12 predicted proteins | sample MGYA00242483_ERZ504503 | MGnify/ENA primary metagenome ERZ504503 (study PRJEB26092, sample SAMD00036285) | human gut metagenome | host: Homo sapiens | study: EMG produced TPA metagenomics assembly of... | reverse complement strand
TTAACCGCATAGCAGGTGTTCTTTCGTATTGTAATAATTCGCTTCACTGTCAGCAGAAGGATTAGTGAAATCCATGTCTGGTTGGCAAGCGGTCAAAGAAATCAGTGCTGTTCCCAGACAGATTCTCATATATTTTTGATTCGTTTCATAATGGGTCCAATTTTTTAATGAATGAAGTCTTTAGAAAGTCAACTGTACGCCGGCAAAAAATTCACGGTTTGCCCAGTAAGTATCTTCCCCAGAGTAATAATAAGCACCGTCCACACCACGATTCAGCGTGGAACCATTGTTCGGAACCTGTGGGTCAAACATGGAATAGCCTGTGATAGTAAACGGATTTTTCACACCCATGTACAGACGCAAGGATTCCACATGAATCTTTGAAAGCAATTTTTGTTGAATGAATACCCCAGCGTGATACGATTACAACGGAAATAAGAACCATTTTCAATGAAGTAATCAGACGCATGAGTATGGTTACCGTTCGGGTCATTCAGTACGGCACGTGGCACGTCCGTATTCGTATTGGCAGGCAGAGTAATAGTCTCACCGCCGGCTGTGGTAAAGGTCACTTCTTCGGCACGGAAGCGATTTGTCATATCTGCCATTTGGTTTTTAGCTGCATAACCGCCCATCAGTTCGTTCTTCCAGTTGTTGTAAATCTGGTTACCAAAATCACCCTGCCACAACATAGAGAAATCAAAACCCTTATATTCAGCCGAGATGTTTAAACCGAAAGAACAGTCAGGCAAAGAAGAACCGATAAAGGTTTTGTCTTCGTCAGAAATTTTACCGTCTCCGTTCAAATCCACATATTTGATATCACCGGCTTGGCAGATTCCTGCAAACGCTGTCCATCTTTGTTGACGTAAGTGGCAGCCTCCGCATCAGTCTGGAACAGACCATCGGTCTTGTATCCCCAGAACTGAGCAACCGGATGTCCTACCATTGTCATGGTCACATTTGCCGTATTCGTGTTACCTCCAGCCAATGATGCGTTGCTACCCAAACTAGTTACTTCGTTGCGGTAGAAAGAAAAATTAGGAGAAATGGTCAATTTCATGTCACCTATCTGCTCACGATACGTAACAGAAAGTTCAATACCCCAGTTTTTCATACTACCTACATTCATGTACATGGAGTTGATATTACCAGTAGAACGTGGTAGCTGAACAGCAAGCAGCATATCAGTAGTTTTGCGATTATAATAGTCGAATACAACACTCAGCTTGTTACTGAACATATCCATATCGAAACCAAACCGGCATCACGGGTCGTTTCCCAAGACAAGCTAGGATTGGCAAAGTTTTCAATCAGAGGAGCAGGTGCATTAGAGGCAGTTCCGGTTCCGGCTGAGTTAGTTTGTCCATTACCAAAAGTATAATAGCGGTTATCCACCTCCACTACAGACTGGGTATCATAACGTCCTACAGCATTGGCACTACCAATCCAACCCAAAGTAGCACGTAATTTCAAATTATCCAACCAATTGGAGGTAGCTTTCTTCATCCACGGTTCCTCGCTGATTCTCCATCCCACAGAAAAAGAAGGGAAGTATCCCCAACGATTGCCATCAATAAACTTGGAAGATTCATCTGCACGGAAGTTGGCGGTAATCATGTACTTGCTGTTATAAGAATACATCACACGTGCCAGGTAAGAGAAATAAGCCTCATTATACTGCGAACCAGTAACTATCTGATTATCCGAATAGCGGGTTGCAATACCAAAACCACTGTACTCATTGCTACGTCCAGAAACACCAGTCGACCAACCATCAAACTTTTCAGAAACCATACCCAGCACACCAGACAATGAATGTACATCATTAAATGTTTTATCAAAAGTAAGCAGGTTCTCAATCACTTCGTGACCGCTTCCGCCATAGGTTAAAGTCTGCGAATTATAGGCTTGTCTACCATTAGTTGTTCCTAAATCGTATTCGGGAACGATGGAAGCATCATTATTACGGGCATACGAATAGGTATAAGTCAAGCGGTATTTCAACCAATCGAAAATTTTGAGTTCACCGAAGATACTTCCCATCGCACTGACTGAGCGATTACGGAATTCTTGGTTATGCAGATACCAAATTTGATTATGGATGTCATTACCGTCACGCCCACTATTTCCGGTCAGGAAGAACGTTCCGTCTTCGTTGTACACCGGCAGGTTCGGTGGAGTAATCAATGTATTCATCAAAGAAGCACCGTTATATCCATTGGTGCGGCTGTAATTGGCAAAAACACGTCCACCATACGTAAAGCGACCGACTGTTCCTTCTACATTGGCATAGATATTGTCCACCTTTGCATCGTTCTTGTGCATCTGATCATCGTTGTCAGTATGGGTTGCACCAATACGATAATTGGCATACTGGCCACCGCCACTAATCGAAACATCATACTTCTGGTAATTGGTATTACAGAAATATTCATCCCACCAATCTGTATTTGCCATTGGCTTACTTGGAGTAGACACACCACTCGGAACAGTTGTATTCCACGTTCCATTAGCAATTTTGGCTGCATCAGAAGAGTTATAATACAATTCGTTAACATACACACCGTAATCGTAGGCGTTCATCATGTCCACTTTCTTCGGATGGAGTTCCGAAACCGGCATAAGCGTTAAAGCTGTATTTTCGGTTTACCTTCCGCACCTTTTTGGTGGTAACCACAATAACACCATTCGCACCACGAACACCATAAATAGCACATGAAGCAGCATCCTTCAACACCTGAATAGATTCAATTTCATCATCGTTGGGGATGTTCCCAGAAGCATCAATAATTCCGTCAACCACCCACAATGGGTCAGTGCTACCAGTAATAGCCCCCGTACCGCGAATACGAATTTTTTCTCCTGACACATTCACACCGGCAGTACTTCCTTGTAATGCATCGGTAATACCTCCCGGAGATTTTAAAACTTCCTTCGGACTCAGGGTAGCAATGGCAGAAGTCAAATCTTCTTTTTTCTGTGTACCATAACCTACTACTACCACATTACCGAGTAACTGTGTATCTTCTGTCAATGTAACGGTCAAATCGGTTTTTCCCGCAACTGCAATTTCCTGAGTTTTATATCCTACAAAAGAAACTACTATAACAGAATTGGAAGGCAAATTTAAAGTAAAGCCTCCTTCAAAGTCTGTAATTGTACCATTGGTTGTACCCTTTTGAAGTACACTTGCACCTATAACAGATTCCCCGGCTCCATCTTTCACAATACCTTTTACGGTAATATTCTGTGACAAAGCCCATAAAGGAATCATACAAAACAACATGAATAGCCACATCAGGCGTAATCTAAATAAGTTTTTCATCATATTTGTATGTTTAATAGTTAATAAATTCTCATCTCATAATTTCATCTATAGTAATTTTTGCCTACGCAAAAAATCTTACGAGACTAACAAAAAGTTTTGGTTAATTATCAATCTGCATTATAGAGAAAGACATCTATTAATGTCATATCTCACATTGAACGATGTATCACTTAATATTCCCTCTGTCTTGTGTCCATACGCATTTTTCATTTAAGATTACACATTTACAAATCATTTAACTCTTCGCAAATGTAGTTCTTAATAAAGAAAAAGAATTATACCGTATTACCAACACCTATAGATTATGTTACATCATTACATCGTGTGTAACATTTTCTTTATCTCATGATACATTTAGGCTATACAACATAAAAAAAGAGGAAAATCCTCCGATAATCCTCTTTTTTCTCAGCCCCTATATATACAAAAAAGGCGTCTTTGTGCTACTTTTTTAAACATAATGGCGCTTAACTCAAAAACGCAAGTGCGTTCGATTTTAAACGCAAGTGCGTTTCAACTAAAACGCAAGTGCATTTAAGACAAAACGCAAGTACGTTTTACATCAAACGTCCTTGCGTTTTTTGAACAATTATAAACACTATTCCGCAAGTGTTTTTCCCTTCCTGCGAGAATAGGCCAAATGTTTCGGACTGCCAATCAGCTGAGCTGTATAAATGCCGGTATGACCGGAGAAAAGGTAAGCTACCACACAAGCTATGCCTAAATAAAGACCTGGCTCTGCCCCAAAAAGTTCAATTCCCATCAGCGTACATGCAATGGGGGTATTCGTTGCTCCGGCAAACACAGCTACAAAACCAATTCCAGCCAATAGTCCCATCGGAAGGGGTACCACAGCCGACAACGCACTGCCTAAGGTGGCTCCCACAAAGAACAGAGGAGTAACTTCACCCCCCTTGAATCCAACTCCAATCGTGAAGGTCGTAAACAGAATCTTCAGCAGGAAATCATACCACATCTGCTGCTCCGAGAACGAAGCCACAATGGTAGGTACACCCAAACCGATATATTTCGTCGTTCCCATCATCCAGACAACTACAGCAATCACCAGTCCTCCTATCAACGGACGGAAGGCGGATAGCTGATGCGTTTGGCCATTCCTGACCAAAAACCGATGGAACGTGAAAACAGCATGGCTGCCAATCCGAAAAGAATACCTGCGCCAATGGTCCACAACAAATTAGACGCATCCGGAAAAGGAACTTCAGAAACCACATAGTGCGTATGCTCCACTCCCCACGCATGACAAACCATGCTGGCCACGGCAGCCGAAAGAAAGCTCGGCAGGATAGCTTCATAACGCATACGCCCTACCACAATGACTTCCAAACCAAAAACGGCTCCCGCCAGTGGGGTACCAAACACAGAAGCAAAACCTGCACTGATACCAATTGCTACCATCAGACGATGGTCTCTGCGACGCATACGGAACAGACGGGAAAACTGGTCGGCAATAGCCCCTCCCATCTGTACACCGGTACCCTCCCGTCCGGCAGAACCACCGAACAAATGGGTCAATACAGTTCCAATATATACTAACGGAGCCATACGGAAAGGAATAATGTCATGTGGTGAACGGATTTCCTCAATCAGGTAATTGTTTCCCCGGGAAGCTGTACCAGCCCAATAATGATACATCAGGCCGATAAGTAAACCAGCCACTGGCAAAAGAGCAATTATCCACAGATGATGTTCACGATACTGCGTAGCCCATTCCAGAGATACCAACAGCAAGGCAGAAGCCGAACCTATACAAGCCCCCCGACAAAAACTGAGAGAAAAAAGCCATTTGCACAAATAAAGGAGTAACGGAAGCTGTTCAAACTTCCACCAGTAATTCTGATTTCTTAAAGTCTTCATATTTTTCTAAGTTTTCTTGTATCCATTATCTCAAGTTTTCGCAAAAACCAAAGCCCGAACTCTTTCACACAGCATGGATACAGATATAGCCCTCCTTGCCGGTCCTAAAAAGAGACCTGCTCCGGTAGGAACTATCAGCTACTTCATTAGCGGTTTATCACAGGGAAGTCCCATTCCCTTGATTCGAAAATCGGCTGCAAAGATATAATAAAATCCGTAAACATAAAAAAACTGTTCCCCGACTCTCGTCGGAGAACAGCCACAACACAAACACAAAATAAAAACACGACAAAACTACTATGCAAAAATACAACTCCCTGCTTTCATTTCGGATGAAAATCTGCTGCCGTCCATTATCTATATCACATACACAAGAACCGCAAGAGCTGTATATTACATGTAACGTTCATAAAATATCTTTAGTTCAGTATCTTTTATTTTATTAAGAATTCAATTTACATGATACCTTTTTCACGGAGGTGAACCTGCCATTTCCATGCAGAACGCAAGGTATCTTCGATAGATGTTTCAGCTTTCCATCCCAATTCAGAGTTTGCATAAGAAGGATCAGCCCAAACTTTCACAATATCACCTGCACGACGAGGAGCAATCTGGTAGTTCAACTTCACGCCGGTAGATTCTTCAAACTTATGAATCAGTTCCAATACAGAAAGACCACGACCAGTACCCACATTGAATACTTCTACTTTATCTTTCTGCTTGTCTTCCAAAATACGGTTCATGGCAATTACGTGTGCCTTTGCCAAATCTACTACGTAAATATAGTCACGGATACAAGAACCGTCAGGAGTATCATAATCATCACCGAATACGCTCAATTTTTCACGGATACCCATTGCAGTCTGAGTCAGGAACGGAATCAGGTTCTGCGGAACACCGTTCGGAAGTTCACCAATCAGAGCCGTTGGATGTGCACCAATCGGATTGAAATAACGCAACATCACTGCATGGATAGGAGAACCAGAAGCAACGGTATCGCGGATAATTTCTTCATTAATCTGCTTCGTATTACCGTATGGAGATTCAGCCTTCTTGATAGGAGCTTCTTCTGTTACAGGCAATACATCCGGCTGGCCGTATACCGTACAAGAAGAAGAGAAGATAATACCTTTTACTCCGTGTTTCGGCATCAGTTCCAGCAAGTTAATCAAAGAAACCAGATTGTTACGATAATACAGCAACGGTTTCTGAACAGATTCACCTACAGCCTTGCTTGCTGCAAAATGAATGATTCCCTGAATACCAGGATATTTAGCAAACACATTGTCCAGTCCTTCGTAATCAAGACAATCTACTTTTTCAAAAGCCGGGCGCACACCTGAAATCTGTTCGATGCTGTCAACTACATCAGCGCGCGAATTGGAAAGATTGTCTACAATTACCACTTCGTAACCACTATTCTGCAATTCAACCACAGTATGAGAACCAATGTATCCGGTTCCACCTGTCACGAGAATTCTTTTTTCATAACACTAAGGTTTATCTTATATTTAACTCCTTTATTAAAGTCATTTACTATATACTACTACAAAAGTAAAAAAAAGTATTGGAATGTCCATGTGCCTCCCATTAAAAAATTAAAAAAGTGTTATTCGAAATATTCCGAATAACACTTTCTCAATATATTACTGCCTAAAAGACAGAATTAATTCAATCCAAATAGTACTGCCAGACCTTTATCTACGCCTGAGAAACCCATGAATGCCATAGCCAGCAAACCTGCTGTAACCAGTGCAATACTCATTCCTCTCATGCCTTTCGGAATGTTTACCAGGCTCAACTGCTCGCGAATACCGGCAAACACAATCAGTGCCAAAGCAAAACCTAATGCAGTAGAGAAAGCATATACTACTCCGGTCAACAAATCATAATCCTTCTGGATTACCAGGATAGTCACACCCAGAATACAGCAGTTAGTTGTAATCAAAGGCAAGAACACTCCCAGTGCCTGATACAAAGAAGGAGAAACCTTTTTCAGGATAATTTCTACCATCTGAACCAATGCGGCAATGACAAGGATAAAGGCAATGGTCTGCAAGTATCCCAATCCGAACGCGTCCAATACAAATTTCTGGATGACATAGGTTACGATGGTGGCCAGCGTCAACACGAAGCTACCGCTGCTCCCATACCCATGGCAGTTTCCACTTTCTTGGAAACTCCCAAGAACGGACAGATACCCAAGAATTGTGACAACACTACGTTGTTCACAAAGATTGCGGTGATAAATATCAATATATATTCCATATCTTTCTATTTTTAAGGGTTATGCTTTTTTCAAGCGGTTTACAATCGCAATAAGGTATCCCAATACGATGAAAGCACCTGGAGCCAAAACGAAAATCAGCATTCCGTAATCTTCCGGCATGATGGCAATGTTAAACAATTTGCCAGTTCCCAGGAATTCACGTACACCACCCAGCAAAGTCAAGGCATGGTAAATCCAAGTCCCATACCCAGCCCGTCAAAGAAAGAAGACACGGCATTGTTCTTCGCGGCAAATGCTTCGGCACGTCCCAGCAAAATACAGTTCACCACAATCAGCGGGATGAACAATCCCAATGTGGCATACAGTGCAGGTACGTAAGCTTGCATCACCATTTGAAGCAAAGTCACAAACGAAGCAATCACGACCACGAAAATAGGAATACGTACCATATCGGGCACCAGATTCTTTATCAGCGAAATTACCACGTTTGAACAAATCAGCACAAACATAGTAGCTAGTCCCATACCCATACCGTTGATGGCAGAAGAAGTTGTACCCAGGGTCGGACACATACCTAAAAGGAGTACAAACGTAGGATTTTCTTTTACAATCCCATTCATTAACACTTTAAAATTATTCATAGCCTGTCCTCCTTATTTAACGGGTTCTACATTCGTTGTATCACTCACAGCTTCTTCGGCCGGCTTTTCCTGCTGAGTAGCTCCGCTGGCTCCATCTACATGCTGATTCTTATAGGCTGCATACGCATTGTTTACAGCCAGCAAGAAAGCACGCGATGTAATGGTAGAAGCCGTAATGGCATCAATCTCTCCCCCATCCTTACTCACAGTTAAAGGAGCTTCGCCCGGATTTTTTCCGGTAATATCACCTTTGGCACCCTTCTTGAACCAGTCGGCAGCCTTCGAACCCAATCCCGGAGTTTCTGCATGGCTCAAAAGAGAATAATCGATAATCTTACCTTCATTGTCAAAACCGACCAATACGGTCAGCGCTCCACCAAAACCATTGGCAGCCGATTCTACTGCAGCTCCGATAGGCTGTCCGTTTTTAGTCGCCTTGTAAATCTTATAAGTGGCACCATTGACTTCTACGATTTCAGGAGCATCAGCCGGATTGTTATCAAAACCGGGAACTACCACTGCAATGGCATCACTCAAAGTCTTGGCATTCGCCTGAGCAATAGGTTCTGCAGTTACGTCGTTCACCCAGCCCAGCAAACCTCCGGCCACTACGGAAAATCCGGTCAGTGCCAGAGCCATATTCTTTAAAGATGATTCTAGTTTTTTCATTTCTTCACTACCTCCCCGAAACGTTTTGGTTTGCAATATGTATTAATCAACGGAGTGAATGCGTTCATGATGAAAATAGCGAACGACATACCTTCCGGATAGGCACCGAAAGTACGGATTACCACTGTCAGGAAGCCGATAGCTACACCGTAAATCAACATCCCTTTGTGAGTCATAGGTGAAGTCACATAGTCTGTCGCCATGAAAATAGCTCCCAGCATCAAACCACCGGTAAACAGATGGGCCAACGGAGAAGCATATACTGTAGGATTAGCCAAGTGCATCAGACCTGAGAATACGAATACGGTTGCCAGAATGGAAACAGGAATATGCCAGGAGATAATCTTTTTCCACAACATATACACAAGTCCTAACAACAAAGCTAAAGCGCTTACCTCACCGATACATCCCGGATTGTTACCCAGGAACAAAGACATAGTGTCAGGCAACTGGCTCAATGCATTTGCATCGCCATGTACCGCCATCTTCATCAATGCCAACGGAGTAGCAGTAGTTTCCGCATCCGTATAACTAGTCAACTGACCTACTACCGGCCAAGAAGTCATCTGTACGGGGAAAGAAATCAGCAGGAAAATACGTCCCACCAAAGCCGGGTTGAACGGGTTACATCCCAATCCACCGAAAGTCATCTTTCCGATACCGATAGCCACCAGCGCACCGATAATGATAATCCACAACGGCAGGTTAGAAGGCAAGTTAAATGCCAGCAACACACCGGTCAGGGCAGCCGAACCGTCCATGATAGTAGTACGTTCGCGCTTCAATATGAATTTGGTGATAGCCCATTCGAAGAACAAGCATGCAATGACAGAAGTCAGTGTCACCACCACTGCTCCCAGACCAAACATGTAGAAAGATACAAGCAAGGCCGGTATCAGCGCAATCAATACGCCGTACATGTTTTTCTGTACACTGTCGCCACCATGTACATGCGGCGATAAGGATACTATTAATTTGTTTGCCATAAGATTCTCAAATTATTTTTTTGCATTACGTGCACGGATGATACCGCCCACCTTACCTTTACCTAAACGGATGTAATCCAACATCGGACGATGAGAAGGACATGTAAACTGGCATGAACCGCATTCGATGCACGACATAATCATTTCGTGTTCCACGCGTTCCCAGTCGCCATGAGCCGAACAAGTAGCCAGCAAGTAAGGTTCCAGTCCCATCGGACAAACGCTGACACACTTCGCACAACGGATACATGGCTGAGGTTCTGCACGGCGTGCTTCCTTATCGTTCATAATCAGCACACCAGAGCTACCTTTACAGATAGGTACTTCGGTATTTACCAAAGCCTTACCCATCATCGGACCACCACCGATTACTTTTCCGGTATCTTCCGGCAGACCTCCGGCAGCTTCAATCAGCTGGCTCATCGGAGTTCCCATACGGGTCAGGAAGTTAGAAGGGTTCTTCAATGACTTACCGGTTACCGTTACCACACGTTCAAACAAAGGCTTATTCTTCTGCACAGCTTCGTATACCGCATACGCAGTACCCACGTTCTGTACCACTGCACCTACATTAATAGGAATAGCAGGAGGAGCCGGTACCTGACGGCCGATAACAGCGTCAATCAACTGTTTTTCACCTCCTTGAGGATATTTCACCTTCAAAGGTACAATTTCAATACCTGGATAAGCGGCTGCCTTTTCTGTCATCAGCTTAATAGCATCCGGTTTATTATTTTCAATACCGATATAAGCTTTGTTTACTTTTGCTCCCTTCATCAGAATCTGTACACCAACCAGGATTTCATCTGCTTTTTCCAGCATCAGACGATGGTCGGCAGTCAGATAAGGTTCACATTCTACGGCATTGATGATTACACATTCTGCCTTGCATCCGGGAGGAGGAGTCAGTTTCACATGAGTAGGGAAACAAGCACCACCCATACCTACGATACCGGCATTCTTGATTTTTGCGACAATTTCTTCCGGAGTCAGGTTGCATTCCTTTACCAAATCCTTGCTACGGTCGATTGTTTCTTCCCATTCATCACCTTCTACGTCAATGAAGATGGCAGGCTTGCGATAGCCACTTGCATCAATTACGCTATCTACCTTGTTTACTTTTCCAGACACGGAAGAGAAGATAGCTGCCGATACAAAGCCTCCCGCTTCGGCAATCTTGGTACCCACCTTTACTACATCACCTTTCTTTACAATGGCAGTGGCAGGCGCACCAATATGCTGAGACAACGGGAACACCGCCTGCTTAGGAAGTGCAAGCGTTTCAATAGCTTTCCCGGCTGACAATTTATTTTCTGCTGGATGAACTCCACCAATTCTAAAACGTCTTCACTTTTATGTTATTTAGTATTATACAATTATAAGATTAAGCCTCTGTATTCTTTGGAGCTTCGGCAGCCGGAGCTGCAGCTGGAGTTACCGTTTCAGTCTTTACAGCTTCAGGTTTTACCGAACTGGCAGTTGCAGGCTTCTCTACAGCCGGTTTTTCTGCTGTAGGAGCTTCTGCCTTCAGCTTACGAGGAGGGAAGTTCACAGCCACAATAGCCTGCTGCGGACATTCCATCTCACACTTACGGCATGACTTACATTTAGCCGGGTCGATATAGGCCAGGTTGTTTTCCAATGTAATAGCTTCAAACGGACATACCTTCACACACTTGCCGCAACCGATACAAGCTGCTGCACATGCCTTACGGGCTACAGCACCCTTGTCCTTATTGACACACTGTACGTACACTCTGCGGTTGTTCTTACCTTTCGGACGAATTTCAATGATGTTACGCGGACAAGCCTTGCTACAAGCGCCACAAGCCGTACATTTTGATTCGTCTACTTCAGGAAGTCCTGTTTCCGGATTCATGTGAATGGCATCAAACTGACAAGCTGATACGCAGTCACCACATCCCAGACAGCCAAAGGTACAACCGGTTTCACCTCCGAAAGTAGAATTGGCTACCACACAAGAACGCACCCCGTCGTACTGAGTCAGCTTCGGACGGTTGGCACATGTTCCGTTACATCTCACTACCGCAACCTTCGGTTCTGAAGCAGCTGCTTCCAGTCCCAAAATACTTGCGACCTTCTCCATTGTAGGCTGACCGCCCACCGGACACATTTTCCCCTCCAGAGAACCAGCTTTTACACAAGCAGCTGCAAAACCGGAACATCCCGGGAAACCACATCCACCGCAATTGGCCTGAGGAAGCACTTCTGCCACCTGAGCAATTCGGGGATCTTCATACACAGCAAATTTCTTAGAAGCCACGTACAAGATAACAGCTGAAATCAAGCCAATGGCACCTAGTGAAATCACTGCAACCAAAATTAAACTCATAATATAAAGTTAGTTTATTAATTATTAATTGATTCCAAAACAAACACAAAAGTACGTCTGAATTTCTCCCGGCAAAAGAAAAGTATCAGATAATAAGGTATAAGCATACACAAAGATGCGATGGAAGAAACGGCCTCATCCCCTCCTGTAAAATACATAGCGACAAAAAGAGAAACGAGCAACACCACAAAAGGAAAAACAAAAGCCCACATTACAGCTTTCATTCCCAGGGATGTCGCTCCGCTTATCATGACCTGGTTCCCTACCTGACAGGGGAGACCAGACTTATTGTATACATCTATCAGTTTCTCCTTCGATTCAGCCGCACTGCAATGCCCTTTTATGCTGCAGGCAGAACAAGCTGACGTCTGTACAATCCTCACCTTCAAGTAAGAACCGTTAATGCTTTCCACAATACCTAGATGTTTTATTTTATCAGTCATTTTTGCAAACCACACTTTACAAATGTGTGGCAAATGTACGATAAATATTGTATTGTTGGTAACGTTAACGAGGAAAATCTGCTTAAAAAAATTAAATTCGTCAGGACAAGTTCAGAAATCCGACAAATTACAGCTCTCCTACTTAATTTACGATGGTGTATCCTGCCTCCAGCAGTGCATTTCGAATAAGTGAAATGTGCTCCGCATTACGCGTTTCCATCACCAGTCTCAGGAAACAGGGCTGATCACA
>ENA-OPZN01000447-OPZN01000447.1-human-gut-metagenome-genome-assembly--contig:-NODE-447-length-12796-cov-2.174126_pt1 | contig 12796 bp, 12 predicted proteins | sample MGYA00242483_ERZ504503 | MGnify/ENA primary metagenome ERZ504503 (study PRJEB26092, sample SAMD00036285) | human gut metagenome | host: Homo sapiens | study: EMG produced TPA metagenomics assembly of... | reverse complement strand
TCGGTTGACGTCTTTATTCCGGAACTCACCGGCATATCCGTGATATTTCTTCGGGTAACATGGCTTTTCCTCGACAGGCAGTGCGCCTTCTTCCGCCAAGGAGACAAGCCTATCCCCATCTCTCTTTCATCATATCTTCCAGTTTCAGCAGCTCACTCCCTGTATTGTGCAGCTCTATAAATTCCAGCTTCTTGGCAGCTTCCTGCATCAGTTTCCGGGTACGTTCTATCGTTTTCTCCATCTGTGGCTTGGTCATATACTGAACAATCGGGTCGGCAGCCGTTGTATCGGAAGATGGCTCGATGTATGCCTTGGGGCCTTGAGTGGTTCCGGCAACTTCGTTGCTGTTGTTGCCCAACAAGGCAGCATTCCGCGCACGCTGTATCTGTTTGGGGGTGATTCCATGCTCTTCGTTATATGCCAGCTGTTTTTCACGACGGCGGTTGGTTTCGTCTATCGTTTTTTCATGCTGTCCGTCATGCGGTCTGCATACATGATTACTTTTCCATTGATATTGCGGGCGGCGCGTCCTGCTGTCTGGGTCAGCGAACGGTGGGAGCGGAGGAACCCTTCTTTGTCTGCATCCAGAATGGCGACCAAAGACACTTCGGGCAAGTCCAGACCTTCACGAAGCAAATTCACACCCACCAGTACATCATAAACGCCCTGACGTAATTCATCCATAATCTTGACGCGTTCCAAAGTGTCCACATCGCTGTGGATGTAGTTGCAGCGGATGTCATTGCGCAGCAGATATTCGGTCAATTCTTCTGCCATGCGTTTGGTAAGCGTGGTCACCAGTACACGTTCTTCTTTCTCGATGCGTTGCTGTATCTCTTCCATCAGGTCGTCAATCTGATTCAGACTGGGGCGTACTTCAATTACCGGGTCCAGCAATCCGGTAGGACGGATAACCTGTTCAACGATAATGCCTTCACTTTCCACCAATTCATAATCGGCAGGTGTGGCACTGACATAAATCACTTGTTTGGCCAGTTCCTTGAACTCTTCAAATTTTAGAGGACGGTTGTCAAAAGCCGACTCCATCCGGAAACCATATTCCACCAAATTGGTTTTTCTGGCCCGGTCACCACCATACATGGCACGTATTTGCGGTACGCTGACATGGCTTTCGTCTATTACAATCAGGAAATCATCCGGAAAGAAGTCCAGCAGACAGTAAGGACGGGTACCTGCATTACGCCCGTCAAAGTAGCGGGAATAATTTTCTATGCCCGAACAATGCCCCAGTTCGCGAATCATCTCCATATCGTATGTCACGCGCTCATAGAGTCGTTTCGCCTCATACATTTTTCCTTCCTCCTCGAATTTGGCCACCTCTTTCGTCAAGTCGTCCTCAATCTGATGAATAGCTCTCAACTGGCTCTCTTTGGTGGTCATAAAAAGATTGGCCGGATAAATTTTGTATTCATCAAAAGTTGCCAGACGGATTCCCGAAATAGGGTCTATCTCTTCAATGGCATCAATTTCATCGTCCCAAAACATAACCCGGAGGAGATTGTCGCTATATGCCAGGTAAATGTCTACCGTGTCACCTTTTACGCGGAAATTCCCGCGATTCAGTTCTATGTCGTTACGCACATACAGGCTGTCCACCAAGCGGCGTAAAAATACATTCCTGTCCAGCAGTTTGCCTTTTTTTATCTCGATTACGTTATTATAGAAATCCGACGGGTTCCCCATACCGTAGATGCAGGACACGGAAGACACCACCACCACGTCCTTCCGTCCCGACAGCAGGGCAGAGGTGGCAGCCAGCCGCAATTTGTCAATCTCTTCATTAATGGCCAGATCCTTTTCTATATAGGTGTCGCTGGACGGCAAATATGCTTCCGGCTGGTAATAGTCATAATAAGATACATAGTATTCCACAGCATTATTGGGAAAGAAACTCTTGAACTCTCCGTATAACTGGGCTGCCAATGTTTTGTTATGGCTTAATATCAAGGTGGGCTTATTGATGTTTTTAATTACATTTGCAATCGTGAAAGTCTTGCCGGACCCGGTGACCCCCAATAAAGTTTTGTGCGGGGACTCCTTCCAGCACCCCTTCGGTCAGCTGGGCGATAGCTTTCCGGGTTGGTCACCGGTGGGTTGGTATTCGGAAATCAATTCAAAATTTCATAATAGCATGTTTGGTTTAATGAGATGTAAAAATACAGTTATTTCCTTTAGATATTTATCTATTTCATCTCTAAAAAATAGACTCTTGTCGACTTTTTTAGCATTTAAAAACATGGAAATATTGCATTATTTCGGTGGAAAGGCGTAAATTTGCGCAATTATTTGAATAAGATGAAAAAATATATCATTATAGCTCTTGTCTCCGGTACGGTTCTACGTCTTGTGGAGAGTATAACAAAGTTTTAAAAAGCACGGACTACGAATACAAGTACGAAGCGGCCAAAAGTTACTTTGGCAAAGGGCAGAATACTAAGGCGGCCACCATTCTGGAGGAATTGATTACCATCATGAAGGGAACGGATAAGGCTGAGGAATCACTTTATATGTTGGGTATGACCTACTATAATCAGGGTGACTTCATCACAGCTTCGCATTATTTCACCACTTATTATAATACTTATCCGCGTGGGGTCTATACGGAACAGGCCAGATATTTTTCAGGAAAAGCATTGTTCCTGGATACTCCGGAACCTCGTTTGGACCAGTCGAGCACCTATAAGGCTATTCAGGAGTTGCAGATGTTTATGGAATATTTCCCTACCAGTAGCCGTCGGCAGGATGCACAGCAAATGATTTTTGATTTGCAGGACAAGCTGGTGATGAAAGACTATCTGGCTGCGAAATTGTATTATGATTTGGGCTCTTATACAGGAAACAGTACTTATAGCACTACCGGTAACAACTATTTGTCTTGCATCGTTACCGCCCAGAATGCTTTGAAAGACTATCCCTATACCAAGATGCGCGAAGATCTTTCTATCCTGGTCTTGCGTGCCAAATATGATATGGCGAAAGCGAGCGTGGAGGAAAAGAAAGAAGAGCGTATGCGTGAAACGATAGATGAATATTATTCTTTCAAGAATGAGTTTCCCGACAGCAAGTATACTAAAGAAGTGGAGAGCATCTACAAGGATGCCAATAAGTACGTAAAAGAATTTAATGAATAAAACTAAATAAGAAATTATGGATTACAAAAAGACAAACGCTCCAAGTAATACTGTTACCCGTGACATGATGGATTTATGTGCAGACACAGGTAACATTTATGAAACTGTTGCTATCATTGGCAAACGTGCCAACCAGATTAGTGTTGAGATGAAGAATGATCTTTCAAAGAAATTGCAGGAGTTTGCCTCATACAACGATAACCTGGAAGAAGTCTTTGAAAATAGAGAGCAGATCGAAATCTCACGTTATTACGAAAAGCTTCCGAAACCGACATTGATCGCTGCTCAGGAATATGAAGAAGGCAAGGTTTATTTCCGTAATCCTGCTAAAGAAAAAGAGAAACTACAGTGATTTTTCATTTGGGGCTGTGCAAAAGGTCTTTACCGCAGGTTACACAGATCGTTCTATTTTGAAACATGAGTCGTTTCGTGTGGAAACTGTATCAATCTGAGTAATCTGTGGTACATTTTGATGCACCTCACATTATATTAGCCCTGTTATGCTGAACGCAGTGAGGAATCTGATAACCATTCACTTTGTGTTTTCAGGTTTTTCACTGCGTTTAGAATGACGGGTTGTATGATTAAAATTAAAGAGACTATGATACAACGCATTCAATCTGTTTATTTACTTGTTGTTACCATTTTGATTATTATTTGCCTGTGTAGTCCTGTAGGCTCATACATAGGAAGTTGATTATAGTGTTTCCGCTTTAACAAATCTGTGTCTTACTATGGCGGATGGTACTAAAGATTATGCTCCATGGGCCTTGTTTGTGATTTTGCTGGTTGTTGCGGTTCTTGCTTTCGGCACTATCTTCTTGTTCAAAAAACGCATGTTGCAAATCCGTCTGACTATTTTCAGCACCATTTTGTTGATCGGGTATTATGCCACATTGGTCACTTTTATTTTTATGTTGAAAGAAGAGTCTATGACATTTTCTCCTTCATGGACTGTGTGTCTGCCGTTGGTTGCCATCATTTTGAATTGGCTTGCCATCCGCGCCATTGGTAAGGATGAGGTATTGGTTAAAGCATACGACCGTTTGAGATAAGCTGAGGGAATTATTATGTATGATATAAAAAGCTGCAAGATTCATCTTGCAGGCTTTTGTATTATGAGAGAGAGTCCTTTTTTTATTTAGTAATATCTATCAGATAACTCAGCCGTATGCCTATGAATGAATGGGCTGATCTTTCGAAGAAATCTCTTTTCGAGTTCTTGTAAAAGTCGCTCAATCCCATGTAGTAACGTCCTTCCAGCAGGAAATGTCCGATACCGGTACTTACTTCCAGACCGCGCCGGCTGTGATACCATAAATCAAAATTTATTCTCCACCTCTTTACCGTGTTCCGGTCTTGTTGTAGAAGTAGTCCAGTTTATCTTTTCGTTGTCACCCAGGAAAAAGCCGATTTGTGGTCCTGCATTGAAAAAGACCTTCACTCCCCGGTTCAATGCATCCTTGCCGAATGCCAGATGTGCCATGAAAGGGATTTCCAGATAATTCATGGTGCGGCTGTAAGAATTGCCGGAATCATCTTCTATCTTTTCGTCCCATCCGCGTTGTGAATAGTTTATTTCCATTTGCACGCCACACATCATCTTGAAATATTTCTCGGACATATATCTCATGGTAACCCCCCATAGACATGGTGTTCAAGGTGTTCAGTTTGATTTTTCGGGTTGAAGCTGACGGAACTCATGTTCAGACCACCATTGATGCCGACGGCAAAATTATGACGTTCTTCACCCAACTGTGCAGCTGCCGGCAATGCAAAGAGCAATGCCAGTACAAGCAGCCCGAAGTTCTATACTTTCATTTATCTAAATCAAAGATTGTAATCAGTTCAAAGTCCTTGGTAAATGAACGAAGAACACTTTACGATTGATAAATCCACCCCAGTTGTTTACGCGTTCAAATTTAAATCCGGTCTGGATAGGGGTGACAGCCACCTTGTCCAGTTTGTCTTCCAGTTTGTTGCCGTATTGGGACAGGCCCTTCAGGAAGAAATATCCTGTATCGAATCCAGCATACCATATTTAGGGAATGAGTTGAGCATATCCTTGCTGTACCATTTGCGGTAAGCCGATGAGAACTGAACGGCTTCCGGAAATAAATTGTTTGTGTAAAACGAAGAATAGAAATAGGTGTCCAGTTCATAGAAACTGGCCAGATGGTCGTTGGTATAGGTCTGCCATTCCGGATAGCCGAATAACTGCATACGGTAGTCGGGATTGTCACGGGAGGTCACAATCAGTTGTGGTAACAGTTTTATCAATGCCACGTTGGTGCCGGAAGTCGGGATGAATACATTATCCATACTATGGTTCATCGCGCCTTTCAATGATTCCGGAGTAATATTTTCCCCTTTTAATTCGGTAAAAGGAATGCGTTTGGTTTTTAACTCCTCTTTCAGTCCTTTTATAAAATCCACTTTGTCTTTGTCACCATCTTCTGCATCCAGGAAGATAACATTGGCGGTTGTAAACTTGCGGGTAAAATGCTCGTAAACTTCCGAGTACAGATAAGATTGGGGAGTATTTATCTGATAGATGGCGGGATTGCTGAAAACTTCATTCCCTTTGGAGGTAAAAGGTACTACCAGCCGGATATTGTTTTTCTTGGCGAATTCCGCAACCGGTTTCACCTGGTCGGGATAAGCCGGGCCGAAGATAATATCCATGCTCTTCAATTCACTTCTATCCAGAATGTTCTTGATGGAAGAAGTATTGTTATGGGTATCGTATGAGTACAGGTCGATGGATACTCCTTTTTCCTTCAAGCTGTCTACTGCCATCAGGAAGCCTTCATAGTATTCCACCATACGTGTCTGTTCGTCACGGTTGCCCTTGCCGTCTGTCATGAATGGCAGCATTACGGCAGCTTTGATGGTAGATATTTTGCGTGCCTCCTTCTTGCTTTCATTAAACAGCTGGTCGTCCGTGGGGATTACGGCAGGCGTATTATCCACAGGCGTTTCAGTCTTTGTATCCTTAGGATATGGAATACAAAGGAACCTTCCTTTTTTCAGTTTTTCGGTACGCAACTCAGGATTGGCGGCAATCAGTTCGGCTTCTGTAATGCCATACAGGCGGCTGATGCTGAATATCGTTTCCTTGCGTTCCACTTTATGCATATCCCTGCAATTGGGTTTCAGTGGGGTGGAAGTGGTGGCCGGTCTGATAGTCTGTGCGGCTTTCACCTCGTTCATGATTATCTCCTCGCTGTCCGTCACTTTGGCGGGAATTACGATAACCTGTCCGATACGGAAATTCTCCGCGCTCAGTCCGGGATTTGCCTGGCAGATGCGTTGTGCGGTTACTCCATAGCGTTGTGTCAGCTTGTACAAGGTTTCACCCGACTGGATGGTATGGAACATCTGCTGTTCCGTTCCGATGTTCTTTGTGGAATCTTCAATGTTTCACCGGTTTTATTTTCTGGTCGCTGCCGGGGTTCATTTTAACGATATCACCGGTAGTGACATTATACATGCTGGCTATGGAATAAAGACTTTGCCCTTTGGTAATGGTGTGCAGGAAATAGCCGGAAGACTGTGTTTGAGCCATCATTCCGGTGCTGCTGGCAGACAAGGCTGCGATAAGATATAATGCTCGAATAAATTTCATTTGCAGTGTGTTGATTAAACTGAGTGGCAAAAGTACAAAAAAAACTGTTTTATTCACATTATATAGAAAGAATAGAAAATATTATTAGGCTTTTTAATTAAATATTTCGTCGGGAAGCATTAATTTTGCAAAGATTACGCAGAGTAAGAAGATTATGAGTGAAGAAAAAGAACTGATTAATGTATACGGTGCCCGTGTACATAACTTGAAAGATATAGATGTCGAAATTCCACGGAACAGCCTGACGGTGATAACCGGATTGAGCGGAAGCGGTAAATCGTCTTTGGCATTCGATACCATCTTCGCCGAAGGGCAGCGGAGATACATTGAGACCTTTTCCGCATATGCCCGTAATTTCCTGGGAGGGTTGGAGCGCCCGGATGTGGATAAGATTACAGGACTCAGCCCGGTAATTTCCATCGAACAGAAAACGACAAACAAGAATCCCCGCTCTACCGTGGGGACTACGACAGAGATATACGATTATCTCCGTTTGCTCTATGCCCGTGCAGGAGTTGCTTATTCTTATCTTTCGGGAGAGAAAATGGTGAAATATACCGAGGAACAGATCATCGGCCTGATTCACCGGGATTATCAGGGTAAGAAGATATTCATGCTTGCCCCCGTTGGTACGTACCCGCAAGGGGCATTACAAAGAACTTTTCGAACAAGTGCGCAAGAAAGGTTATCTGTATGTCCGCGTGGACGGCGAGGTGCGCGAAATTGTACACGGCATGAAGCTGGACCGTTACAAGAACCACGATATCGAAGTCGTGATAGACAAGCTGGTCGTATCGGAAAAGGACGACAAACGGCTGAAACAGAGCGTTGCCACTGCCATGCAGCAGGGTGAGGGGCTGATTATGATTTATGATGCCGATACCCGGGAGGTGCGCCATTACAGTAAGCGGTTGATGTGTCCTGTCACCGGACTGTCTTATAAAGAGCCTGCCCCTCATAATTTCTCGTTTAACTCTCCGCAGGGAGCCTGCCCCCGTTGTAAGGGGCTGGGGTATGTGAATCTGATTGATGTGGACAAAGTGATTCCCGACAGGAATCTTTCCATTCACGAAGGAGCCATCGCTCCTTTGGGCAAATATAAAAATGCCATGATTTTCTGGCAGATAGAGGCCCTGCTTGAAAAATATGATTTTACGATCAAGACACCGGTCAAGGATATGCCGGATGATGCGATAGACGAAATACTCTATGGCTCGGATGAGCGTATCAAGATAAAGAGCACCTTGATTCATACCTCTTCCGATTACTTTGTAACTTATGAAGGGATTGTGAAGTACATCCAGATGATGCAGGAGAAAGATGCGTCGGCCACTGCCCAGAAGTGGGCGGAACAGTTTGCCAAGACTGATGTTTGTCCCGAATGCAAGGGCGCGCGCCTGAACAAGGAGGCGTTGCATTTCCGTATCCACGACAAGAACATCTATGAACTGGCAAGCATGGATATCAACGAACTGTATGACTGGCTGCAACAGGTCGATCCTTTTCTGGAAGACAAGCAGCGCATGATTGCCGCCGAGATTTTGAAGGAGATCCGTACCCGTCTTAAGTTTCTGTTGGATGTGGGACTGGATTATCTTTCACTGAACCGCACCTCGGTATCCCTTTCGGGAGGCGAGAGCCAGCGCATCCGTCTGGCAACTCAAATCGGCTCCCAGCTGGTGAACGTGCTTTATATTCTGGATGAACCGAGTATCGGATTGCACCAACGGGACAACCTCCGCCTTATCAACTCCTTGAAGAAGTTGCGTGACACAGGTAACTCTGTCATCGTGGTGGAGCATGACAAGGATATGATGCTGGCGGCAGACTATGTGTTGATATGGGACCGAAGGCAGGCCGTTTGGGTGGGGAAGTAGTATTCCAAGGAACTCCGAAACAAATGCTTCAGACAGAAACACTTACCTCTAAGTACTTAAACGGACAGATGAAGATAGAGATACCGGCCGAACGCCGTCCCGGTAACGGGAAATCCTTATGGCTGAGAGGGGCGAAGGGAAACAACCTGAAGAATGTGGATGTGGAATTTCCTTTGGGAAAACTCATTTGCGTCACAGGGGTGTCCGGCAGTGGCAAATCCACGCTGATAAACGATACCTTGCAGCCCATCCTGTCACAGCATTTCTACCGTTCTTTGCAGGAACCTCTGCCCTATGACAGTGTGGAGGGACTGGACTATATAGATAAGGTGGTGAATGTAGACCAGTCGCCGCTGGGCAGGACACCGCGTTCCAATCCGGCCACCTATACAGGAGTATTCTCGGATATCCGGAATCTGTTTGTCGGTCTGCCCGAAGCGAAGATCCGTGGCTATAAGCCGGGGCGTTTCTCGTTCAATGTAACCGGAGGACGCTGCGAGGCTTGCGGCGGTAACGGATACAAGACTATCGAAATGAATTTCCTGCCCGATGTGCTGGTACCTTGCGAGGTTTGTCACGGCAAACGATATAACCGCGAGACGCTGGAAGTGCGCTATAAGGGTAAATCCATAGCCGATGTACTGGACATGACCATCAATCGTGCTGTAGAGTTCTTTGAGAATGTGCCTCAGATTCTGAATAAAATCAAAGTGCTGCAAGAGGTGGGGTTAGGATATATTAAACTGGGACAGCCCTCCACCACCTTGTCGGGCGGAGAGAGCCAGCGTGTGAAACTGGCTACGGAACTGTCCAAGCGTGATACCGGCAAAACGATGTATATTCTGGATGAGCCTACTACCGGGCTTCATTTCGAAGATATCCGTGTGCTGATGAATGTACTGAACAAACTGGTGGAGAAAGGCAATACCGTTCTGGTTATCGAACATAACCTGGACGTGATCAAACTGGCGGATTATATCATCGATATGGGTCCCGAAGGCGGAAGGGGCGGAGGACAGGTGCTTGCTGCCGGAACTCCTGAGGAAGTGGCCGGAAGCAAGAAAGGATATACCCCGAAATTTATAAAAGAAGAATTGGAAAATTAACCGGCATACCAGCAATGAAAGAGAAAATAGCTAAAACCAACGTAGCCCGTCTGCTTGATAAGGCCAAGATAGCATACGAGCTTATTTCATACGAAGTAGACGAGAACGACCTCAGCGCTGTTCACGTTGCCGCCAGTTTGGGCGAGAACATAGAACAAGTCTTCAAGACTTTGGTGCTTCATGGGGATAAATCCGGATATTTTGTCTGTGTCATACCCGGCGAGCACGAGGTGGATTTAAAAATGGCGGCAAAAGTCTCAGGTAACAAGAAATGCGACCTGATTCCCATGAAAGAGCTGCTTCCCCTGACAGGATATATCCGGGGAGGATGTTCTCCCATCGGCATGAAAAAGCATTTCCCCACCTATATACACGAGACTTGCATCGCATTCCCGTACATTTATATCAGTGCCGGTATCCGCGGATTACAGATAAAAATAGCGGCCGATGACCTGATAAAAGAAACGAAAGCAGAGATTTGTTCCCTTTTCACCGAATAAATATGCCAAAAAGAGTCATATTTGTGCTCTTTTTTTTTCAGATAGACTAAAAGTTATATCTTTGCAAAAAAAAGAATACTAACTATTAATTAAATCTTTATCAACTATGTTTGAAGGACAGCCTAAAGGCTTATACGCATTAGCTCTCGCCAATACCGGCGAACGCTTTGGTTATTACACCATGCTTGCTATTTTCACTCTCTTCCTGCAAGCGAAATTCGGCTTTACAGCCGCCACGACGTCAACAATCTTTGCCAGTTTCCTGGCAGGAGTGTATTTCATGCCGCTTATCGGAGGTATCCTGGCCGATAAATTCGGTTATGGCAAGATGGTTACTACCGGTATCGTTATCATGTTTGCCGGTTATGTGCTGCTGGCTATCCCGATGGCAACCAATATCGGATTGTATTCCATGTTCGGCGCTCTTGCCCTGATTGCTTTGGGAACCGGACTTTTCAAGGGAAATCTGCAAGTAATGGTAGGTAATCTGTATGATGCTCCTGAGTATAGCGCGAAACGTGATACCGCTTTCAGTTTGTTCTATATGGCAATCAACATCGGCGCCCTGTTCGCTCCGACTGCCGCTACTGCCATGACCAACTATGTGTTGGGCAAAGCAGGCTTCAGCTATGTGCCCCAGATACCTTCTTTGGCACACCAGTTCCTGGACGGTACGATTACCGCCGAAGGTGAGGCCACACTGACTGCCATGCAGACCGCACAGAATTTCACAGGAAGTATGGCTGATTTCTGTACTACCTATATTGATAAATTGTCTGAAGCCTATAATTATGGTTTCGGTGTAGCTTGTATCTCACTGGTTGCCTCTATGGCTATTTATGTTATTTTCCGTTCTACATTCAAACATGCCGATTACAACTCCAAGCAGGCTAAACCGGCCAATGTACACGAAGAAGAGCTGACTCCCGCACAGACCAAAGAACGCATCGTCGCTTTGTTACTGGTATTCGCTGTGGTTATTTTCTTCTGGATGGCATTCCATCAGAACGGTCTTACCATGACCTTCTTCGCCCGTGACTACACGGCACATGAGGTAACCGGTCTGGATCGCCTTGGCTTCAGCGTATGGAATCTGGCTCTGCTTATTGTAACCGTTTATGCAGGTTTCTCACTGTTCCAGTCCAAGACAGGCAAGGGCAAATTGATTTCAGGCGTTATTGCTACCTTGGCTCTTGTGGTTTTAGGAGTCAATTATGGTACTATGGACCCTACATTGCCTATCCTTCCTCAGATTTTCCAACAGTTTAACCCCTTCTTCGTTGTCGCTCTGACTCCGGTATCACTGGCAGTATTCGGTTCATTGGCAAAGAAAGGAAAAGAGCCATCAGCTCCGCGTAAAATCGGTATCGGTATGGTGATTGCCGCAGTAGGTTTCATGTTGCTGGCATTCGGCTCATTCGGTCTGCCTACTCCTGCCGAAGTAGAAGCCAATGGTATTGCCGAGAGCGCGTTGGTTTCACCCAACTGGCTGATCTCGACTTATCTGGTATTGACTTTTGCCGAATTGTTCCTGTCACCGATGGGTATCTCATTTGTTTCCAAGGTAGCTCCTCCCAAGTATAAAGGCGCTATGATGGGACTTTGGTTTGTGGCTACTGCTATTGGTAACTATCTGGTAGCTATCATCGGTTATTTGTGGGGTGATATGCAGTTGTGGATGGTATGGAGTGTATTGATTGTGTGCTGCTTGCTTTCCGCATTGTTCATCTTCTCTATCATGAAGAAACTGGAAAAGGTTGCGAAATAATTCCCGCCTATATTATATATGAAAAAGAAGCCCGCTTAACCAATCAAGCGGGCTTCTCTTTTTTTATAAATTACAGAAGAAGGATACGAAAACAGGAACACTCATATCAATCAGTATTCCGTGGAATATGGCCAGGGGAATCATGTCTTTTCCCGAATAACGTGTGATGGATGGCAGCAATACATCCATCGAGTTCACTCCGGCAGCCGAGATAGGAGCCAGCTGTCCGAAATATTTCCGTATGAGCGGAGCACCGAGCAATGCCATCATCTCTCGGAAAATATTGGCCAGTAACGCAATGGTTCCCAATTCGGTGGCCAGTTGTAATCCGATAGACGGTTCCTTGAACTGTGTGATCAGGATGGAGGATAGTGAATAATAGGCAAAGCCGCTGCCCACCGCCATACAGTCGAATACACTCCATTGGCTTAATAGCAGGCTGGCCAGTGCCGAGAAAAGCAAGGTTCCCGCAATGGTAGCCATCGGTACCAGGAGCATTTTCAGCCGTAAGCTTTTAATCAGTTCTTTCAATTTCTTATTGCTGCCTATGCTGATTCCTACTTGGAGCATCAGTGCATAAAGCACATACATGGAAACAGAGTGCATGTCATACTGGAAATTATTGACAGCTCCAATCATACATCCTGCACAAAAAAATGCGACAACAACCAAACTGCCTTTCATTGTTTTGCCTCCTTTCTTAAAAAAACAGATGAAATACCAGAAAAGAAGCTAGCATACTGCCCAAAATGCTTAATGTAGCCA
>ENA-OPZN01000446-OPZN01000446.1-human-gut-metagenome-genome-assembly--contig:-NODE-446-length-12809-cov-5.500946_pt1 | contig 12809 bp, 12 predicted proteins | sample MGYA00242483_ERZ504503 | MGnify/ENA primary metagenome ERZ504503 (study PRJEB26092, sample SAMD00036285) | human gut metagenome | host: Homo sapiens | study: EMG produced TPA metagenomics assembly of... | reverse complement strand
GCTGGCATTTGAAAATTAAAGAAGATAGAAAAAATAAAGAAAGCTGAGGAGCGTACCCACACAATTGAACGCTATGCACCCAATGCTACCCACCTGATAGTATTAAGGACAAACCAACCTATAAAAAACGAGACTCTTACAACTGAGACTGAAGAACAATCTTCCGGAATGGATCGCTGAAACGAACTCAGACGATGACACAGACCTGAACAGCGATAATTTCGCTAAAACGACTTTCGCTTTTGGTTATCTGATGAAAGGTATCTATGACTCTTTCTACTCTTCCGCTGAAGAGCCTAATCTATTTTCAATCAATCTACAAATCAATAAATAAAAGGACAAAGATGAAAAATGTAAAGTATTCCAGTATGAAAGACTGGATGTATCTGCTAGCCGGTGTTATAATCACCGTATTGTATCTAGTATTTGCCACACCAATTTACGAACTGATGTACTACGATGCTGAATTTTCCAATGAAATGTATAATGAGAACATGTATTTTGTGGTAGCCGTGACCACCTCACTGATTGCATGGGGCATTGCTATCCTCTATTACTGGATTATAGACTACCTAGACCGCTGGTATCACTGGATTCTGGCATTCATCCTGTCAGTGGCCTGTACTCCAGTAGTAACCTTTGTTTATCCAGACTCCACCTTCTCTGAAATAAATCTAGACTATTCCACCCAACTGGGTAATTTCGCCATCGTCAACATCGTAATTGGCATCATTCTGTTTCTGGTAGCTTCTTTCTCAGTAAAGAATTTGAGTTCCCATTGTTCAGCCACTCCATTCTAAAACCATCAGACATGAGAATTTTTGTATTTGCCATAGGAGGAACTGGTTCACGTGTATTAACCTCCCTCATCATGCAATTGGCAGCCGGTATACGTCCGACTGACCAAAACGGAAAAATAATAAAAGACCTTTCCATCGTGCCCATCATAGTGGATCCGCACGAAGACAACGCCGGACTACAGCAAGCGACCGAACTGCTGGACAACTACCGGAGCATACACAATTCTATTTATGGGAAACAGGAATTAAATGCCGAAGGCTTTTTCTCCGTCAAGATAGAAACACTGAAAGAAATAAATGCAGCCAATGTGTCAGCCGACAAGTTTTTCTTCAAGATGCAACGAGTTTCTGACAATAGATTCGACAAGTTCATCGGCCTAGAGGACATGAGTCCGGAGAACCGCCTGTTCGCTCAGTTGCTTTTTCCAAAGAAGAACTTGAGACACGAATGCACGAAGGTTTCTACGGCTCACCTAATATCGGCTGTATTGCCCTGAATGAATTTAAGAAATCAAAAGATTTTGACGCATTCCGTTCCGCCTACAGCGAAGGAGACAAGCTTTTCTTCATCGGCTCCATCTTCGGCGGAACAGGAGCTGCCGGGCTTCCTCTTTTCATCACATCTATCCGAGACCTGGAACATATTGACAATGAAGATACCGGAAAGACCTTATGTGCTAAGGCTCCCATCGGTGCATTAGTAGTAATGCCCTACTTCTCCATAGCCAAAGATGACGAGTCAGTAATAAACGATACCGAGTTCACCATCAAGACTCGGTCTGCACTGCGATACTACGAAACCAACCTGAACAATTATATTCATAACATCTATTATATTGCAGATCCATCCGGCACACAGGATTTTGAAAATGACCCTGGGAACAAGAACAATCAAAAAGGGAACAAGTCTCACATAGTAGAATTTGCCGGTTCACTTGCATTATTTGATTTTATAGAAAGCGACAACACGGATGTCACTGAAGACCATGCAGGACGCAACATAGCAGTACATACTGAATATAAAGCATACGGTTTGAATGACGACAAAGCCTTTGTCAGCTTTGTTCAACTGGCAAAAACCACAAACACTCTTTGCATGGAGCCAATGATGAAATTCTATCTCCTACGGCATTTCATGAGCAAGCATTTGCCCAATCTGCTTGACAAACCTTTTGCTAAAAAATTCGAGCCAAGGATAGAACGAAGCATCATCAGCCGGGAACTAGAAAAATTCTTTACTGAATACGACCGCTGGTGCATGGAAATGGAAAGCCACGGAAACACAGCACACAACTTAAGCCTTTTCACGCCTGTAAACGAAAACTATACAGGGGCGTTCAAGGAAATAGTTACCCGCAAAGGATTTATCGGATCCAAAAGCGTCAAGGTTAATGATATTCAAAAATGCTTGGACAACGTGGCACAAAGGCCTGAACACAACAACCTTCCTACTGCCGAACTGCGCTGGTTCACTATTGCCAATAAGGCACTTCAGCAGATCATCAATGAAAATTACGAATATAGCACATTAAAATAAAAAGGATTATGGGAAAGCTATTGATGTACGGTGAATCTTCCAAACCAGGATGGACTGGCTACCATTCCCTGACAGACAAGAATATAGATGAAGAAATTACAGACTCCGTAAACAACAAAAAGAACAAAAGTAAACTGCCTAAAGTATCTGTACCTTCCCCTTTCGCCCGATTTGAGTTGGTACAGAAAGCCTTCGGAAACGTAGCGGCAAAAGGAAAAGAAGCTGATATAAGAGACACTATCTTGGTGTCTCACGCATTAGATGTGGCACAACTTTTCTTTGAACTGGACAGCCATCAAGATATCAAGGTCATAAAATGGAACAAGCGCGATGCGGTAGAACAGCTGAAAAACAGCCGCATAAAAGGGAACAATCTTTTTGGAGAAGCATTGGAGCTATACATGAGACAAGAAAACTACGGCTTCGATGAAAAGATTTATTACTCATCCACCGGAGCCATCCCTACCGACCTTACCCTCTACATTCTTACCTATGCAGGGGATGCAGTAGGGTGTACTTCTCCCACCTCTCTATTCATGGCTACTCCCTGCTTCCAGAATTTTCAGGAACACATCCGGATTGAAGGAGACCAGCACATCTTTTCAGGCAACCGGCCACTCATCCGACGGGACGAAGCCTTTATTGAATACCTCTATCGCCTTACGGAAGTGATTCGTCAGAAACCGGGATACGGAGAGGAAGACCCTCTGAGTGATTTCAAGGAATACCTGAGCAAGCAAAGAGAACTTCTACGAGATATCAATCCTGAACTGTACCGCCGCATCAATATGCTAGGAGGTTATACAGAAGAGGAGCTCGAAAACAATTACCGGAAAAGTGACCTTTCTGTATTAGGATATTCCCTTTACATACGCAAGAAGGAAGACATACAACAACAGATTCCCGAAACAAGCGATTTTGTAATCGCTTCCACCAAAAATACTAAAAAACCTTTAGTGCTTACCAACAATTGTCCGCACAATAACTGGCGCTACTACGCCAACAATATAATTTGGGACGCAGACAAACATAAAATTGACTATAAAGAAAAAGACCGAAGCTACCTGCCGGGCACAGAGACAGAGTATCCGTGGTTATGTGAGAATGATTTTTTGTCAGACATCATAATACAGCTTCCTTATCCACTCGACCGGCACTTCTTTAACGGGAATCTGTCTGGTGACGGGAACCATAGTTACCTGCTCCCCCTGCGCTCACTTTTCTTTGAGTATTTCAATTTCAACTACCTAAAAGAAAAGAACGGAAGTGAGTGGAACTTTACCATTAAAGAGCATAAAAAAGGAAAAGAAGTATCAGAGGTGGAAGTAACCCTTCTGATTACAGTCAAAGGAGGACGCGCTCTGGCACTGAAAAAACTTTACAAGATGCCAGACACCGTAAAGGAAGGTCTGTGTTATATCTCAGCCATTTCCGACAAAGCTATCGGACGCATATCCGAATGTCCAGTAGCAGTGTCGTTCTTTCCCTTTATCCAGTTGAAAAGCAATAATTATTATACTATACAGCTGGCAAGAGGCGGATTCGGATGGGACAATTTCAACGTATCGGCTGAAGCTTTTTTCCAAAATAAAAAAGGCAAAGACAGCATGGTAGAATGGGAAACCGACGTAGAACGTAGCAAGTCTACCCACTATTATTCACTAAAAGACCGGTTTGACTACCTGCGCATAACCATAGGTGACAATTATCGAACACATGAAGCCATATTGCTACCAGAATGGGGCGAGACCAAAGAAGGAACCGCCCGGTTCAAATTTGCCTTCGATTTCGGTACTACCAATTCCCATATAGCAGTCATGGATATGGACACGGAAAACCTGATGGACTTCAAGCTAGGAGCATCTATTGTTACCACCATCGCATCACAACCTGAAAACTCAGGCGAACTGGTGACTGCCTTGTTCCAGACTTTGATGAAGCAGGAGTTTCTACCCAGCACTATAGGTGAGACTTATTCATTCCCTCTACGAACCGTTGCTCTCGTTCCTAAGTCCATTGATTTTAAAACGACGACCCCTCAAGCCTTACGCCATGTGAACATTCCTTTCATTTATGGAAAGGAAGACTATGGTATGGACCGCAACAAGGCAAAGCCAAATATCAAATGGTCGAAAAACGAAGAGGAACAGAAATTCGCCAATGCCTTTATTGAAGAGCTCGTACTTCTAGCCCGTGGTTTCGCTGTAGAAAACGGAGGAGACCTGTCTGAGTGCTGTTTTGTATGGACTTATCCATTAAGTATGAAAGGTTCTGCAGTCAATGATTTCAATGAACAATGGATAAAATATTATCAGAAATATTTCTCCCCAAATGCACTCACCGAAGATTTAAAAGAAAAAAGTATTTAAACTCACTGAGTCTATCGCACCACTTCTTTATTATCGCGACAACGACCGTGCTTTATCCCAAATGGGACTTTCCATTGATATCGGTGGAGGCACATGCGATGTGGTAATTATCCGCAATGATGAAGACATCAAGGTTAATTCATTCCGATTTGCGGCAGACGTAATCTTCGGTGCCGGTAAAGCTGCTGAAAACCCAATGATACAGTATCATTGCGAATATTTCAAGAACTTATTGAATGGCAAGGGAGAAGACGCACGCAAAGTAAATGAAATGCTGATAAAGATTTGCGAAGAATCGGAAACCGAATCTACCGAAGCCAATTCCGTATTGTTCTCTCTAGAAAATCATCCGCTATTGGGTAACATCGCTGTAGAAGACCGATCTTATAACATCCGTCTGAAAAGAGACGGTAAGCGGAAAATTATCTTCATCTATTTTTATGCAGCTATCATCTACTATCTGGTACGGCTGCTGAAAGACTACGGATATACAAAACCCGAGAAAGTACTATTCAGCGGTACAGGATCTAAGCTGCTGAATATCATTGGTGGAAAAGAAACGTTGGAAGACCTTACTACTCAGTTCATTACCAAATTCTCGGCAAACCAATTCACTTATTCTGATGACATTTCAATTGAAATCGAACGGAAAGAGCCTAAACAGCTTACAGCCAAAGGAGCACTTCATAAAAAAAGGAGTTCCGAAAGAATCGCCCAAAACTTCACAAACAGCCGTATGGTAGACAACAACACAATACGTTATTCCATGCTAAAAAAGGGAGATGAACCAGAAATGTTAAGATATGCAGATTTAAACAATGAAACGAAAAAGGCGGTCATCGTAGCACAAGTAGAAGACTTCAACTGTAAATTCATGGAACTAAGCAAAGCACTTGATTTCACTGAAGAATATGGATGCGATGAAGACAGCCTGAAAGTCATGGAGAAATACATGAACAAAGACTTAAAAGCCTATCTGGACACCGAAATAAGCGACAATGTGAAAATAACGGGAAATGAGGAAAAAGATTTTGAGGATGCTCTTTTCTTCTATCCGGTGAAAGGAGTGATCCGTAAACTGATTGAATCCATTTAAAGACAATCCAGACAATCATGAAAAAAATAATATTCTTATGCTTGGCATTACTGCTGAACAATGCCGTAAAAGCCCAGTCAGACATCATCAGCAAAAAAAGTGGTAGAACAGACAAAAAGCCATCGTCGCATACGAAATGAATGTGTTATCCTTAGAAGGAAAGGACAAGAAAGTACTGGAAGAATTCAAAAGAGAACGCTGCAGGAAAACAACGTAGAGGAAATAAAAAAATGTCTCCCGTCTAACCTTACCAAAAACAAAAATCTATGCGATGACATAAAAAAGCTGAAAGAAGACTTTTCAGAGGCAGATGCCCTCATCGCCTACTATTCGGACAGCATCTTCCATCAAGAAAAAGGGGAAATAAAAGCATTCGTGGAAAAGCGTAAAAAAGAAGAAATGGGACGGCTACAAAAAGACATCAAGGAAAAAGTGACAAAAATGACAAACGAAGTGGCAGTCCTTTATGAAGAAAATACCCCCCTACAAAAAGTACAACCGGAAGCCGAAAAGGAAACATCTGCCCCAGCCGAAGAGAATTCCAATGAACCCTCAATTCCATTTATGGGGTTGTGAAATGGCTGCCGGATACCTGCTGGCTGTCATAGCTATTGTTGCAGCTGCTTTTCTCTTCAAAACAGGAAGAAATCTAGCCGCAGAATGCGACAAATTGGAAAATACCCTGAAAAAGAAAGACAAGCTTCTTCAGACAAAAGACTCTGAGGTCAAAGATTTACAAAACAAAGTGGAACAACTAAAAGAAGAATGCGCAAACCTGAAAGAAGACAATAAATTATTGAAAGAAGATGTCAAACATCTGGAAGAAGCACGTGCCAAGCAGATACGCCTGCGTACTGCCTCTGCAGATGGTGGAAACTCCCTCCATGAGAAGGAAGTGAGACCCCAACCAACTTCTCGTGAATATTATCTGGGAATACCGCAAGACGGAAGGTTTGTGGGAGGTTCTGATACCTACCGACCGGGGAAAGCCATCTACAAGGTAACTTCTACCGATGAAACCTATGGAGAGTTTGAATACATCAATCTACCGGAAGCAATCGGATTTGCTAAGCAATCTAGAACAAGTTTTTTGGAATCAGCCTGCAATATTATAGGTGACAACAAAGCAGACTTCACACAAATAGAAACAAAACTAAAAGGTAAAGTGGAAAGGACTAGTGATGGATGGAAAATCATTAAGAAAGCTGACGTTTGTCTTGTGTAGCCTGCTGCTGCTCGCTCAGACATCCTGCCGCTACCGACCACGAGGAAGAGAACGGGCAGATACGCCCATATCCTCTATTCAGGCAGACAGACGGGAAGAAATACCCAAAAAGAACATCATCCCAATGGAGTACGTCAATGGAGTGTATTACCTGAAAGTAGAAGTGAATGACATCCCTATGAAATTCATTTTTGACACCGGAGCATCCATTATTTCCATCTCACAAGCAGAAGCGGCCTTTCTCTACAAGCAAGGCACACTAACCGATGAGGATTTTATAGGAAACAGTTCCTTTCAGGATGCCAACGGCAACGTATCGGAAGGCACAATTGCCCGCTTACGCAAAGTAAAAGTAGGTAATATCATACTGCAAGATGTAGAAGCCTCTATCGTACCCAACCAACGTGCTCCATTGCTCTTTGGACAATCCGCCTTGAAAAAATTCGGACGGATATCTATTGACAATACAAAACACCAACTTATATTAGAATAAAAGCCTTATGAAACAAACATGTCCAGAATGTAAATCCATTATCGAGATAGACGAAAAAAAGTACAAACCTGGGGAAAAAGTGGAAATTAAATGTCAGCTCTGCGAGACAACCGTCATCTTTTCCATACCTTCTTCTGAACCTGCCCAGCCTAAAATTGTGGAGAAAGTAGTAGTAAAGGAAGTAGAAAGTGCTGAAAGCAAGGAAGCTATAGCCAGGCTACAAGCTAAAGTGGAAGAACTCTCCCTGAAAAACACACGTCCTTCAGCCACGACAGTCTCCGAGGGAGCTTCCTCTTCTGGCGGAAAAGGATTAATCACCATCATTGTGATTTTATTACTAGTGGCAGGTGCTGTAGGAAGTTACCTTTACTACCAGAATATATACCTGCCCGAAAAGATTGACCGAGAGGCACCACGATACTACACGCTAGCCAGTTCCGTCATCCTGCGGTCGTCCAAAGCGACTGGTGCTGACTTCAACAAAGTAGGGTCTCTTCCCTATGGAACGGAGCTGATAACATACGAACATGATGCAGAATGGAGCCGAGTAAAAGTGAACGCCCCATCAGCCTCTGGCGAAAAATTACAGGGGTATGTGGCCTCTCCGTTTCTCCTCAACAAACAAGATTTCTTCCTAATGAACAGCATCTTCGGAGATACAGACAGTAAAGAGACTGTACTGACCACCAAATGCCGTATGGCCCTGCTCAACTATTTCAAGGAAAAACAATATATAGGCGATATTTCAGCCGAAATGAGAATAGAGGCAGGAATTACCGTAGTTCCCACTGACGAAAATCAATGGCAGGTATTCAGCCGTCCGGCTAATACAAAGCCGAATTCCGTATTCTTCAAACGGTTAATGAATCCGAATTCCAAATTCACGGACTTCGCCGTCATCATTAAAAACATCAAGACGAATGAACGTAAACTGCTGTTTTTCTTTTTTGAAGATAACGAAACGCCTCACTTCGTCACGGAACAAGTGGCACCGACCACCGGCTTCATAAAGAACATGTATATCTATTCAGAACAAGGAAATAATTAACCTACATGTGGACTACTCAGAATAAAAAGAAGAATCAGTACGCTTCTACACCGCGTCCTACAATAAAAAGCTACTACTCTACATCCTGCTGTCCTTGGCTATAGCACTTCCCTACTTCGGCATCTGGCTCTGCAAGGAATGGTATGATGCTAAAGTAAAGGCCATAGACCATGCCTCAATCATCCTGATAAACAAAGAAGACATGACACTCAAACTAATAGACTACAAAGGAAAGACACTGCTTTCCTATGGCATTGCATGCGGAAAAAGGTACGGCAATAAAACACAGCGAGGTGACAACAAGACTCCCGAAGGCATTTTCCATATCTCAGACATACAAGATGCCTCCAGCTGGAAGCATGATTTCGGTGACGGAGAAGGAGAGATAGCTGGTGCATATGGTCCTTGGTTCTTGCGCCTAGAAGTACCCGGTCACAAAGGAATTGGCATCCATGGAACTCACAAACCGGAATCAATCAGTACACGTGACACCGAAGGATGTATCCGCCTACGAAATGAGGATTTACAGGAATTGAAACAGCATGCTTTCATTGGTATGACAGTAATTGTACTTCCTTCCCTGACAGATTTGGCCGGAACTGCCAAACTGGACAGCCTACAAAAGAAAGCTGCCAGTGCCGATACAATTCTAACTCAAAAAGAAAAAAGCCAAATCTGAGACAGAACGTACTGCCACGAAAAAGAACATAGAGTCACGTCAGTCTAAAATTGAAATGGTAATAAAATCTGAACCACAATAAACGATAATAACATCATGAAACAAACATGTCCAGAATGTAAATCCGTCATCGAAATAGATGAAAAAAATACCAGCCAGGAGAAAGCATTACCATCCACTGCCCACTCTGCGAAACAACCGTCATTTTCTCTATTCCCAATCTCGAACCCATCAAGCCAGAGATAATAGAAAAAGGTAGTAGTGAAAAGAAGTTGATAACCCTGAAAACCTGAGACGGATTAATGAACTGGAGCAGGAGATACATGCTATTAAAAAGAAACTATGCCATGAAATATAAAGAAAGCATGCATGAAGAGCACAATGCACAGATTTATCTGCAAGAAGATAATATACGCAATAAACTTACCTCTATTTTCTCTTTCAACGGAAGAATTGAAAGAGGAGAGTATACCTTATCCCTTCTAATCTATTATATCGTTTGTTTCATGTTGGAATGGTCTATCATTATCATTCCATTTGCAGTATGGATGATTCTAGCACAAGGAAGCAAACGCTGTCATGACTTGAGCCACTCAGGCTGGTGGCAACTTATCCCCTTCTATTTTTTATGGATGCTATTCGCAAAAGGAAATAATCTACGCAATGAATACAACTGATTCTAACTAAATTCTTACAAAATGAAGGAATCAAAATGTCGACTTAGAAATAGATTTAAATAAAAAAAGCGAAACGGGGAAATCTAAAAGCCCAAATACAATTGGGCGACTCTACCAACATAAAAACAACTATTGCTGTCCGATAAAATTGACTGCATATAAAAAATACCTCGAGGCTGTCTCAAAATGAGACAGCCTCTCTTGTTTTGTCATTCTAAGCCCCCGTCAAAAGATAGACAGCTGATAATCTTCTTTCCGATCTACGCTTAAGAGCGTTTCCCAATCTTTTTCCGGGTGATTAAACAGACTGTAGAAGTCCACATAATACATAAGCGTAATCCGTATCATGGTTGCAAGCCCGGAGAAACTCCATGAACGTATGAGTTTCTTCTTCATTATCATAAGCAGCAGATTAGCTATAAGGATCACCCAAATCTGTATGAATGCTTACGGTAAACCACGTTGCAAATTTTGTGAATTAGTTCCGAATCGGTGCTATTCGTAGTCGATTCGAACTAATAGTATCTATTCGGAACAAGTTTGATTGGATTTTGCCCAATTACGTGGTAGAAGTTCTTCCATATTCTTCTCATCCCTCTCATAATATGGAATTTTGCTCAGGACATCTTCCATCCAGATTCTAGGGTCTACTTCTGCTGATTTGCAGGTGGCAATCAGTGAGTACACGATGGCAGCCCTGTATGCGGATGCGTCGTTGCCGCAGAACAGATAGTTCTTTCTTCCCAAAGCCAAAGGTCTTATGGCATTTTCTATGCGGTTGTCATCAATTTCGATTCTTCCGTCGTTTACGTATCTGGAAAGTCTTGGAAGGAGCGTGTACATATATTCGATGGCTTTACCCATGCGGCTTTTAGGAAGCACTCTAAGATAAGCATCCTGCAGCCACTTTTCAAATTCAAGTATCAGCGGATAGGCCTCACTGATACGTTTTTCCTTACGCTCTTCAGCTGTGAGTCCGGCTTCATTGGCTTCAGATTCTATCTTGTACAACTTGCCGATGTAGTGTATTGCCTGTGTGGCCAGCGTCCTGTTCTCTTCCAGGGCATCCACGTACTTCCTTCTGGCATGTGCCCAACAGCCGACCAGAGTGATTCCTTTCATCCGCTCAAACTGTTCGTAAGCTGCATAGCCGTCACATTGCACAATGCCACGGTAGCATCCCAGCAGTTCACGGGCTACCATGCCCGAACGGCTGCCACGGTCATAATGGAACATGACGTCCCCCGTGATGCCGTCGCGTACGCACCACTCATACCCCTTTTTCGCCTTATGTTTCTCATTGTCCAGCACAGGAATGACACTCTCGTCCACTTGTATATACTCACTGGAGAGTATCTTCTGTTTGAGCAGGTTGTACAGAAGCCTGAGTTTCTCCACCGCCATTTCATACCATCCGCACATGGTAGATTCGCTTATGATGATTCCTGATTCGCGATACTGCTGTATCAGACGGTAGAACGGGAGATGATACATGAACTTGCCGATGATAATGTCCGTCAGGACCGAGGCGCCTGCCATACATTTGCTGACCGGGACAAGAGGAAGAGGATGAATCAGAATCTGCCTTTCCTCGGGATATTTCTCCATATCGGATTTTCTTATCACTTTGTGACGGACGGTCTTCAGGATATATACTTTTGCCGGAACACGCTCCAGGCGTGAACTCTCTTCCTTTCCGATTTCAATGAAATCATCCTTAAGCCTGCCTTCCCCGTCAGTTGTTCCTTCGGGGTAAAGATCAACAACTTCTACCGGAAGAGAAGATGTATCCAAGGGCTTGCGGGACGGCTTCTCCTTGACTTTTATGGTTCTGGTGATTTCTTCATCGCTTTTGCGGACTTCATCCTCCATCCGGGATATTTCCATGGAGGACATTTCTTCTTTTGAGAACAGAAACAACTGGTTGGGATCAAGCGGAAGATTTTTTTCGCTCATCCGTCCGAAGACTTTTTTCCGGAGCCAGTACAGCGACTGCTCCAGCGAAGCAACCCTGCTGATAAGCGCCGCTTTATCCTGGCGGAGCTTATCAATCTCTTCCAATAAGGCTTTTTCCTGTTCTTCCGTAAGCATCTGTATCTCATTGTTTCACAATGTAAATATACTAAAATCCAATGACATACAAAAGCAAACAGAGTAAGAAAACGGCACTATTTTCGAAGTTTCTGCAGGTTTTCAAGTCTCGTGCGACGGGAGTCGCGGGCTTCCATGATACCCTCCACTATCATGACAAGTTCCCGCCATTCTATATTTGCACAGACCTCATTGTCGTTGACAGAATCAGGCTTGCCTAAGGTACCGGCTTCCAGAAGTTTGGAATACAGCACCATGCCGCCCGGCTCCCAATGCAGGAGCTTTATGCGGTCACGGGCACGGTTTATGAAGATATATACGTTGCCGTTGCTGGGGTCCTGACCCATGGCGTCGGTAATGATACCGCTGAGAGTATGAAAGCTTTTGCGCATATCAGTCGGGCGGTTATACAACAGATAGCGCATACTGTCATTAAGGCTGAACATGGCTGCAGGCCTGGATGATTGAAAACAGTTCCTTTTCATTTAGCTCACCGCAAATGCGTATGGCAGTACCGGCCGGTGTACGTATTTCTATCTCTTTCAATCCGCTTGGCGGGATCGGTGCGTTTTTCTGTTTACGCCCGCTTGTTCCGGCAAATGAAGGAACAGGAACAAAAGATCCGCTGTGGGGAAGCTCGATAAACTCACCTTGAGCCGATTTACCCGATGATTGCTCGGCGGCATAACGGGATTTGCTGTCATAAAACCGCCATACAGGGATATTGAGTTCCTCCAGTCTTGACTTATAAGTCATTTTGTGCTCTTTGCAGTAGTTCATTATCTCTACCACTT
>ENA-OPZN01000443-OPZN01000443.1-human-gut-metagenome-genome-assembly--contig:-NODE-443-length-12837-cov-2.898426_pt1 | contig 12837 bp, 14 predicted proteins | sample MGYA00242483_ERZ504503 | MGnify/ENA primary metagenome ERZ504503 (study PRJEB26092, sample SAMD00036285) | human gut metagenome | host: Homo sapiens | study: EMG produced TPA metagenomics assembly of... | reverse complement strand
TTCTGGCGCATCCCTCTTCAAAACGTTCTGTCAGCTCTTCCGGAGAGATCTTCAGTTCTTCTGCGGAGATGTTTCGCAATGTTACCTGTACATATTCTCCGTCTTTTTCTGCCTTAATATAGGCCCTGGTGCCTTTCATGCCATACTTGGTGATGTTCACCAGGAGATTTTCAAAGATACGGCAGGTCTTCTGGCCGTCTAAGGACGCCGCCAGGCGCTCATTTGGCAGGTCAAAATGGAACTGAATGCCGCTGGCTTCTATTTTATCGGAAAGTTCAAAATGGACCTGTTTTAACAGGCTGACCACATCTACCTCTTCTGGATGAAGGACTACGGTACCGTTTGCCGCCTTGCTTACCTCAAACAGGTCTTCGATCAGTTCTTTTAACCGCATGGATTTCTGGTCTAAGATCTGAATGTAAGAATTTCGCTCTTCTTCTGTGATATTTTCCTGTTTTAACAGGTTTACATAAGTAATAATGGCAGTCAATGGTGTTTTTAAGTCGTGGGAAACATTGGTGATCAGCTCGGTTTTGGTGCGCTCGCTTTTCACCTCTTTTTCCACTGCTTTTTTGAAGCCTTCCTGCACCTTAAACAGCTGGTTTTTAAATGGCTCAAAAATTCCTAAGTCTTCTTCTTCTTTTACGTCCAGATTGCCTTCTGCCATTTCCTGGATGCAGTTAAGGAGTCTGTGGTATTTTTCCTGCACCTTTCCCCAGTATTTCTTCAGCAGGAAGAATAATGCAATAGAGTAAAGGATCAGCGCGCCGATGCCCCAGAACCACAGCAGGGAGATGCATGCAAGGATCACAAAGTTTGCAAGCACTGCTTTTCCGATGATCTTGCTGGACCTGCTTTCCCAGTCTGTCTGGGAGAACAGATCCAGACCTGTGCATACCCAGTGTTTGCAGAAGCAAAGGAATTTTCCAACCCAGGTGCGCTCTTTAAAGTAGCGCCATGGTCCTAAACTGAAGAAGGAACGTAAATTAGTAACTCCCCAGTAAAACATTCCGTAAATGACCACCCAAAACAGGAAATTAGCTGCAACGGCCAGAGCATTGGCCATAAATGGTAAAAAGCCTGCTTTTGCCAGCTCTGCCTGGAGAGTTCCTGCCATAAAGCTGCGTACTATACCTAACGGGATCTCCATATTTAAGAAAAGCAGCAGCCAGCCCACTCCGATAACGCAAAGAGGCTCAAGTGACCAGCTGAATATTTTCATTTTGACCACTTCCATTCCCGGGATAAAAGGGATAAGAAGTGCTGCCACCAGGACTGCCATGCTTACATATGCAACAACGGTGATAAATCCATGACCGCTTTGATAATCATAATTATCATAAGCATATGCATTCCGTGGCTTTTCCTCATTCCAGCTTCCAAGCTGGGTCGGCTGACACCGGAATTTGATGGTCATATTTTTCGGACCACTGAATTCCAGACCAGATCTGCGGTAGCTGTTATTAAGTCTTGCAGCCAGGGGATCATGAAAACTCAAAACGGACCAATGGAACGGATCAGACCGGAGCAGTTGCTTTCAAGACCTGTTACACCTGACACAGTCAGTCTGCCATTTTCATCAAAATGTACGGTAAACTGAAGTTCATTGTCTGCTACTGTCCGGGAAAATATTTCCTCAGGAGCACTTACATTGCTGCGCAGGTAGCCGCCCTGTGGGTCCATGACCGCATAGGAGATACGTTCATTGTACTGGTTATAAAGATTATTCCAGCTGTTCCCAGTTCATCGATCAGATCTGTTATTTCTTCTCTGAGAGCCGGAATGTCTTCTTCTGTTTCTGTAACATATGCACCATAAACTTCTTCGTCTGTAACTTCTGCGTTCTCACTTTCATCTGTCTGCTGTTCTGAAAGGGATGGATCGGCTGCAGCCCCATCGGTCACTGCATCTGTATTTTCTGTGGCATCTGCACCGGCTGCTGTATGGTCCGTGTCCGGTGTTTCCGGCACATTCTGCGCATCTGTCGTATCCAGAATAGCCCCGGCCCCATCTCCTGTGAGAAATGTCTGGGAATAAGTAAGGATACCACCATTTTCTTCCTGTTTTTGCTGATGCCAGAGAACGTAGCTGAAATTCATCACCTGGGTGGTCAGATTTCCGAACCCGCCTGCTGCTTCTGTTTCCTGCCTGCGGTTCCTGCTGTTGAATTCTGCAGCTTTCTCTTCCATATAGGGATATAGCCCCACCGTAGCACCTGCCGCAATAAAAACCGTCAGTATCATGGCTATAATTCCCAGAATTTTCCAATTATGATTTTTCTTTACAACATTTCCGTTTGTAACATTTTCATTTCCAGCATTTTTCATTTCCAGATCATCATTTGTTTTTCAAGTTTGTATCCAACACCCCACACCACCTTTATGTATTTCGGATCTTTTGGATCCACTTCGATTTTTTCACGGAGGTTGCGTATATGGACCATGACAGTATCTGTGTTGATGGCACGTTCGTTCCATACTCTTTCGTAGATCTCTTCTGCCGGGAAAACTCTTCCCGGATTGCGGATGAGAAGGAGAAGGATCTTGAATTCAATGGGAGTCACTTTTACATTTTTACCGTCTGCATTGACTTCCACTGTTTCCTCATTGACTTCCAGTCCGCCCACCTGGTGGATCTTTGGATTTTCCTTCTGCCCGGAATTTAACCGGTCTAAGAAACGGTGATATCTGCGCAGCTGGGAGTTGACTCTTGCCATCAGTTCCATGGGAGTAAATGGCTTTGTCACATAGTCATCTGCTCCTATGTTGAGTCCCAGGATCTTATCTACCTCTTCTGTCTTTGCCGAAAGGAAGATCACCGGAAAGTCATATTTTTCCCGCAGTTTCGCAGTCATGGTGATACCGTCCATTACCGGCATCATCACATCTACGATTGCCAGGTCGATAGGCCTTTCTTCCAGGAGCTTTAAGCCTTCAAGGCCGTTTTCTGCCTGAAATACCTGGTATCCTGGCTGCGCAGGAAAATTTCCACTCCCTGGCGTATTTCTTTGTCATCCTCTACTAAAAGGATACTGTCTCCGTTCATATACTCATTTCCTCCTTACGGTTTATATAGTAGCAATGAATTTGAAAGAGGCGCTTCATAAAAAATGAAAGTTTTTCTAAAGAATTATATCACAGTAGGGCTTCTCCCGCCAGTAGGCGGGGAGAATGCAAAAAAGGACCACCCGGCGCGGCCCGCAGGCCACACCAGAGCAGTCCCTTTTTCACATTTTCCCAGATTTTTCCAGATCCTGTTTTCCCAGGATTTACATAATATCCTGATGCATCAGATGCTTAATTCTCTCCTCATTCAGTCCCTTGATAACCTCAACTGCCATGCGGACGGTGCTTTCTACATCTTCGATAGCACAGAAATTATAGTGGCTGTGTACATAACGGCTTGGAATGCCAAGTACCAGGGTTGGTACGGCTTTTCCTGCAAGGCTGATCTTGCCTGCGTTGGTGCTGCCGCCTCTTCTTACTGCGTCCTGGTAGGTGATACCCATGGTATCGCCCAGTTCATGTGCATACTCTAAGAATGCAGGATTGGTAATATAACTCTTATCCATGCAGCGGATCTGTACGCCTTTATGCATGCCGCCCTGGGATTTTTCAGGGCTGTAGTAGAAGTCGTCTGCAGGAGAGCCCTCAAATACGATAGCCAGATCCGGCTGTACCTGTGCAGAAGTAACGGTTGCACCTCTCATACCAACCTCTTCCTGGGAAGCGAATGCTCCTACTACTTCTACTGCCAGGTCATCTTTTACTGCCTGTAATGCTCTTAATGTGTGGATGATGCAGGCACAGCCCATACGGTTGTCAAAGGCCTTGCCAAAGCATAATCCATGCTCTTCATCATACTCGAATGCAACTTCCGGAGCAGCCGGATCACCGATATTGATACCGAAGCTTTCCATTGCCTCTTTTTGCTGCATGCGCCTACATCTAGGAACATTTCACGGATGTCAAGCGGTGCGCTCTTTTCTTTATCCGTCATAAAATGCACCGGACGGGAGGTGGTGATGCCCTTTACCAGCTTTCCGGCTCTGGTGCGTACCAGTAAGGTATGTGCCGGGATACTTGGCAAGTCCATTCCACCTAACATGATCAGGCTTAACAGACCATTTTCCATGATCCCCTGTACCATAAAGCCACACTCATCTGTATGGGCATCCAGCATCAGCACCGGCTTTTTTCCATTTGCATTTCCGCCGATTCTTGCGTATACATTATTCATGGCATCGTTGGTCAGGCTCATGCCTGTGCAGTGGTCCCTTACCGCCCTTACTACATCTTCCTCAAATCCGCTTGGGCCAAAGGCATTGGTCAGGTCCTTTAATACATTGATATCAATCATGTTCATATGTTCCTCTTACAAGAAGAGTTCCTCCTTCCATCATCTTACGGCCGCCTGCAATGACGGTATCTAAGGTTAAGTCATCTTTGATCAGCAGGATGTCTGCGTCAGCACCTGCCACGATATGACCCTTTTTCTTCTCGATCTCCAGCGCTTTGGCAACATTGGATGTAAAATAGGTCAGTGCCTCAGCAAAGTCAAAGCCGCCTCTGGTAACTAAAGAACACATCTGTGCATACATATTTCCCACATCCGTAACACCGATCTCTTTTAACATGCCTGCCTCATCGTAGCTGGACCAGCTTCCCTGACCGTCAGAGCTGAAGGTAATGTGATCCATAGGAACATCTGCTGCCTTTGCCTCTTCAAGAAGTGCAGGCATTGGATCATGTCCGATGACTGGCTCGCCATTTACAAAGTCTTCACAGGTAATGTCAATATAACCGCCCATTTTGCCAGCTTCAGTCCATCCAGATACAGTTCATGGTTGCGGCTCATATGAGTAGGCTGGAAGGTCTTTACAGGAATATCAGTCTCAGCCAGTGCCTCAAATACAGGCCCTAATTTCTTCTTTCCGCTTCCCATATGTAAAACGATAAATCCAGGCTTTCCGCCGATCATGCCTGCAGTACGCACATCACTTCCTAAACGGATCAGCTCATCTACAGAGATATTTGGTGCCCTGTGGTCAGAAAGAGCCAGTTTCAAGCCCATGATCTCGTCTACAAAGGCAATATCCTTCTTTACACTTCCTGTTAAGGTCACCGGCGGATAACCGTAGGCACCGCAGAGAGCATAAGCAGTAATGCCTTCTTCCTTTAATGCCTTTACCTTCGCTAACAGGTTTTCCACACTGCGGGACATATCATCTGTTCCAAGAAGCCCTAAAACAGTGGTGATACCAGCCTTTAAAATAGAAGAAAGCTCAACCTGTGGAGTTCTTGTATGGAAGCTTCCTTCTCCGCCGCCGCCTGTTACATGAACATGGCGGTCAATAAGACCAGGTGTTAAGCGCATTCCCTTTGCGTCGATGACCTGACAGCCGGTACCTCCTTCCAGGTTATCTCCTACTGCTTCGATCTTTCCTCCGCACACTAAAACATCCTTGATACCAAGGTGTTCCGGTGCGTATACATCAGCCTGTTTCAATAATATCATGGTTATATTTTCTCCTAAAATATATTATATGTTCTCTCGGAATCTTTCTGTACCTGATTTTGTGAGAAGATTTTTTGTCAGTTGTGCCCAAATTTCTGAGGCGTACGCGGTGCGTACGTTGATGAAATTCGGGTGCGACTGGCGGAAAATCGGCCACAAAGGCAGGTGCAGGAAAGACTCCGAGAGGACATCCAAATTTTTCCAGACGCAGCTGCGTCCGGACCGGATATCCATCTTTTATCTTTTTCTTTGTAGAAGTCCGGTACGACTTTTTTCATGGTACTCTGCTGCCGCCTGACGAAGGCTTTCATCTAACAGCAGGTCAAGACCGGTCATTGCCAGTCCCTGTGCCCCCTTGATGCAGATCTCATCTGCAGCCGGTTCTGCTGCTGCTTTGGCATATTCTTTGGAATGTGCCGGGATCTCTTCATCTGTAATAGACAGGTAATCGTGGATTGCCGGGATCTTAATAGACACATTTCCAATGTCAGAAGAACCAAAAAGCAGTTTTGGATCCGGCAGGCACATGCTGATACCTACACGGGCCATATTTTCCTTAAAATCTTCACAGATGGGCAGACATGGATAACGCTCTGCATAGATCGGTTCTGACTGGATCTGTACCTTTGCACCTGTAAGGCTTTCTGCACGTTTTGCACAGCCGATGATCATGTTCTGAAGCTCATCAATACGCTTCATGGTAGCCGCACGGATACAGAACTCCGATTTGGAAAATCCCGGAATTACGTTAGAAGCAGTTCCGCCCTCTAAAATAACACCGTTTACATTGTCCTCTGTTTCAAATAACGGACGCAGCATATCGATCTGGTTAAACACGCTGATAGCCGCTGTCAGGGCATTGATGCCAGTTGCCGGTGCAGAGGAATGGGCAGACTGTCCTGTAAAGGAAATGGTAAGACTTCCGGAAGCTCTTCCGTTCCGGTTAATATAGTTCCTGCTTTCACCGCCACAGGTGGGATGGATCATCAGTGCAAAATCCACTCCATCAAAGCCGCCCCGTTCCAGCATAATAGCCTTTCCGGCACCTCCTTCTTCTGCAGGAGTTCCAATGATCCTTACTTCTCCTGCAATTCCCATTTCCACAAATATTTTTGCCAGAGAAGCAAATGCACCGGAAGCACAGGTGGCGATCACATTGTGGCCGCAGCCATGTCCTACGCCTCTTAAAGCATCATATTCTGCTAAAAACGCCACTACCGGGCCTTTTCCTGTTCCTTTTTTCACTGCCTTAAAGGATGTTTGGAAGGTCACAATAGCCTCTTTCTGTTTCAAATCCCTGTTTTTCCAGGAAATCACATATCTTGGCAGATGATTTAAACTCCTGAAAACCGATCTCCGGCTCATCATGGATGCTATGGGAAAGCTGTATCAGCTGCGGTCTTAACCGTTCTGCTTCCTCACAGATCTTTTTCTTCCATTCATCCACAGAAATCCCTTTTATTTCTGTCATGATCCACACCTCCAAAAAATAAAATGTGTATACAAAAAGCTGCAGACGTATCCAAATGGCGCCTGCAGCCTTACTTAATTACAACTTAAAGCAGATGACAAGCAGCCATATGTCCTGGTTCTACTTCACGCAGCACCGGCTTTTCCTGACGGCAGCGGTCGGTAGCATATGGGCATCGGTCGCTGAAATAACAGCCCTTTGGAAGGTTTACAGGGCTTGGGATCTCTCCCTTTGCATCAATTCCCTGAACCAGCGGCTTTTCGCCTACAGTAGGAACTGCTGCAAACAGCACCTTGGTATACGGATGTACCGGATTGGTGAAAAGGGTGTGTTTATCTCCCATTTCCACAATACTTCCCAGATACATAACGCCCAGTCTGTCACTGATGTGGCGTACAACTGATAAGTCATGTGCAATAAACAGATAAGAGAAATTAAATTCATCTTTCAGATCCATTAACAGGTTTAAGATCTGGGCCTGAATGGATACGTCCAGAGCGGATACCGGCTCATCGGCAATGATGAACTCCGGATTTACAGCTAAGGCTCTTGCAATACCAATACGCTGTCTCTGTCCGCCGGAGAACTGATGAGGATATCTTCCAGCCTGCTCCGGTCTTAAACCAACACGGGCTAAAATACTCATGCAGCGTTCTCTTGCTTCTTCTTTGGTCTTTGCAATGCCATGGAACAGAAGAGGTTCCATAATGATGTCAGCAACTCTCTGTCTCGGATTTAAGGATGCATAAGGATCCTGGAAGATCATCTGCATACTCTTGCGGTAAGGAAGAAGCTCATTTGGTCCTAAGTGGCTGATATCTTTTCCTTTATAGAGTACCTGTCCGGAGGTTGGCTCCAGAAGGCGGATAACGGTTCTTGCTGTAGTAGATTTACCGCAGCCGCTTTCTCCTACCAGACTGAAAACTTCCCCTTTTTTGATCTCAAAGCTTACATCATTTACAGCATGGACTACTTTATCTTCTTTTACAAGCTTTCCCTTTTCAAAACGAAGGGACTGCAGGAGGCCTTTTGTAAGGTGGAACTCCTGACATACATTTTTCACTTCAATGAGTGTCTCAGATGTTTCCATTTATGCTTCCTCCTGTTCTTTTTTCTTTAACAGTGGGAAGTGACATGCAGCCATATGGCCCGGTCCCACTTCCTGCATCTGCGGCTTTTCATGGCGGCAGATCTCCTGGCAGTATTTGCATCTTGGTGCAAAATAACAGCCTTCCGGCAGCTCAAACATATTTGGAACCATACCGGGAATATAGTCCAGACGGTCTCTGTCCTCATACAGCTTTGGAATGGAATTTAAAAGTCCCTCAGTGTATGGATGTGCATTATGATAAATAATATCCTCTGTCTTTCCGGTCTCTACCAGTTTTCCGCAGTACATAACATTGATCTTGTCAACCATCTGGGATACAACTGCCAGGTCATGAGTGATCAGCATCAGAGATGTATTATGCTCCTTCACCAGCTTTTTCATAAGCTTTAATATCTGTTCCTGAATGGTAACATCCAGGGCAGTAGTAGGCTCATCTGCAATCAGCAGCTTCGGGTTGGTAGCCAGTGCAATGGCAATGATAACACGCTGGCGCATACCGCCGGAAAACTGGTTTGGATATTCTTTTAAGCGTTCTTCCGGATTTGGGATGCCTACTGCATGGAGCAGCTCAATACAGCGCTCTCTTCTCTGTGCCTTGTTCATCTGTGGCTCATGAAGGATCAGCACCTCTTCCATCTGTCTCTGGATGGTATAAAGAGGATTTAAAGATGTCATAGGATCCTGGAATACCATGGAAATGTCTTTTCCACGGATCTTTGACATATCTTTTTCACTGATCTTTGCCAGGTCTTTTCCATCAAACATGATATGGTCTGCATCAACCACACCTGGATCTTCTACCAGCTTTAAGATAGAGAAACTGGTAACAGACTTTCCGCTTCCGGACTCGCCTACGATACCTAAGATCTCACCTTCTTTTAAGCTGAAGCTTACATTATCTACTGCTTTTACCACGCCCTTGAAAGGTGTGGAAATATGTTTTTAATCCCTGTACGTCTAATAATACTTTATCTTCCATACCGCACCTCCTATTTCAGATTCGGGTTCAGCTCATCTCTTAAGAAGTCACCTAAAAGATTAATACCGAATACGATCAGCATGATATACAGACCTGGGAACACAGATGCCCACCACAGGCCTGAGAACAATACATCAAAACCAGTTTTTACAAGCAGTCCCAAAGAAGGCTGTGTGATCGGCACACCAACACCTAAAAAGCTTAAGGTTGCTTCTGTCAGGATAAAGCTTCCGATCTGGATGGTTGCCAGAACGATAATGGAATTGATAACGTTTGGAAGTACATGTTTTATAATGATAATGCGGTTTGGAAGGCCGATGGTACGTGCTGCTTCCACATATTCCATTTTTTTTTAACGGAAAGTGTTTCGCCGCGGACTGTTCTTGCATAAGTTACCCAGCCTACCATAGTCAGGGCGATGAGCAGTTTTCCAACGCCGCGTCCAAATACGGACATGATGAATAATGCGATCAGCATAGATGGGAAAGACAGCTGTACATCTGCAATACGCATGATAACAGCATCTACTTTTCCGCCAAAATATCCTGCTAACAGTCCCAGTGTGGTGCCAATGGCACAGGAGCAGATCATGCCTACCAGACCGATCATAATGGAACTTGCACTACCATAGATAATGGCACTTAAAATATCACGGCCCTGTTCATCACTTCCCAGAAGGAATCCGGCTTTTCCGCCGTCTAACCATACAGGTGGAAGATAAGAATCTGCCAGACTGATGGCAGTCAGGTCGTATGGGTTCTGTGGAGCTATGAAACGTCCAAATACTGCAACCAGGATTGCAACTACCACCAGGATACTTCCGATGATGGCTGGAATATTGTGTTTATAGTGATAGAAAAACTCAGACTTTAAAAAGCTTTTCCACCATCCTGTTTTTTCAATGGTTACTTTCTCTTCCATGTTCATCACCTCAATTCAATTCTAGGATCAATGAGTGTATACAAGATATCAACGATAAAGTTCAGCACCACAAACATGCAGCTGCCGCCATCAGATAAGCCACGATAATAGGTCTGTCTGATTTATTAATAGCATCAATAAGCAGCTTGCCCATGCCAGGCCATGCAAAATGGTCTCTGTGATGGTGGTGAACGCGATCATATTTCCCAGATCCATACCAAAAATAGTAACGACCGGGATCAGCGCATTCTTTAAAGCATGTCCAAAAAGAATGGACTTGGCAGGAACACCTTTTGCTCTTGCAAATTTAATATAATCCTGACGCATATTTTCCAGGATACCGGAACGGGTCAGTCGAAGCATGGTAGCCACATTGGTCAGAGCCAGTGTTATTGCCGGAAGAATGACATAACGGATACCACCGGGAGCAAAATACTTAAAGCTACATTTCCCACCATTACCGTATTTCCACGGCCGGAAGCCGGAAGCAGCCTTAAAACAACTGCAAAAATGTAGATCATCATCATGCCGACCCAGAAGGAAGGAAGAGAAATACCTAAAATAGAACCGGACATAATAAGCTTGCTGCTAGCTCTCTTAGGATAAGCACCTGCATATACACCTAAAGGAATGGCAATACACAGTACAAGACAGGCTGCAACAGCAACTAATTCAAGAGTCGCTGGCATACGTTCAAAGATCAGATCCATGGCAGGTTTTCCATATATATAAGATTTACCAAAATTGCCGTGAAGCACATCTCTGATAAAAATACCATACTGAACTGGAAGGGGCTTATCAAGTCCCAATCTGGCTCTTGCAGATTCGATCTGTTCAAGGGTTGCATTTTCCGGTACCAGCATATCAACTGGGTCACCGATAAAGTTGGTCAGCAGAAATACGAGAAGAGATACTATAAAAAGTACCACGATCATCTGCGCAAACCGTTTTACAACATACTTTATCATAAAATCTTACCTCCTGTTATCATCAGAGTATCTAATATTCCTTTTATCCTCATCTTCACCTGCCTTTGCGGCTGGTTTGGATCATCACCGTCAGCTGCACACGCAGGTACAGAGAGGATGTTTGGGCTCCGGCGGATTCCGGAAGCATATTTTAATGAAAAGGAGCCGTTAAATTTTACACGGCCCCTTTACTTTGTTACCTAACTTTTATTTGTAAGAGAACTCCCATGCATATACATACTTGTTCATTCTTGGGGGTGTAAATTTTAAAGTATCCTTGATCGCATATGTATCCTGCTCAAAGTGAAGCGGAATGTATGCATAATCTTCTCTTGCGATCTTGTCAGCCTCTGCTACCAGTTCACCTCTCTTGGTATCATCCATCTCAGTGAATGCCTGATCGATCAGGGCATCTACCTGCGCGTTGGAGTAATGTCCTCTGTTGACACCGCCATTACCTGCCTCACGGTCATAGGTGTAAAAGCATATCGTGCATAAGAGAAAGTCCATCACCAGAAGCATCAGACCATCCGGTCATTAAGAACATGGATTTATTCTCAAGTGGTTTAATGTAGCTGAAGAAGTTAGCCTTTGGCATCAGGTTTAAATTAACCTTGATACCTACTTTTTCAAGATAACCTGCTACTGCCTGGGCGATCTGCTCATCGTTCATGTAACGGTCATTTGGAGCATCAAAGGTTACTTCAAACCATCTGGATATCCAGCTTCTGCTAACAGCTCTTTTGCCTTTTCAGGATCATATGCTTCACGGGTAACTTCGGTGTAGCTACATAATCTTCTGGAACAACAGAGTTCATTTCATATGCGCATCCATTCATGATGTTCTTGATAATGGTTCCTTCATCAATTGCCAGATACATAGCCTGTCTTACTTTGACATCAGACATCGGATTTTTCTGTCCAGGGAACAGAGGAGAATCCTCACGGCTGTCCAGGTTCAGGTAGATCTCACGGAGACCCTTCTGCTTGATCACGCTGATACCCTCAGTTGCATCCAGACGGTCAATATCTCTTGCAGATACGTCAATAGTAAAATCAACATCGCCAGTCAGCATGGTAGCGGTTCTGGTTGCTTCATTTGTAATAGGACGGAAACGTACATTCTTAATAGCCGGAACTTCGCCCCAGTAATCTTCGTTTGCTGCCAGGTCGATATGGTCTTCCTTAACCTGCTCTACGAATTTGTAACGGCCGGTACCGATTACATTGTCAGCAACCTGCTCTTCTGTGCCAACTTCTGCAATTTCCTGTTTTAATACATACAGCTGGGCAACGTCAAACAGCATTAAAGGGTTTGGTCTTTCAGTCTTAATAACAACGGTATTTGCATCAGGCGCTTCCACAGACTCAAAGCTGGATGTGTAGCTGCTGTATGCAGATGGGGAATCAGGATTGGAAGCCAGTTTGATGGATGCAACAACGTCGCCGGAATCCATTACATCACCATCATGGAACTTAACGCCTTCTCTTAAATGGAAGGTCCAGGTTAAACCATCCTCAGAGGTCTCCCAGCTTTCTGCCAGACAAGGATCAAAGGACATATCTGCATTCTGGGCAACCATTGCCTCATAGATATGAAGCATGATCTGGTTTGTAGGTCCCTCATCATATCTGTATGGGTCCATAGACAGTACATCAGATGATGTAACAATAACCAGGCTGTCCTTTCCAGAAGCGTCTGCTGCAGTCTCTCCTGCTGCTTCACTGCCTTCTGCTGCGCTGCCAGCTGCTGCTGTAGTGCTGGATGCAGAAGATCCGCCGCAGCCTGCAAGGCTTGCTGCCATTGCTGCTGCAAGTGCTACTAATAAAGCTCTTTTCTTCATTTTTCATATCCTCCTCTATCTTACTT
>ENA-OPZN01000442-OPZN01000442.1-human-gut-metagenome-genome-assembly--contig:-NODE-442-length-12908-cov-1.834520_pt1 | contig 12908 bp, 14 predicted proteins | sample MGYA00242483_ERZ504503 | MGnify/ENA primary metagenome ERZ504503 (study PRJEB26092, sample SAMD00036285) | human gut metagenome | host: Homo sapiens | study: EMG produced TPA metagenomics assembly of... | reverse complement strand
ATTCAGACCTTTGGCCTTGGCCCTTCCCGTGAAAATTTGGCCCATACAGTCAGTGAATATGTTGAAGTGGACAGCTTGGCCAAAGTAACGGATTGCTATTATGGCGTTCTAAAAGCTTGATGAAATAAGCAAAATAAAGAACGGTGCTGTCTAGGTTTCACTGGGCTTAGACAGCAAATTCCTTATTTTATCCGATAAATAATCTGATAAAAGAGAATAATCGTATAAAAGTGGCGATGAGAGATGAATAATATGAGTCAAAAGCAAATTACAGCTTTAATTATTATTTTCTGTATATGATTGCTACAATTGCAATCGGATTAATTGTATCCAAGATGAAATCTAAGAAAAAGCTTCTCAGAGCAATGAAGATTTTTTGATGGCCGGAAAATCTCTTGGCCCATTAACTTTGGCAGGTACGCTTTTGCTGCCAATACAGGCGGGGCCAGTACTACAGGTATCGCAACCAATGTTTTCCAATACGGTCTTTCTGCAAGCTGGTACGTTATTGCTGGAGGTATCGGTTTCATCTTAGTATCTTTTATTGCTCCTTATTTTAGACGGGCGGCTGCTTCCACGGTTCCTCAAATCATTGGGAAACGTTACGGAAAACCGTCTCATATGGTAACGGCATTTACATCGATTGCAGCACTTTTTTATGGCAACTGGGGCCCAGATCATTGCAACAGCATCCATTATTAACGTCGTAACGGGGATTAGTTTTCAAACAGCCGCTGTCATTACAACCGCTGTTGTTATCCTTTATACAATGGTTGGCGGTTTTGCCTCTGTTGCAGCGGCAAATATGATGCATGTTCTATTCATCACTATTGGTATGGCAGTTGCTATGTTTATTATGGCAGAAAATCCTGCTGTGGGCGGTTTTTCGGCACTATTCGCTAAAGCAGCAGCTATGAAGACGGCAACGGGTGCTGACATGAACATGCTCAGTATGACGAAAAATTGGTGTTCCAACGGTTATTGGCTACATTGTTATGTATTGTATGACTTTCCCTACGGGGCAAGAAATTGTCCAGACATTCTGCTCTGCTAAAGATGGTAAATCCGCAAAGATTGGTTCTGTTCTTACCGGCATTCTTTCCGCAGTTTATGCAATTGTTCCTGCCATGATCGGTCTTATGGCATACACTTGTATTGATGGATATGCTGTAAGTCAACAGAAAAATGCATTGGCTGATGCAACGATGCAGTTTGCGCCGTCTATTATTGCTGGCATTATCCTCGCTGCTGTTGTCGCAGCTACAATGAGTTCTGCTTCCGGTAACATGATTGGTACGGCAACAATGTTCACAAATGACGTATATCGGCCCTATATCCGTGGCGGTGTTCATGATGATAAGAAGGAAATTTTGGTTTCCCGCGTTGTTATGACCATTGTTGGGCTTGTTGGTCTTGGTGTAGCTCTTACTGCCTCGAACATTATCTCTGTTATGATGAGTGCTTTTGCCCTGAGAAGCGCAGGTCCGTTTGCAGCCTTTATTGGGGGGTTATTCTGCAAGAATGTAACAAAAGATGCCGGGTTCCTGTCTATCTTAAGCGGTACGGCTGTTGCGCCTATTGGACCTATGCTCTTAAATCTCCCTTTGGACTTAGTGCTATGGTTCCTGGCGGCATTGTGGCATTTGCAGTGCTCTTCATTGTTTCTAAGTATCAAATTAGCCGTGGTGTAGAAGCAGCGGCTCCAATCGAACTGGATAAAGAATAACTTAATTAGAATAGAAGGAGGAAATAAAATGAAGACTTTGTTGAAAAATGGTGTCGTTGTCGATGGCTCTGGCTCCAACCGTTATCAAGCGGATGTTCTGATTGATGGCGATAAAATTGTAAAAATCGGTAAGATTGATGCGGCAGACGGCGCTGAAGTCATTGACGTGACTGGTCTCGTTGTTGCCCCTGGATTCATTGATACGCACAGCCACAGTGATCTCCAGATTCTTGTTGATCCTGAAGTTCGTCCTAAGGTCATGCAAGGAATCACGACGGAAATCTTGGGGCAAGATGGAATCTCCATGGCTCCACTGCCGGAAAAATATATCAGTCCTTGGAGAAAGAACCTGGCTGGTCTTGATGGTGACTCCGATCAGGTAAATTATCATTATCGTGATACAGCAGGGTATCTTAAGATGATTGATGATGTAAAACCAGGTCCTAACGAATGCTACCTCGTTCCTCATGGCAATGTCCGTATGGAAGCAATGGGCCTTGATAACCGCCAACCTACGGATGAGGAACTACAGAAGATGAAGGACATTGTCCGTCGGGAAATGGAAAATGGTGCTATCGGGCTTTCCACGGGGCTTATCTATATGCCCTGTGCTTATGGTCAAACCAAGGAAGTTGTTGAAATGTGCAAAGTTGTCGCTGAATATGATGGCCGTTTTGTCATTCATCAGCGCAGCGAAGCAGACACCATTCTTGATTCGATGAAAGAGGTTATCCAAATTGGTAAGGAGTCTGGCGTCAAGATCCATTATTCGCACTTCAAAGTCTGCGGTCGTAAGAACTGGGACAAAATTGATGGAATGATTCAGCTTCTCGAAGAAGCTGAAAAAGAAGGTATCGACGTCTCCTTTGATCAATATCCGTATGTAGCAGGCAGCACGATGCTGGGGGTCATCCTGCCGCCTTGGGTTCATGATGGCGGGACCAATAAGGTCATTGAACGTCTCAACGATCCGGAACTTCGCAAAAAAATGGTCTATGATATCGAACACGGTATCCCTGGATGGGATAACTTTGTTGATTTTGCTGGCCTCGATCAGATCTATGTAACAAGTGTCAAGACGGATAAGAATAAGGATGCTGTTGGTTTGTCACTGACTGAATTAGGTAAGCTAAGAGGGAAAGATCCCTATGATGCAACTTTCGATCTTCTCCGTGACGAAGAAAATGCTGTAGGCATGGTTGACTTCTATGGTACAGAAGACCATGTGAAACTCTTCATGAAACGTCCGGAAATGAACGTCTGCACGGATGGACTTTTGGGCGGGAAACCGCATCCTCGTGTTTATGGTGCTTTTCCGCGTGTTCTTGGTAAATATGTTCGTGAAGATAAGGCCCTAACCCTTGAACAAGCTGTATATAAGATGACAGGTAAACCAGCAGCTACCTTCAATATCAAAAATCGTGGCCAAATTAAGGAAGGAGCCTACGCTGATATTACTGTCTTCAACCCTGATACGGTCATTGACAAAGGCACATTTACAGACCCGACTCAATACCCGGAAGGAATCGAATACGTCATGGTAAATGGTGTATTTGAAGTTGCTGGTGGAAAATATACAGGCAGGAGAAATGGTACTGTTCTCAGAAAAAAAGGAAAAGAGGTTGTAAAATAATGAAAAAGCAAATTATCTCTACGAAAAATGCCCCTTCTGCTGTAGGGCCTTACGTCCAAGGCATCAAGGCCGGCAATACGGTTTATGTATCGGGCCAGCTTGGCATTGATGTAGCGCTTGGAAAACTGCCGGATACGCTGGAAGCTCAAGCCCACGCGTCTATGAAGAATCTTGGCGCAATCCTAAAGGAAGCGGGTGCTTTCTACGGAAATATTGTAAAAACGACGATCTTTCTTCAGGATATGAATGATTTTGGGAAGGTCAATGAAATCTATAAATCCTATTTTACGGATGGATTTCCAGCCCGCTCCTGCGTGGAAATCGGGAAGCTGCCGCTGGGTGGTCTCGTCGAAGTGGAATGTGTTGCCGTCATCGATGACTGAATAAGAAGAACCGTCCTCTCCAGTTGGGAGAGGGCGGTTTTTCGATTCTTCCTTAAGCCAAGTATCATTAAAATCGTAGTTGCACCGATTTCCCTTAGGTATATAATAGATAGGCACACTAGGAATTTTTGAGAATGTGGGTGGTTAGATGAGCCGAGCGCAAATCAATATGCTGGAAGGATCCCTTGTGGGACCTATTTTTCAATTTGCAATCCCTGTTGCAATGATTGGTATCCTGCAGCAGATGTTCAATACTGCAGATATTATGGTCTTGGGCCGTTTTGTTGGGACGGAGGCCCTTGCCGCGGTGGGCAACAATGCACCTGTCATTGGGGTCCTCGTTAATCTTTTCCTGGGGATTTCCCTCGGCGCCAATGTGCTGATTGCCCGGAAACTTGGCGGAGGACGGCTGAAGGAAGCTTCTGAAGCGATTCATACAACGGTCCTTATGGCCGGACTCACGGGGGCTTTTTTATCCTTGTTGTGGGTGAAATCTTTGCGGGACCCCTCATGGGCTGGATGGGGGGTTCCTCTTGAGGTGCGGGAGGCTTCGGAATTATATCTGCGCGTCTATCTATTGGGAATGCCAGGAATGACGCTCTATGACTTTTTATCGGCCATTTACCGCAGTCATGGCAATGTCAGGACGCCGCTTCTTTCCCTTGTAACGGCAAGTATCGTCAATATTGCAGGCAATTTGCTGGCTGTCTTTTTAGGGTTTGGCCTTGCCGGCGTTGTAACCGTGACCGCTATCGCAAACTATATCAGTTCGGGTCTTCTCCTGCGTCTTTTGCGTTATGAACATGGGGTGCTCCATTTTTATCCCGGTGCCATCCGCGTCCGCATGGAGGACATCAAGGAAATTCTCCGCGTTGGTGTGCCGGCAGGTATCCAGGGGATGGTCTTTAATTTTTCGAACCTTGTTATCCAGTCGGCCATCAACAGCGAAGGGTCTCTTGCCATGGCTGCTTCGGCAGCGGCCTATGTCCTTGAAATCAATACCTATCCTTTTATCAATGCTTTTGGGCAGGCGGTGACGACTTTTACCAGTCAGAACTTTGGTGCGGGCAATATCAAGCGTTTGTTTGAACGTAGTGAAAAAAGGCCTGACGCTGAACTTTGGCTTTACCTGCTTTTTGACGGTGCTTGTCTTTTTTGGCTGCGCGGCCCTTTTTGGAGGTCTTTGGCCTAGAACCTGATGCCATGGAACTTGGCATGATGCGTGTCCATATCATCATCGGCTTTTATTTTCTCTCGTCTATCTATGAAAGCCTTGCCGCGTCCATGCGTGGCTTCGGAAACTCCCTTGCACCGGCTCTTGGCATGCTGGTCAGCATCGTCGGCACACGGATGCTATGGCTTGCAACGGTCTATGAGGCGGATCCGACTTTTCGGAATATCATGTGGTGCTATCCGCTTAGCTGGTTTGCCGCCGATGTACTGATTGGGGGACTCTTTGTGAGGGAGATGGGGAAGCAGAAGCGGTTAGCAAAAATTTGATGTAGAACGTGAGCCCCTCGCTTTCAGGAAAGATTACCTGAAGCAAGGGGGCTCATGGCGTATCAGAGGAGGACCCGCCTCACGGTGGGGGGATCGTGTAAAAGGCTGTCAAGCTGTCTTATTCGGGCAAGGCCCGAATGGCTTTCTCGCGGCCAAGGACGCGGCTATCAAGCTAAAAGACTTGGAGGGTAAAGACCGTGAGACCGGCGCCAAGTTTGTTGTCAAAGGCACGTTTTCTGTCGTTCAAAAGCGATTTCTATGGTAAGGATTCACATAGTTCCAACCAGATCCAGCCCTGCCATGCGGTCTTTTCCCTTAGAACTCGATATAGCGCATTGATCCGCCTTTGCCAAGGAGGGGCCGAAACCGGGATTTTCCATAAGCATTGATTAACAAAATTTACCGGTTTTGGTGGTGGATGAGAAGCGCAGCGACGTTTCCTTGCAAGCGGTTAGCGAGTCAGATTCGCCCGAGTTTCGAAGGACGCTTTTAAAGCGTTAGCGAAAGTCCGAGAAACAGGTTCCCGGGCGAATCATTTTGGACCCGTTCCCCCATGAGGGGCAGTTTGGGGCCGGCGGCGTTACATGTGCCAATGAGTACCTTAAAAGACCATAGCGTACGGCGCCATACCGGATCCTTCGGTTGTGGCGCTTTTTTAGTCAGCCCGAGTTTGACTGATTAACTCTTAGCTTCACCGATCTCTCGTACGACATCGATGATCGATCCGTCCCGTGCTTCAATGATTCCTACGATGCGGTCCTTGAAGGTGACGGCATCGGGGACGCCGGCAATGGCATAGGCCCTGTCGCGCAGTTCTTCTATGGTACAGAAGGGAAGGTCGACACCTTTCATGGCGTCGATGAGGTCCTGACGCTTGGGATTGATGGCGATGCCAAAGTCCGTGATGACAACGTCCACTGTCTCGCCCGGCGTGGTAATGGTGGTGCATTCGGTCCTCACGGCAGGAATGCGGCCTTGCAGCAGCGGTACGATGACGATGGTGCATTGGGCCCCCTGCCGCTGTATCTGGATGCCCGCCCTGGGCGCCTGTAACCATGCCACTTGAGTCAACGACAACGTTGCAGTTGAAGTGGGTATCCACTTCTAAGGATGCGAGGATGACAAAGTCGAGATGATTGACGTAGGAAGCTTTGTTGAAGGGGTCTGCGTATTCACTGGTTGAGATTTCAATATGTCGGCCTGGATGATTCTTGATGCTTTCAATGGCCCCTGTATCAAAGACTTGGGCATCAACGATACGGTCAATCAGGCCTTCGTCCATCATGTCGCACATGGTCTTTGTGATGCCGCCGAGGGCTAGGCCCATATGGATGCCGTCCTTTCTCATATGTTCGGCAAGAATACCCGTCGAGGCAAGGGAAGCGCCGCCCGCACCTGTTTGGTATGAGAAGCCTTCTTTGTAGTAGGGGGTGTGGATGAGAAATTCTGTCGTATAGCGGGCCATGAGGAGCTTGCGCATATCCGTTGTCGGTTTGGCTGGCCCTGTGGCAATCTTAACCGGGTCGCCAATGGCATCGACCACAACGACAGCATCCACGTCTGTCATGGAGATGGATGCCGGAATATTGGGAAAGGGGACCAGGGTGTCCGTAATGGCGACGACATAGTCTGCATACTGGGCATCGACCATGGAATAGCTCAGGACGCCGCAGTCACTTTTCCCGCCGACGGCACGGCAGTTTCCCATAGGGTCACAGGTGGGGGCGCCGATGAAGGCCATATCAATGTGTGTTTCCCCTGATTCGATGGCCCGGACACGGCCGCCGTGGCTGCGCATGATGGCGAGTTTCTTCAGTTTGCCTGTGGAAATGCTTCGCCAATCTTGCCGCGTACACCGGAAGACTCAATGCCCGTGATCGTTCCGTCTTCAATATAGGGGACGATGGGATCATGAGCTTTTCCTAGGGAGCTGGCACAGATGGTGATGTCCTTGATGCCCATCTCATGGACAGCTTCCATGACGAGGTTCACGATATAGTCCCCTTCGCGGAAATGATGGTGGAAGCCAAAGGTCATGCCGTCATGAACCCCGCCGGCAATGAGGGCGTCCTTGATGGAGGAAAGGACCTTGCTGCGGGTTGGCACTATATGGGCGCGGGATTGATTGGCCGCGCGCCGATACACTTTTTGGTCGTTATGGAAACTGCCTTTAAAGACTTCTTTGCCGGTTCGTGCAAGGATTTCATCTGGAATTTCACGGCCGACTGCATTTTTCATAGAAAACCTCCTTCGAGCGATGAATGGTCTTTATCTACAGCCTATTGGTTCAAGGATTGATGATGGTCAAGGGGCCTTCGACCTCCCCTAAAAAGGGGGACTTGCTTTTTTTAATGGATTTTTGTAATCCGCGGTGTTATGGATCTGCTTTCCTTGAGAAAAAAACTTCCCGCCTCAAGGAAGCAGGAAGTTTTTGACAGGTTCTTATTTAATGAGGGCACCAAAGAGGATGGATCCGATGATCAGGACGATACCGCCGCCCAGACGGCTGGACAGCTGGGCATAGGCGATGAGGCCCATACGATGGGAAGCACCCAGTACAGCAAGGTCGCCGGAACCGCCGCGGTTTGCCATGCAAAGACCAGCGGTGATGGCAGAGTCGATGGGATAGAAGCCAACGAGCTGACCGACGATTGCGGAACCGATGATGGCGCCGACAACAATCAGGAAGGCGATGACGACGTTGCTGAGGTTGATGGCATCAATCAGCTGGTTCAGGTCCGTATCGGCACCAACGCCGACCATGATGATGAGAACGAGGCAGGAGCTCATGAAGGACTGCAGACGTTTAGCTGCTGCTTTTGTTGCGTTCGGGACAATCCCCGTCATGGCTGCAATGGTAACGATGATGATCATCCAAGCAAAGGGATGAATGGCAACACCGAAGACTTTCGGCAGGATGGCTTTACCCATGAGACGGCCGGCTGCATAGAAGCCAACGCCCATGAAGAAGGCACCGCCCATTTCCTTGATGGAAGGAATGGCATCGTTCTTTTCCGCTTCGATATCAAGGCCGGTACGGATCAGGGTGTTGCCGTCGCCGGTGAGCTGCGGATGCTTATGACCGATCTGGTTCAGGATAGCCGCCGTCAAGATGGCGAAGATGTTCGCAATGGTCAGGATCGTAATGGCGAAGGTGTAGTAGTTGGCTGCTTTGTCGCCCGTTACGGTCTCATAGATCTGAGAAAGCGGTACAGCACCGGCACCGTTGCCGCCGCCCATGATGGGAAGAACATAGTTCAGAAGGATCATATCCGGGGCAATGCCAAAGACGAGGCCGCCGGCAACCCCGAGCACGGCCGCGCCGATGAGGCCGCCAAAGATGGCAGGCAGATACCCAGCGAAGGATTTCAGCAGGAGTTTCTTTTCCAGACCAAGAATGGAACCACAGATCAGGAAGACAATGAAGAAGCTCAGGAAGTCAGCTTGATCCATGACCATGCCAACGGCTTTGGCATATTTGGCAGGAACCATCTTATTTGTAAACAGATAAGCCGAAACGAGGAAGGTCAGAACGAGACCGCCGCCGATATAGGAATTCCAGAAGGGGATGCGTTCACCGATTTCGTTGCAGATAATACCGAGGGCCAGCATGAAGGCAAAACCACCAGCAAGATCAGTGCTTAGGGAACCGGTCATAACACCTGCGGCCACAATGATGATGAAGCCGAGGCAGAGGGGCCAACTAAGGCCGAAGGGGGTGAAACTTTTCTTTTTTTCGTCGCTCATGATTGGACTCCTTTCGAAACTTGAATGGCTTTTGGGATGTGAAGGGGCAGGGGACAGCTGTCCATTTGTCACGCGCTTTCGTCAGGACCCGTAAAAAATAAAATGGCGGTCCGATGACAGTGGGCCCAAGGGAAAGGCGTGGCGCCGTTTCACATTCGCAAAAGGGCGCGGGCGACCCCGCAGCCAAGTGAAGGTGATACTGTTCTCAAATCCTTCACAATTGAATCCTATCATAGATTAGGCGGACTCTCAAATAACAAGTTTTAAATATAAATAATAAGAAAAACCTTATGAAATGGCTGAAATCCTTGTAATCATGCGGTATATGGACAACGACGGTAAAATTCAAATTTTACTGAAATTAAAATAGTTGTTTTAAATTATGGATAATTGATTTGATTTTTGAAAAGAAACGTTACGGTAATCAAGAAAAAGAGCGGGAAAGGCGTTATTTTGTCTTTCACCGGTTCCCATATGCTTTTGACCATTGGCAGCTTTTCACCAATCCTTCCGCTTACAGGCTTTCTTTGGGGAAAAAGCGTTTAATGGCAAAGGGCACGGCAAAGTTCAGCATGAGAACACGGATCAGCTGGTAGGTGAGGATCATGGCAACATCCTGGCTCATTTCCATGCCGGCTAGACACATTTCAGCAATACCACCGGGAGCTACGGCAAGGAAAGCGCCAATCGGAGAATAGCCGTAAGCTTTCCGATGATGACGGCTACGACCGCGCTGGTTCCGACCATGAGCAGGGAGCCAACAAGGACATTGGGAACAAGGCGCTTGGTTCGCAGCAGTTTATCCCGGTCAAGCATGGTTCCAATATAGATGCCAATGCTCATTTGGGCAAAAGCCATGACGGCGGGGGGAACAGAAGGAATCGGACCCCAGAGTGTGGCATAAAAAGCGGTAAAGAGGATGGGCCCTAAAAGGTTCCCCGTGGGCAGATGGACCTTGCGGGCAAAAAGCTGCCCCATTACGGCAAGGGGAAAAACGATGAGCCAGCCCGGGTGAAAGAGCTTCATCCCGTCTGTGACAAGGCCTGCCAAAAGGTCCGGCGCGGCGGTCTTGGTCAGGATCCCGCCAAATAGGTTGATGGCAAGGAAAGGAACGCTCACTTCAACGACGAAAAGGCGCAGGCATTGGGAAACGACGACGACGTTTTCGTCGGCATCATGGTATTCTTCCATAAGGAGCGTCATCTGCGTCAAGCCGCCAGGCAGGCAGCCCATGACACTGCTCAGCAGATTGGCAAAGGTGTGGCGGGCCATGTAGATGGCAACACAGACGGAAACAAAAAGCGTGCTGAGAGAGGCCCCCAGGACGCCGGGCAGTTCTGCGCCCATGCGCATGATGGTGCCTGATGTGCAGTGGGCCCCAATGCCGTACCCCGCTATGCCCAGCATGGCGTTGCGAAGGGAGAGGGATCCAGAAAATGTTGGTCTATAAAAGGTTTTACAGCAAAAGGCGGCAAGAATCCCGCCCAGCATGTAGGGAATTGGGATCTCAAGCTGGCGGAGCAGGAACCCGATGAGTGCAGCAGCAATAAAAACAAGATAGTTAAGCATAAGGCATCTCCTTTTCTGCGGCATCCTGCCCCTCGGGCTGCCGAATCATTCCTTTCCCTTATTGTACCGGAAAGTCAGGGGATGGGCAAATGGGGATTGGGAGCGATGCTGACCGTGTTGGGAGCGGTGAGGGACAAAGAACGGGGAATCTTGCCTGATGCCTCAAAGAGGGGACGAAAGGAGAACTTTCTTTATTTTTGTTGTTTTACCAACAGAATCACATGACCGTTTCCCCTATACTACAAGTAACGAAAGGAGGAACCGACTATGAAAGCCGTTCATACGCCTTTTTCCATTGTAAAAGAAAATGCTTATGTCCCAGGCTGCACGGTTTCGCAGCAGCTTCTTATGGGACCTTCAGCTGCCTTTCACGCGTTTTCCCTTGCGCCCCGTACGGATATCAGTCCAGAGACCTATGCCTATCCTAAGCTCCTGACGGTACTTGATGGGGCCATGACGGTCCAAGCGGGCCGCACCGCGTTTTTCCTTTCCCAAGGGAATAGTCTCATTGTTCCTCTTGGTGTTGCTTTTGGCGTCCACACAGAAAGCGGTGCGATTTATACCGAACTATCGACAAAGGAGGATCTCATCATGAATCTTGAGGCTGGTCAATTATTTGTATTCAAGGACCTTGTCCCGACAGAAGCGGGAAAGATTGTCAATCGTGACGTTGTTTCGTCGCCCCATATGAAATTGGCCCTCATGGGCTTTGGTGAAGGGACGGGCCTTACGGAACACGCGGCTCCCGGAAAGGCCCTTGTCATGGCCCTTGAAGGGAAAGCTGTCATCACCTATGAAGGAACGGACCATCTCATTTCTGCTGGTGAAAGCTTCGTTTTTGATAAAGGCGGCCGTCATGCGGTTACGGCACAGGGCCCTTTCAAGATGGCGCTGTTATTGGTGCTTGATTGAGAAAGCCTTTCGCCTTGCAGTGAGGAGGCGGTGCCGCTGTCATGAGCATGACCGGCATAGGCGGCCGCTCATGACGGAAACTCGTCCTGTGTGGGTTTCTTCAAAATGCAAACACGGCCCAAGGAGTGCATGAATCGCGCTCCTTGGGCCGTGTTTTGCATTTTTTATGGATTCGGTCTGGCGTGGCCGAGGGCAGCCTTATTCCGCATGCTCTGCGTCCCTGCCTTCTACCTGGGTCACAAGTTCCCTTAGTTTTTTCGAGCCGCTTTCGTGTCACAGGGTGATCGGACCATAGGCGGCCAAAAAATCCGGGGTCGTCAGCACCGCCGCCCGATATGTCAAAGAGGGCGTTATGGAGCTCGACGCCGTAGCCGATTTCAAAGGCGTACCTGTCGGCGGCATATTCGTCCTGCCTTGCTTTGACAAGCCGGAGCAGGTGGAGCGGGAAATTCATGGTAAAGCTCAAGGCCTGGATCCACAGGTTGCAGAAAAAGACCATGAGGGAAATGAGTAGGCCCAAGATGGGGATGATGAGAAAGATGCGGAGCATAAAGACGATGGCCCGGTAGATGCTACTGACGAGGGTAATGGGAAGATTCATGCCGTAGCTTAAGAGCAGCCACTGCGTATGGTGATAATGGAGGTGACCCAATTCATGGGCGAGGACACCGCTCACCTCGTCCATGGGAAGCTGGTCAAGGAGCCCCTTAAAGACGACGATATGATGGTCGCCAAAAGCATAGGCGTTTGAGCTCTGCCGTGTCTTGGATATAGAGCGTAAAGTCACTGCGCCGAAGGCCCGCTTTTTGGAGCACTGGGTCAAGGCAGGCTTCGATGTAGGCAAGATCATCGCCTTTGGCTCTGCGCGCGCCGTTTACATGGAGAAGGATGGACTGGAAAAAAGGAAAAACGGCTCAAAAGGGCAGGAATGATGAGGCAGAGGGCAAGAAGCAAGGTCACATCCTGACTGGTGAGGCCACCTGTGTGCAGGGGGCGGAACCATGTGGAGGGCGTAAAATGACAAGAGCTGGATAATGAAATATAGATGCACGACGAGCATGACGTAGTCGATGGCAAACTGGATCAGGAAGAGGAGAAAACTGATCATGAAGGAACCCACTCCTATCGTGATGGATTTTTCCCATTATAGCATAGAAAGAGGGACCTTTTATCCTCTCGGAACCATTTTGCTTTTCTTTCGGGAATGTTCGTTTTAAAAAGACAAAATTAAGCTATGTTGTTAGTAAGTTTACAAAATGCTATCTGATAGAGAAAATATAAAATATTTTGTTGACACATTTCAATTCTGTGGTATACTTGCGTCAATACAATTTTTACAAGCAAAAGGTAATGATCAGGAATAGCATGAACGATGAAGCTAAGAGAGCTGCCGGGTGATGCGAGGCAGTCGCGGATAGGGCATGCTTCTCACCTGTAA
>ENA-OPZN01000440-OPZN01000440.1-human-gut-metagenome-genome-assembly--contig:-NODE-440-length-12955-cov-5.795214_pt1 | contig 12955 bp, 10 predicted proteins | sample MGYA00242483_ERZ504503 | MGnify/ENA primary metagenome ERZ504503 (study PRJEB26092, sample SAMD00036285) | human gut metagenome | host: Homo sapiens | study: EMG produced TPA metagenomics assembly of... | reverse complement strand
AGTGTGATACAAATATAGTAGTTTCTTTTGGTAGAGGGAGACTCCTTTGTTTATTTTTAGGTTCTTTCTTTGGTTGCCCGAAGAATTTCTCTCTTACCTCCCGGAGGGCCAGGGAGCCGCTCCACGGTGAAACCAGCTGCCTGCAACATTCTCCTTACCACTCCTTTTGCGCAGTAAGTAGTCAGGATTCCACCGGGATTCATCTGGCGGTACAAGTTGTCAAAAAAGTGGCTGACTCCACATTTCAGGCTGCTTTTCGGGAGCAAAGGCATCAAAGTAGACCACATCATAACATTCACTGAATGCAAAGTGAGTGAAATCACCTTCTATCTTGTGAAGCGTGAAATAAGGTGAGATTTTTACTTCCTGATTCCAGGGAGCAGTGTGCAGTGCATAGAATTTCTCACACTCTTCCGGAGCGATTGTTTCCGGATAGGCAAGTTCGCGTACAATATCTTCCGAAAGCGGGAATCGTTCAATGCTGGTAAAGTGAATGGCTCTTTGGCTTTTTTCTGCTTCCAACAAGGTCAGAAAGGCATTCAGTCCTGTACCGAAACCGATTTCAAGTACACGGGGATTTGCCGCCTGAGCGTGATTCAATCCCATTTGAATAAAAATATGTGCAGACTCGGTCAATGCGCCTTTTACGGAATGATAATGTTCATTCAATTCAGGAACGTATAATGTATTGCTTCCGTCGGCAGTGGGTTCGAGTGTAATCATCTTTCTATCAACAGTATTTCATTAAAAATCCGGTTATCCTTATTTATTGGGTTTTAAAAAGCTTTCCGGAAATGTTACTTCTTGTTCCGTATGATTCTTTACACGAATCCAAGTACGGAATCCCTTTTCTCCTTCTGTCAGTTCGATAATACGGGCTCCATTGGGTAGATTATTGTAAACCGTATTTCCACCTGTATAACGTCCGTATGCCAAAAGGATACCTTGCCACATTACTGCATAATCATTGTCATGGTCATGTCCTACAAACACCCCCTCAATATCTCCCATTTCTTTCATGGCAGTGAAAAGTCCTGAGTTTAAGGCTGGGGCACATGCTTTCTCTTTTCGGATACCAAATAATGCTGCATTTTCATAAGTCGCAGCCTGGTTATATTCCGGCAAAGGAATATGGAAGAATGCTAGTGAAGGAACGGGGATTCCACCGTTTGCCTGTGTATATTGGGAACTATGCTCACGGTACCATTGAATTTGGTCGAAATCGATATAGTCATATCCTCCCACTTCTTTTATCTGCGAATAAGAATGAGAATCAAACACATAAAGGATTTCAGCGTCTTTCTGTCCATCAGATGATTTTACAGGCAGAATAAAGTTGGTGGTACCTGAGATACCTTTTGTGGTGGCAGTCAGGCTGTATGGGATACTTTCTATGATTTCGAATAATTTTTCCCGGGAAGCCCTTGTTCGTCATCGTGGTTTCCGAAGGTTACAGCAAAGGGGATTTTTCGTTTTGAAACTTGTTCCAGTACGGTACGCATGCTTTTTTCTGCAGGTTTTCCGTAGATTACGTCACCGGTAAACATTACCAAATCTGGATTTTCGGCATTCAGCACTTCATTGATACGTTCAATGGCTACCTCTGCGCGTGGGTCATTAAAAATGTAGTGTACATCGGTAAACTGGACGATTTTGAACTTTCCGTTGGCATTGAATTTTAAGTTTTGTGCACAAGCCAGTGCAGTCATGCATAATAGGCAATAGATGCAAAGAAGTTTTTTCATGTTTTGTTAAATTTTTCGTAGATGATTTTCGGTAGTTTTCGCAAAGATAGTCATATCTTTTGATCAAGGAAAATTTGCATTGGTTTTCTATCCGATGAATCGGAAGACTCCCAAAGCTGTGGCCACAATAATGGCATAGCGAGCCAGTTTGCCAATAGTCATGGCAATAGTGGTAATCCAGACATTGCCTCTCATAAATCCCAGTGCGATAAGCAGAGCGTCCCCAATGACAGGCAGAAATGAGAAAAAAGCCATCCACGACCCTCTTCCGTGAATAAATCGGATGGCCTTGTCCATTTGTTTCTTGTCTACCTTGAAATATTTCTCAATCCATTCCGTTTTACCAATTCGCCCTATCCAGTAGCAGGTAAAGCCTCCAAGTGCGTTTCCGGCAGTAGTGAAGAGTGTGGACCACACAGGGTCAAGTCCTAACCCGATACAGGCCAGTAGTACAACCTCCGAACTGAACGGCAAGATGGTTCCGGCCAGGAATGCAGAAAGAAACATTCCCCAGTATCCCCAATCTATCAGAAATTGAATAAATGCATCCATAAATTCATGATACATACGCAGGTCCAGATTCCAAGGGACACCCAAAGAAAGATGCGGGTAAAACGGTTGAAAGTCAGTGCTAGTAAGTGACCACCCATGACGGAACCTACGACTAATGTCATAAGAAAATAAGTATTGAAGTGTGAAGGCAGAAGCAGCATACAGGCCAATGTGCCTATTCCTGTAATTATCAGGACACGAAGCATGATGCGTGTTTGTACCTTGTCCTGGTAGCTATGCAGAATACATTCTACACTACAGATGGCTATGAATAAGATTGCAATGCCTCCCGAAGCCAATTGCGACAAAGAGAGAATAGCGTAGTCTATTGGAGGGAAGTGGGCAAGTGCTTTGAAAGGTAGCCAGGTTTCTTCCATATTTCCAGCATAAAGATGATAGGCCAATGCAATCCAATAAGGAACGAGGAGGCCGATGAGACCTGCAAAGAATGTGCGGAGGGTAAAAGCCCTCAAACCAATCATGTAGAAATAAATCAGCGGCACAAAGTAGAGTACCTGTGGAAGCAGGAAGCTGCTGATACCGAGACAGAGGAAGCAATGAAAAACAGGAATCGGAGCATATACCGATTCATAGCTTCGGAATAAGTAAGAGAAAGAAACCGTAAACAGCAGCGGAATCCATTGCTCATGTGAATAGGTGTGCAGGAAAGGAAGTCCGCTTAAGAAAAAAAGAAATAGGGCTGCATGAAGTGTTGTACGTGTCCGGATGAGTGAGAATGTGGTATTCAACTCAATCAGGCAGTAGACTATGGCTCCGTGAATGGCCAAAGAAAGTAAATCTGTCTTTTCCTGATAGGTGATACTATACATGATAAGACAGATGATAATGGTCACCGGAAGAGTAGCTCTTCCGGTGACCAGTTCATATTGAAATCTATTTCGAGCAAGCATGTGTTACAGGTCAAACCCGATATCTGAACGGAAATATTTTTTCTCGAAACAGATCTTGCCTGCATTCTGGAAAGACTGTGCCAGAGCTTCTGCCTTGTTAGCTCCGTAGGAACTAACTGCGATCACTCGTCCTCCGGCAGTAACCACCTGTCCGTCTTTCAAGGCTGTTCCAGCATGGAATACGATACTTCCTCCTGCCTTTGCTTCTTCAATACCCGTCATCGGGAACCCTTTTTCATAAGCTTCCGGGTAGCCGCCAGATACCAGCATGACGCAGACAGCTGAGCGTGGGTCAATTTCCAGAGTTTTTTCATTCAGGTTACCCTGAGCTACCCCTTCAAACAAGTCTACTAAGTCGCTCTTGATACGAAGCATGACACTTTCTGTTTCAGGGTCACCCATACGGACATTGTATTCGATTACCATCGGTTCACCTTTTACATTAATCAGTCCGAAGAAGATAAATCCTTTGTAATCGATACCTTCTGCAGCCAGTCCTTCTACTGTAGGACGGATGATACGGTCTTCCACCTTTTTCATCCATTCCGCATCTGCAAATGGAACCGGAGAAACAGAACCCATACCGCCTGTGTTCAATCCTTTGTCACCTTCGCCGATACGTTTGTAGTCTTTGGCTTCCGGCAGGATTTTATAGTTCTTTCCATCAGTCAGTACGAATACAGAGCATTCGATACCGCTCAGGAATTCTTCGATAACTACTGTAGCAGAAGCGTTTCCGAACATACCGCCCAGCATTTCTTTCAGCTCTTTCTTGGCTTCTTCCAATGTGGGGAGAATCAATACACCTTTTCCAGCACACAATCCGTCAGCTTTCAGCACGTAGGGAGCTTCCAGTGTTTCCAGGAAAGCCAGTCCTTCTTCCAGGTTGGCTGCAATTACGCTCTTGTATCCGGCAGTCGGAATATGATGACGCTGCATGAAACCTTTGGCAAATTCCTTGCTTCCTTCGAGTACGGCTCCAGCCTTTGACGGACCGATAACCGGTACCTGCTTCAATGCGTCATCATTTTTGAAGAAATCATATACCCCCTTCACCAATGGGTCTTCCGGACCTACTACTACCATGTCAATGCCGTGGGCCGTTACAAACTGCTTGATACCTTCAAAGTCATCGGCTTTGATAGCTACGTTTTCGCCTACTTCACGCGTACCGGCATTTCCCGGAGCGATGTATAACTTTTCAATTTTCGGGCTTTGTGCGATTTTCCATGCCAGTGCATGTTCGCGTCCTCCTGAACCTAAAAGTAAAAGTTTCATATATGTATCTGTTTTTTAGTCTATTATTTCAAATGGTCTTCAAAATAGCGGGTGATGTGTTCGTGCAGGTGTACACGGTCACGTCCCATCATGTTATGTCCGTCTTCCGGATAAACGAAGAAGTCCGGATGGGTACCAGCTTCAATACAAGCTCTCAGGAATGAGTAGCTGTGCTGTGGAACACAAGTGGGGTCTGTACCTCCGATAATGATTTCCAGACGGCCTTTCAGGTTGCCAGCCTTTTGTTTCAAGTCGGAACCCTTGTATCCTTCCGGATTAGTTTCCGGAGTATCCATATAACGTTCACCGTACATCACCTCATAGAACTTCCAGTCAATGACTGGTCCTCCAGCTACACCTACCTTGAAGATGTCAGGATAAGTCAGCATCAGGTTGGTCGTCATGAAGCCACCGAAGCTCCAGCCGTGTACACCAATTCGTTCACCGTCTACATAAGACAGTGATTTCAGGAACTCGGCACCTTTCACCTGGTCTTTCATTTCTTCTACTCCCAAGTGACGGAATGTGCAGTTCTCAAAGGCTAGTCCCCGGTTATCACTTCCCCGGCTGTCCACAGTCAGCATCACATATCCTTTCTGCGCCATGTATAAATCCCATCCTCTGGCATCATAAAAACGCGTGTTGTGGATGAGTTGTGCGTGCGGTCCACCATATACGTAAATAATGGCCGGATATTTCTTGTTCGGGTCAAAGTCTACGGGCTTAATCAGACGATAATACAAGTCTGTTTTTCCGTCAGCTGCCTTAAAGGTACCGATGGTAATTTCCGGTAACTTAAACTGGCTGGCCATCGGGTCATCAGCTTTCAGTAATGTAGTTCCTTTCTTTCCGTTGGTAGGCAGCAAAGTGATTTCACGTCCTACTTGGAATGAAGAGAAGTTGTCAATCAGGTAGGTACCGCTTTCAGAGAGAGAAGCCCGGTGCATACCGTCTTTTTTTCCCAGTAATGTACGCTTTCCAGTTTTGACGTTGAGGCTGAACAGATTGGTTTGCAGCGGAGATATTTCTGTGCTACCGATAATAATTTCCTTCTTTCCTGCATTGAATCCAAGAATATCCTGAACCAGCCAGTCGCCTTGTGTCAAAGGAGTTACTTTCAGGTGTTCCAGATAGGTAGTGCCTTCCAGTTTGCCATTTTTCCATGTACCTTCTCCTTTTGCTTTCGTATCCATCAGATACAAGTGGTTGAAACCGTCGCGTTGACTCTGGTAAATAAATTTACTTTTGTCCCACGGCAAGAATACCAGCGGATGCTGAGGTTCTACGTATTTTGGGTTCTTCTCTTCATACAAAATCCCTTCTTTTTCGCCTGTGGCAGCCTGATAGCATACAAGTTGGGCATGGTTCTGGTCACGGTTCAGTTCGATGACATAAATATGCTGCTCATCGGGCGACCAGCTGACATTGGTAAAATAACGGTCGGTCGGGTCACCGGCCTGCAGGTAAATTACTTTTCCAGTCTTTACATCGTATACTCCTACCGTCACTTTGTGGCTGGTCATTCCTGCCATCGGATATTTGTCCGGCTCAAGAGTCGCGATACGGGTCGATGTATTCACCTGAGGATAGTCTGTGACCATACTCTGGTCCATGCGATAGAAAGCCAGATAGCTTCCTTTCGGGCTCCAGAATGTACCTTTATAAATACCGAATTCGTTACGGTGTACAGCTTGTCCGTAAACTACCCCTTCTTCTGTTTGTGAAGGGTTAATCTGGTGACTTTCCTCCCCTTCGCCGGTTACAAACAAACCGTTACCGACGGTATAGGCCACTTTGTCATTGGTTTTGCAAAAGTCAAGATTGGCAGCTTTTTCGTTCAGACGGAAAATATTTGTAATTTTTTCTGTCCGAAATCATATTCCACCCAATAGCTGTTTTGCTGAAATACAATGACTTTACGTTCTGCCCAAGGCAATGAAGCTGACATCAGGCTATGAAGCGGTTTTAGGTCGTGCGACAGTTGATAGGGTTTTTCTCCTTTTCAATGGCTTGATTTACCTCTTCCAGTGTGACAAGTATGCTTTCCTTGCCATCTTTCAACTGAATGCTGCGGATGTTTTCCACATCCGCACGTACACATACATCTCCCCACCATTGCAGTCCCGGAATGTTTTTCAGGGACCAGGTTGAAATAATTTGTTTTCCGCCCCGGAATCACATCTTCCAGGGTATAGGCTTTCTTTTCCTGGGCAAAAGTGGCGAGAGTGGTCATACAGCACAAAAAAGAATAAAAAAGAATATACGTTTTCATGTTCTGTTCGTTTTTAATCTTGTGAGTTACCTTCCTCCTCGCTGCGGCGTCTGTGCATGTAGCGTGGGGCAGGAGCCGCTTTCGGGCGTCCGTCGTCTGTAGAAGGACGCGGAGTGCGTGGCTTCGAATCTTCCTTATATTTGAATTCTTTACGGCGTTCGCGAGTGAATTCTTTTCCGTCGCCTGCTTTGCGTCCGCGGAATATTTCTTTGCGGTCAGCATCTTTACGGAATCCTTCTTTACGGTCGCTGCGGAAACCTTCTTTCCGTTCTCCACGACCTCCGTCTTTGCGCTCCTTACGGCCGTATTCCACTTTTTCTCCCTGACGGCGTGGACGTGCCGGTCTTTCTTCACGTTTCGGCTTAAACTCCTTGTCACTGTTGTCGGAACGGAATTCCTTGTACTTTCCGTCAAACAACTGATATTTGCGGAACTGACATTCCAATGCTCCATTAAACAAAGGCACTTTTATAGAAGCCTTCAGTCCGATCTGGTCAAAGCATTCGTCACGGTAGCTCAGAATCCAGGCGTCATTTCCCGTGAATGCATGTTTCAAGCGTTCACCAATCATCTGGTAAAGTCCCAGCAAATCTTCTGACGAGATACGCTCTCCGTAAGGAGGGTTGGTGATGATAATACTTTTCTGTGCAGGCTGCTCAAACTGCTGGAATGGCTGGATTTTCAGGATGACATCCTTGCTTACTCCTGCAGCTTTCACGTTATGCTGAGCAATTTCGTTTGCTTTCGGATTGTTGTCGTATCCATAAATCTTATGAGTAAACTCACGCTCCTGTGAGTCATCGTTGTAGATAGCATCAAACAAATCCTGGTCAAAGTCTTTCCATTTCTCGAATCCGAATTCTTTACGGAATACACCCGGAGCGATATTGCGTGCAATCAAAGCGGCTTCGATAGGTATAGTTCCTGAACCACACATCGGGTCTATCAGGTCACATTCACCTCTCCAGCCTGTCATCAGAATCATACCGGCTGCTAATACCTCGTTCAACGGTGCTTCCACCTGTTCCTGACGGTATCCTCTACGGTGAAGTGATTCACCTGAACTATCCAAGGCAAGTGTACACTCTTCCTCTGCAATATGGATGTGAATAGCCAAATCCGGGTTACTGATACGTACGGAAGGACGGTTGCCTGTCTTTTCGCGGAAATAGTCGACTACCGCATCTTTCACTTTGTATGCCACGAATTTAGAATGACGGAATTCATTAGAGAACACTACGGCATCTACCGAGAAACTACTCATGTTGTCTAGATAGTTTTCCCATGCGATACTCTTTACGGCCTCATATACTTCGTCGCAGTCTTCGCAGTAAAATGTTTGATAGGTTTTAAGATACGGATGGCAGTACGAAGGCAGAAATTAGCCTTATACATCATGGCTTTGTCTCCGGTGAAAGAAACCATACGTCGTCCGATTTCAATGTTGCTGGCTCCTAATTCCGTGAGTTCCTGTGCCAGAACTTCTTCCAGTCCCTGGAAGGTCTTGGCGATAAGCTCGAATTCTTGATTCATCTTGATAAAATTACGTAATTTCAATTGATTGGGCAAAAATACGAAATTTCAGGTTGCTAGTCAACTGTGTATAAAGAAAAGAATGGCTTATGAGAAAATAATTTCATAAGCCATCTTTATCTATAATGATTTGTGTAATATTACCAACCTGGGTTGTTAGGAGCTAAGTTAGGATTGATGGAAATTTCATTGATAGGAATGGATAATAGGTAATGTTTTGGTTCTTCAAATACAGCTTGTGTTTTTACTCTTTTTCCATAAATATCCAATGCTCCTTCAGAGGTAAGGCCAAGTTCTTCTTTCATATCGTTTATTTGTTCTGTAGTATACAAACTAGCATCAGGAATAATACCAGCTCTTACTACTACACTAGCATCCAGTCGTTTACCACAAGCCCATCTTCTTAGGTCATCGTATCTATAACCTTCACCGAATAATTCAATACGGCGCTCTCTTCTGATTTCACGAATTAAATTAGCATTGCTACCCTTGATGTTTGGATATTCTTTTTCCAGTTTTGGATCAGCTACTGGGTTAACGGTCAATGGATGATTGAAACCAACGCGCTTTCTAAGTTCATTGATTGTTCTTCCAAGTTCTGTATTATCCAGTACTCCTAATTCTGCTCCGGCTTCAGCACGGATTAAAAGAATTTCTCCGTATCTGAAAATGGGAGCGTCAATGCTACCTTTATGGTGGTCTGAAGAAAACTCAGATGTTTTATAGAATTTTGCAATAGCATAACCTGTAGAAGAAGAACCATCCGCACCAGTTGCTACGATATTGGCAATATTAGCTGCTTTACCATGCAAATAGTATGTATACTCTCCATCTTTCGGGGTAGCTATGGTTTGCAATAATCTAGGATCTCTGTTTTCCAGTTCCGCAATAATTCCTGTGTGTGTAGTATGTCCTTCACATCCACATAATGAGATAGGTTTTCCTGTTGTTGCACATAAGTAATCTTCTACTGCATCTCGGCTTGCACCGATAGGAGTTTCACCTACTCCAATTTGTCTGGTAACATTATTACCTTTACCTAAAGACGGATCATATTCTTTAGCTAAAATAACCTCTGAATTATTATTATAGTTTTCTTGTGTAAATAATTCATGATATGCAGTTTTAGGTGAGCTTCCTTTAAATATGGAGTAGCCATATTCTTCTTTCATTAATTCGCCTGCAGCATCATACGCTTCCTGCAAGAATTTTACGTCGCCTTCTATGTTATGGTATCTTCTCCAGGTACCTTCAAATAAGCACATTCTTGCTTTTAATGCAATAGCTGCGTCTTTTGAAACTCGGCTTACTCCCACTTTAGATTTAGGAGAAAGCAGATTGATGGCCTTTTCAATATTTAAAAGTAAGCTGTCAGCTACAAGTGTTCTTGAATCACGTCCTTTATACATTTCCTCATCACCAGGGTTCAAGACTGTGGTATACCAAGGAACATCACCATATACACTTAACTTATTAAAGTAATCTAAGCATTTAAAGAAGTAGATTTCTCCTGCGTATTGATTCTTTTCAGCCTGAGTTGCTGGAGATGATTGATAGTTCATCAAGAAATCATTGCATGCACGTATATTTTCCCATTGCCACTCTGTATCTTTTAGCTTCTGTAGGAGCTACATGCAAGCCAAAACTTTTTACGTTATATTCCCATGTAAAAATGTTGTCTGACTCAAATTCTTTTTCCAGCATTCCAAAACTATATGATAAGGGATCACCATGACCTTTATCAGTTTTGGGTAGAAGTTGTTACAGTATTGCTGGAGGGCAGTACCAGTCGCAGTAGTAAAGAACTGATCTTTTGTTACTGAGTCTAACGGCTCCCTGTCAAGGTAGTCACAACTTTGAAAGCTAAGTGCCAACAATGTGGCATATAATATAGTTTTTTCATAATACAATAAGCAAATTTAGAATGTAACATTAATACCAAATGAATAAGATCGGCAGAATGGATATTTCGTCATTCTTTCTTCCAAGCTACCATCATCTTTTGTATCTCCTGTAGAGTCTGGATCCAAGTATTTATATAAGCCGGTAGCTTCCCATAAGTTTTGTCCACTTGCAAAGACTTTCAATTGTGAGATACCTAATTTAGATACCCATGATGTCGGTAAAGTATAACCGATTGTCAAATCTTTCAAGCGGATATAAGATGCGTCTTGCAGGTATTTTGTTTGAATCTGACGGCTTCTCGTTGTATTTGTGGGTACTGGGAAATAGGCATTAGGATTGGTTTCACTCCATACGTCATTTATATGGGTTTCATTTAATGCACTCCACCATTGACCTGTGTATCCCCAGAAGACTGTATTGTTATCTCCTAACCATAAGTCTCTTTTCATTACACCTTCAAATAAAGCTCGGACATCAAATCCTTTCCAATTTAATCCTAAATTGATATTGAAGCGGTATCTCGGTGTTTGATTACCGATAATCTTTTTATCACCATGGTCATTCAGCTGATTTTTTCCGTAAGTAATGACACCGTCACCATCCAAATCTGCATATTTTATGTCACCAGGAATCCAGGTACCACTGATTTGTTTCTGACGTACTTTCATTGCTTCGGCTTCTGCGTCATCTTTAATGAATCCTTCTGTTACGTATCCCCAGATGTCTCCCAAACGTTGACCTTCATAATAGTCACCAAGATATCCGGTTGGGTTATCATATTTAGTGATAGTTGAATAACTGTCTGAAATGCCAATGCCGATATTATAATTTAAAGTAGAACCGGCTACATTGTTGATATTATCATTCCAGTTAAGTGTCAACTCCCAACCGTTTGTCCGCATATTGGCTAAGTTTTCTTTACCTCCTGTAGATCCCATAGTAGCAGGGTAGGCCTTAGATACGACCATATCATTTGTATAACGTAAGAAATAATCAAATGAAGCAGTCAGTCTGTTGTTTAATAATCCTAAGTCTATACCAAAGTTTGCGGTAGTAACTTTTTCCCATGTTACGTTGTTGTATGCCAGTGAAGCAGGAGTAATACCGTTGGCAAGTTTGCCGCCAATCAAATAATTTAGCTGTTCGAATCCCATCAAGCTTAAGAAGTCAAAGTTGCTGTTTGTTACCTGATTTCCTAAGCTACCTAAAGATGCGCGTAGCTTCACATTGTCGAAAATCTTTTTAGCTGGTTCAAAGAACTTTTCTTCTGAAAGTCTCCATCCCAAAGAAGCAGAAGGGAAGAATCCCCAGCGGCTATCTGATGCATATTTTGAAGAACCGTCATAACGTCCGTTTACTTCTACCAGATATTTCCCAGCATAGTCATAGTTTAATCGGAAGAAAGCACCTTGAACTGCCCAAATGGTAGCTTCTTCTTCTAGTTTCTGTTTGGTGTTTGCCCAGTCAATAATAGGAGCATCATTCAGGTATAAGTCTGTAACATAGCCATAAAAATTGCTGGTTTTTTACTTTCCTGGTTGTATCCTACCATGGCAGTAAAAGAATGAGATTTAGGCAATTCAAACTTATATTCAGCCCAAAGATTCAATGCCTGATAAGTGTCATCATATTTTCTTAATGAAACTCCGTTGGGTTCTCCTTTGGCAATCTGTGATCCATCTGGTTGTTTCTGGTAAATCGTTTTATTATGAGCGCGTTCATCTCTGAACAGCCGGTTCCCAGTATAATCTCCTTTAATGGATAATCCTTTTAATGGAGTTAAATTGAACGATCCTGTATACCATATATCGTCATATACATTCTTTTTGCGTCCGGCTTGTGCCAGCATTCCTGCAATATTAAAGTTGAAGTTTGAGCCTGCTACAGCAGCAAAGTCTCCATCTGGCAAGTATACAGGGATGAAGGGGAATGCACGGTAAACTTCATAATAAGGATCCTCACTTGTATAATGGTTTGAGTTTGGTTCATTCACTTCACTTCTATTATATTTTGTTCTAAATCCAATTTCTAACCAGTCTGTTACTTTTGAAGTGAAATTAAATGACATATTGATACGTTTATATGTATCTGTACCAAAAGCCAGTAAGCCGTCTTGCCCTTTGTATCCTAAAGAAGCATAGTATGCGGTTTTTTCGCTACCACCTCTTAAGCTCGCATTATGTTGTTGCATAAAGGCTGCGTTCTTATAGAAGATATCCATCCAGTCTGTATTTCCGGCGTAGGCCCATTCTCCGTTTGCTGTAAATTTATTTCCTTGTGTATTTTCCCATGCTGTGGGGCGAGTAGGGTCTTTCATATAGGCATCTACAGCTGCGATTAGTTCGTCGCTCCAGTATTGGGTTCCACTGGTATTCTTAGATTCATTATTCATCGCTCTTAGCCATTGATCTGCCGGTAAGCTATGGGGTAATCTGGATGGTGTAGACCATGAAAAATTATTATTGTAGTTAAAAGTGATTTTCTCTCCTGTTTTTCCTTTTTTGGTTGTAATTAACACAACTCCAAATGCTGCTCTGGCACCATATACAGCTGCTGAAGAAGCATCCTTTAAAACAGAAATGCTTTCAATGTCTTGAGGGTTGATTAATGAGATATCATTTGTTTCTACACCATCCACAAGCACGAGAGCAGAACCTCCGTTTAAGGATGTTAATCCACGCACGTTAATGCTAGTTTCTGCATTTGGATTACCATTGGCAAATGAAATGTTTAAAGTTTGGGATAACGCCTTGTAAACC
>ENA-OPZN01000439-OPZN01000439.1-human-gut-metagenome-genome-assembly--contig:-NODE-439-length-13025-cov-1.873624_pt1 | contig 13025 bp, 23 predicted proteins | sample MGYA00242483_ERZ504503 | MGnify/ENA primary metagenome ERZ504503 (study PRJEB26092, sample SAMD00036285) | human gut metagenome | host: Homo sapiens | study: EMG produced TPA metagenomics assembly of... | reverse complement strand
GCGCAATACCTTCATAACCTGCAACCGAACTCCCCACCCGAACTGTTAATGAACTCGACCCCCGACGAGGAGTACGCAGACTGTTAGTCACCCAAACCCAAAAAGAAAGTGGACGAACGCCAATTAATACTAAACTTCACTGATAACGAATGATTCTGTTTATCTATGACCATACATTTGAAGGCTTGCTGACTTGCATTTTCGATGCCTACTTCCGCAAAACCTTTCCAGACTCGCTCTTGATGGAAGGCGAGCCGCTACCCTTATTTTATGATGAAGCCATACACATAGCCACTGATGAAGAGAAAGCCGGACGAGTGTGGCGCGGATTACAGAAAAAAATCTCCAAGCATGCCCTGTTCTGCCTGACCTGCTGCTGGTTATCAGAATTACCAAAGGTGGACGAAATGCTTTTCCGCTATATCCGGAAGGCCATAAACTCTCCTCATTCCATCGAAACCAACTTTGCCGATCCTGATGTGCTGGAGCTTGCGAAAATCTATAAAAGAGTAGATGGAGAACGAGTACACCTCATGCAGTTCGTCCGTTTCCAAAAAGCTGCGGACGGAACTTTCTTTGCAGCCGTAGAGCCTCAATTCAACGCACTGCCACTGGCTGTGGATCATTTCAAAGACCGGTTTGCCGACCAGCGTTGGCTCATTTATGATGTGAAGCGACAATATGGATATTACTATAATCTGACGGAGATGGAAGAAGTAACATTTGAAGACCCCCGCCAAGCGCATCTGGTCACAGGAATGCTAAATGAAACATTGATGGACAATGATGAGAAATTGTTTCAGAAACTTTGGAAAACATATTTCAAGTCCATTTGCATCAAAGAACGTTGGAATCCCAGAAAACACCGGCAAGATATGCCTGTCAGATATTGGAAATATCTGACGGAGAAACAATAAACAGTTCTTCCGGATATCCCACATCTACCAAAACAAGGCATGTCCCGGAACAGAACTCCCGGCACTACAACGATCTTTATCCTCTATCACTTTCCTGAACTCATCCACAGTCATTTTACCACGTCCCACTTCTACCAACGTACCTACCACAGCCCTTACCATATTCCGTAAAAAACGGTCAGCTTTAATAGTAAATACCCATTCTGTCCCGCTCACCTGCGTCCATTCAGCATGCATAATCCGGCAATTATTCGTCTTCACATCAGTATGCAATTTACTGAAACTGGTAAAATCAGTATAATCAAACAATACACGGGCAGCCTCATTCATTTTCTCAAAATCCAATGAATTAAAAAGCCTCCAGGCATAGTGACGGTTAAACGGATCTTTCCGGGTAGTCACATAATACTTATAAGTACGATAAGTCGCGTCAAAACGGGCATGCGCATCATCCTTCACCCGCTTTACAGCGTAAACCGCTATATCGGGAGGAAGCAAGCGATTCAATTTCTCCGTTATCTGAACACAATCCAACTCCCGGTCATAATCAAAATGCGCGATCATGAGACGCGCATGCACACCGGCATCAGTACGTCCCGCTCCCACTACCTCTATTTCTTGACGGAGAAAAGTAGAAAGAGCACGCATTAATGTTTCCTGTACACTGTCACCATTGGGCTGAATCTGCCAACCGTGATAATTCGTTCCATCATAAGCCAAATATATGAAATACCGCATCGTAAAGCCTCCGACCAAGTGAAAATTCAATAAATCAGCGGGCTGTTATATGAAAACATCCCTGTTTCAACTCATATTTAATATAGCATTTGTCCGATTTCCGAAGATCACGGAGTACCTCGGCCAATACCAACTTCAGCGTATCCGGACTAACATCCTGCATAGGACGTCCATCCGGGTCTTCCACTTTACAAAACCGACGGTAACTGACATCGAAAGTTGTCCCAAAAGCATGAGCTGAATTGGCAGAAGCATTTCCATTGCGACGACGAAGACGTTTCACATCATCTGCCGTACGAAGTACAGAAGTAACAATGATTTGATTAGGATTCAATCCTTTGCAACTCAATGAATCCAAAAAAATTGGCTCCTATTGTATCCAATAACGCACTAGCCTGCGGAATCAGAAAAGGAATGGAGTGAGTCAGCGAATCCATGGCATAACGCTCACAGGGTTTTATCTGAACCAATTTGCCACCCAGCCCCTCTGCTTCCGAACGAGAAGCCAACGGACGAATTCCTATTTTCTTCGCCACACTGAGATGAGTATCATTCAAATCACCGAAACTACGTTTATAGCTAATTACACCTTTTATATTATGAGGCTCGTTCATCTTCATGGACATATCTTTTTCCTTGCAACCGGAAGAAACTGTCAAGGAAAACAAAAGTGACAATAGCGTGCAACATGCACCTTTCATACAATTCATAATCTAACTATCTTTTCAAATTCCTCGCAAAGATAGATTAAAATCCTTTTTCTGAAAAAGCTTATGCAAATAAATTGCCCGGAAAATAAGAACAATGAAAACCTTTCATTAAATTTGCACCCTATAAACAAGTACATAAAGTACCTAAACTAGTTAAATGATAGAAAAACATATAGTTTTAGAGGATATTGATCCTGTGATATTTTATGGCGTAAACAACGTCAATATAAAAATGATACAAGCTTTGTATCCCAAATTAAAAATTGTGCACGTGGAAATGTCATCAAAGTATTGGGAGACGAAGAGGAAATGTGTGCTTTTGAAGAGAATATATTGGCATTGGAAAAGCATTGCGCCCAGTATAACTCACTGAAAGAAGAAGTGATTTTAGACATAGTGAAAGGTCGTTCACCCCAAATAGAGAATACAGGGGATACTATTGTATTCAGTGTAACAGGAAACCGATCGTTCCCCGTAGTGAGAACCAGTTGAAGCTGGTACAAGAATACGAAAAGAACGATATGCTGTTCGCTATCGGTCCCGCAGGTTCAGGAAAGACATACACTGCTATCGCCCTTGCTGTCCGTTCCCTGAAAAACAAAGAAATCAAAAAATTATTTTGAGCCGTCCGGCTGTGGAGGCAGGAGAAAAACTCGGATTTTTACCCGGTGATATGAAAGATAAGATTGACCCTTATCTACAACCACTGTATGACGCATTACAAGATATGATTCCCGCCGCCAAGCTAAAAGAATATATGGAATTGAATGTGATTCAAATAGCCCCATTGGCATTTATGCGCGGACGCACCTTGAATGATGCTGTAGTGATATTGGACGAGGCTCAAAATACCACCACCCAGCAAATTAAGATGTTCCTCACCCGTATGGGGGATGAACACCAAAATGATTGTAACAGGTGACATGACACAGATAGACTACCATCTTCACAAACTCGGGGTTGATACAGGCACTAAAAAATTTCTGAAAGGCGTGAAAGGAATCAGTTTCATCGAACTCAACAAGAAGGACATTGTACGGCACAAACTGGTTACCCGCATTGTGGAAGCATACGAGAAGTTTGAAGAAAAACAGAAAACCCTTCATTCATGTCATTCTGAACGAAGTGAAAAATCTGAAAACATAAAACGAATTTATTGATTTTAATTATAAATAAAAGACATGAGTAAAGCATTAACAAGAACAGACTTTAACTTTCCGGGACAGAAAAGTGTGTACCACGGCAAAGTGCGTGATGTATACAACATCAATGACGAAAGTTAGTAATGGTAGCTACCGACCGTATCTCCGCATTCGACGTAGTTCTGCCTGAAGGTATTCCCTACAAAGGACAAATGCTGAACCAGATTGCAGCCAAATTTCTGGATGCAACTACCGACATCTGCCCCAACTGGAAAATGGCGACTCCAGATCCTATGGTTACCGTAGGAGTTATGTGTCAAGGTTTTCCTGTGGAAATGATTGTCCGTGGTTACCTGTGCGGTAGCGCATGGCGTGCTTACAAAAACGGCGTTTCGTGAAATCTGTGGTGTAAAACTTCCCGAAGGAATGAAAGAAAACCAGAAATTTCCCGAACCAATCATTACTCCAACCACTAAAGCCGAAATGGGCCTGCATGACGAAGACATCTCTAAGGAAGAAATTCTGAAACAAGGTCTGGCCACTCCCGAAGAATACGAAATATTGGAAAAGTATACATTGGCTCTGTTCAAACGCGGTACTGAAATCGCTGCAGAACGCGGACTGATCCTGGTAGATACCAAATACGAATTCGGTAAACACAACGGCACTATTTATCTGATGGATGAGATCCACACTCCGGATTCAAGCCGTTATTTCTACTTGGAAGGTTATGAAGAACGCTTTGCAAAAGGCGAACCTCAAAAACAACTTTCTAAAGAGTTCGTACGCGAATGGTTGATGGAAAATGGTTTCCAAGGCAAAGAAGGACAACAAGTTCCCGAAATGACCCCGGAAATCGTTAATTCTATCAGCGAACGCTACATGGAACTGTTCGAACACATCACCGGCGAAAAATTTGTGAAAGCAGACACTGAAAATATCGCCGCACGTATAGAAAAGAACGTAACCGAATACTTGAAATAAATAAAAATGAAAAATTAAAGATTAAAAGACAGGTACAGGAATCTATCCTCCATCCTCTCCTTTTAATCTTTAATTTTCAATTTTAATTAAACATGAACTACCCACAAGAAAAAATCAAGCCCTACAACGCTGACGAAAAGAAAAGCGTCCAAGTAGAGAAAATGTTCGACAACATTGCCCCTGCTTACGACCAGTTGAATCATGCCCTTTCATGGAACATTGACAAAAGCTGGCGCCGCAAAGCCATTAACTGGCTGGAACCTTTTCACCCGCAACATATAATGGATGTAGCCACCGGAACGGGCGATTTTGCCATTCAAGCCTGTCAGACACTTCACCCCCAAGAGCTGATAGGTACCGATATATCCGAAGGCATGAATGGAATGTGGGAACGTGAAAAGTAGAAGCCGCCGGACTGGACAGCCGCATCTCTTTCGCTAAGGAAGACTGTACAGCACTCACCTTTCCCGACAAACGCTTTGACGCTATTACCGTAGCATTCGGTGTACGCAATTTCGAAGACCTTGACAAAGGACTCCGCGAAATGCACCGCGTACTGAAAGACAACGGAAAACTAGTCATTTTGGAACTCTCCGAACCCGACTGGTTCCCCATGAAACAGCTATATGACTGTCTATTCTAAAATAGTCATCCCCACTTTGGGCAAGCTACTCTCTAAAGACCGTAGTGCCTACACTTACCTGCCGCAGTCCATCAAAGCCTTTCCACAAGGCGAAATAATGACAGACATTATCCGTAAAGCCGGATTCAATCAGGTGAGTTTCAAGCGGTTGACACTAGGTATCTGTACGCTTTATTTAGCAACGAAATAATTTAAAGTATAGAAGTTTTATGAAAAAATAATGGTTTGTATAGGTTATCCGTTAGGACACTCGTTCTCAAAGAACTTTTTCAATGAAAAGTTTCATTCGGAAAACATTGATGCCGAATATGTAAACTTTGAAATCCCATCCATCAAAGAACTGCCTTCTGTGTTATTGGCTAATCCTGATTTAGTAGGGTTCAATGTCACTATACCTTATAAAGAACAAGTCATCTCTTATTTGGACGAACTGGATAAAGATGCGGCAGCCATCGGAGCCGTCAATGTAATCAAAATTGTCCGCCAAAAAGGTAAGACCAAGCTAATAGGCTATAATTCCGATGTGATTGGTTTCACTCAATCTATCGACCCCTTGTTGGAACCCCAGCACAAAAAAAGCTCTGATTCTAGGAACAGGAGGTGCCTCGAAAGCAATTGCCTACGGACTGAAAAATTAGGTTTGGAAATGCAAATTCGTATCACGAAACCTGCGTGAAGAAATGCTGACTTACGATCAGCTCACTCCCGAAATCATGGATGAGTATAAAGTAATTGTTAACTGCACTCCTGTAGGTATGTATCCCCGTGCCGATGAATATCCCAATATTCCATACCAATATCTCACACCCAACCATTTGCTTTATGATTTGTTATATAATCCTGACACTACTCTTTTTATGAAAAAGGGGGCAGACAAAGGGGCAATTACCAAAAACGGTTTAGAAATGCTCTTATTGCAAGCCTTTGGTGCATGGGATATATGGAACAAATAGATAAGGTATGAAAAGAAAAAAATGATTATTGGAACGAGTTGTATATTCGTTCTGCTTATTATAGTCCTATTTGGAGCCAGTCAATATATGCTGGACTATTCCTTACGCCCTAAAAACAGGGGAAAGAAATTTAGAAAGTTCCTGGCAATATATGTTTAAGACTTACTCCTATCTAAAACCATGGATAGATAGTCTGAAAACAGAAACCAAAGCACTGAAAAGATACCTTTATCTATTCTCCCGACCACGTAAAAACTGCATGCTTACTATGTGGCTTCCAGCCGCCCCGACAGCCAAAAACCGCAGTTATAGTACACGGGTATACAGATAATGCCATCCGCATGATGATGATAGGTTATCTATACAATAAAAATTGGATTTCAACATCCTCCTACCTGATTTGCGCAATACTGGTCTGAGCGGTGGAAATGCCATACAAATGGGATGGTTAGACCGCAAAGATGTAACACAATGGATGGAGGTTGCCAATCGAATTTACGGTGACAGTACCAGCATGGTAGTACATGGAATCTCGATGGGTGCAGCCACCACTATGATGGTTTCAGGCGAACCGCAACCCGACTATGTGAAATGTTTTGTCGAGGACTGCGGATATACCAGCGTATGGGATCAATTTTCCAAAGAATTGAAAGAACAATTCGGCTTGCCTCAATTCCCGTTAATGTACACTGCCGACTGGTTATGCCAGCTGGAATATGGATGGGGATTCAAAGAAGCATCCGCATTGAAACAGGTAGCCCGATGCCATCTGCCCATGTTCTTTATCCATGGTGATAAAGATGACTACGTACCCACATGGATGGTGTACCAATTGTATGAGGCAAAACCTCAGCCCAAAGCATTATGGATAGTTCCGGAAGCAGACCATGCACATTCCTATCTGTTCAATACCGAAGAATATACCCAAAAGTAAAAGCATTTGTAGACAAATACATCCAATGAGAAAATTGACATTTTTACTTACTTTTTCATGCTCCTTGGCTCCGTCCACCTTCAAGCCAAAGAATATGCCATAAAAGACATACCGATGGTACATTTGCAAAACCGTACCCGCTACGTCAGCAATCCCGACGGTATCCTTTCATCAACCGCTGTCACCACTATGGACAGCATCCTCTACGCTTTAGAGCAAAAAACAGGTATACAAACATTAGTGGTAGCGGTAACAGGCATAGAGGGAGGTGATTGTTTTGATTTCGCCCACCGGCTGGGACAGGAAACGGGCGTAGGACAAAAAGAACGTGACAATGGGCTGGTCATCTTGCTTTCCACCGACGAGCGGTGTGTGCAGTTCGCTACTGGATATGGTCTTGAAGGGATATTGCCGGATGCCATCTGCAAACGGATTCAGAACCGCTATATGCTGCCCTATTTCAAGGACAATAACTGGAACGCAGGAATGGTAGCAGGAATACGGGCCGTAAACGGCTATCTGGACGGTTCCATGGAAAATATAAACAATGACGAAAGCGAAGATGATCCTTTGGAATTCATCATCATCTTTTTTGTGATTTTCGGAGGATTTATTGGCATCGGATTATATGCAAACTGGCGTAAAACACGCTGCCCCCATTGCAAAAAACACAAATTGCAACGTCTTTCTTCCAAAGTTATAGACCGAAGTAACGGAACAAAGACTGAAGAAGTAGTATATAAATGCAGAAATTGCGGACATATCCTCAGACGGAAAGAACGGTCGAGAGATGAGAATTACAAAGGTCCCCGAGGAGGAGGTCCGTTCATAGGCGGAATGGGAGGAGGATTTTTTGGTAGCCACGGTGGAAGTGGCGGCGGATTTAGCGGAGGAAGTTTCGGAGGTGGAAGCTTTGGAGGCGGAGGAGCCGGAAGCCGTTTTTAAGAACAAGAATATTCATAATTTTAATAGTATATACATATGAAAAAGTCAACGATTATTGTAATAGTAGTCATTGTATTAATTGCCATTTGGGGAATAACCTCTTATAATGGTATGGTAAAATGGATGAATCTGTCAGCACAGCGTGGAGTAATGTAGAAAACCAGTACCAACGCCGTTCTGATTTAATCCCCAACTTGGTAAATACAGTAAAGGGATACGCCTCACACGAAAAAGAAACTTTTCAAGCTGTAGTAGATGCCCGTAGCAAAGCCACTCAAATGCAGATCAGCGCCGATGACCTGACCTCCGAAAAAATGCAGGCCTATCAAAAGGCACAAGGCGAAGTAGGTAGTGCGTTGAGCCGCCTGCTCGCTATCACCGAAGCTTATCCCGACTTGAAAGCCAATGAGAACTTCAAAGAGTTGCAAGCACAACTGGAAGGTACAGAAAACCGAATCAGTGTAGAACGCAAAAGATTCAATGACACAGCACGCGCATATAACACAGCTATCCGCACTTTTCCCCGCAATTTGCTTGCAGGTATGTTCGGATTTGACAAACGCCCATATTTTTGAATCTGAAGAAGGAGCTGATAAAGCACCTAAAGTAGAATTCTAACTTTTACAAGTCCCTGTTTCCAATCTTAAGAAACAGCTTTCGGGTAGATTGTAGAAACCATGCAGTTTTTTTATGCCAAACTTGTAAAAATCATACAATCCGTACCCTATTTTATCCATCTCACTAATTTTTCAACAACAATCAAGCATATTATCCCTAAAATCATTATCTTTACGGAAAGAAACTTTTAAAACTACAAGCAATATGTTCAATTCATTTGGTAATATTTTCCGGTTAACCAGTTTCGGTGAATCCCATGGACCGGGAGTAGGCGGCGTCATTGACGGCTTCCCTGCCGGTATTAAGGTTGATATGGATTTCGTTCAGCAGGAACTGAACCGCCGCCGTCCCGGACAGTCATTACTTACCACCAGCCGCAAGGAGCCTGATACAGTGGAATTCCTTTCAGGTATATTCGAAGGCAAGTCCACCGGTTGCCCCATCGGATTTGTGGTATGGAACAAGAACCAACATTCAAACGACTACGAGAATATCAAGAATCTGTTCCGCCCTTCACACGCAGATTATACTTATATGCAAAAATACGGAATCCGTGATTACCGTGGCGGGGGACGTTCATCAGCACGAGAAACCATTTCGCGCGTAGTAGCAGGAGCTTTAGCCAAATTAGCATTGAAACAACTAGGAATCAGTGTCACAGCTTATACCTCACAAGTAGGATCTGTCAAACTTGATAAAGATTACAAAAGCTATAACCTCGAATTGATAGAAACAAACGATGTGCGTTGTCCCGATCCGGGGAAAGCCAAGGAAATGGCAGAGCTTATCTGGAAAATCAAAGGAGAAGGCGATACAATAGGTGGTGTAGTGAGTTGCGTCATCAAAGGATGCCCTATCGGATTAGGCCAACCCGTATTCGGGAAGTTACATGCCGCACTAGGAAATGCCATGTTAAGTATCAATGCCGTAAAAGGTTTCTCTTATGGACAAGGTTTTGACTCCATGGAACTAAAAGGCAGCGAGCAGAATGATGTATTTTATAATAATAATGGAAGAGTAGAAACAAAAAGTAATTATTCCGGAGGATACAAGGAGGCATCAGCAACGGACAAGACATTTACTTCCGTGTGGCATTCAAACCAGTTGCCACAATTCTGATGGAGCAACATACTGTAAATATCAACGGCACAGACACGACCATGAAAGCCAAAGGACGTCATGACGCCTGCGTGCTGCCGCGTGCCGTCCCCATTGTAGAAGCCATGGCTGCCATGACCATTTTGGATTATTATCTGATAGACAGGACTACACAACTATAAGAATCATTCAATTATGGAAATAAAACAATACATTAAAGAAAATGAAGCGCGCTTCATGGAGGAACTTTTCAGCCTCATCCGCATTCCCAGCATCAGTGCTTTACCCGAACATAAAGACGATATGCTGGCCTGTGCCTTACGTTGGAAAGAACTTTGTTGGCAGCCGGAGCAGATGAAGCCATAGTAATGCCCTCACAAGGCAATCCATTGGTATTTGCACAAAAGCATGTAAGCAATGATGCTCCTACCCTATTGATTTATGCCCACTATGACGTAATGCCTGCCGAGCCGTTGGGCCTTTGGAAAAGCCAACCTTTTGAACCTGAAATTCGCGACGGACACATTTGGGCACGTGGCGCTGACGATGATAAAGGACAAGCTATGATCCAAGTAAAAGCATTCGAATACGTAGTAAAAAACGGACTGCTGAAACACAATGTGAAATTTATTTTCGAAGGTGAAGAAGAAATAGGTTCTCCCAGTCTGAATACCTTCATCAAGGAACATAAGGAATTGCTGAAAGCCGATGTAATTCTAGTTTCGGATACCAGTATGCTAGGCGCGGACCTTCCCTCTCTGACTACAGGTTTACGAGGTCTGGCTTATTGGGAAATAGAAGTGACCGGTCCGAACCGTGACCTTCATTCCGGACACTTCGGCGGAGCGGTAGCTAATCCTATCAATACCCTGTGCAGTATGTTAGCCCAAGTCATTGGCGAAGACGGACACATCACTATCCCCCATTTTTATGACGATGTAGAGAAAGTACCGGCTGCCGAACGTGAGATGATTGCACAAATTCCTTTCGATGAAAAAAAATATATGGAAGCCATTGGCGTAAAAGCACTGAAAGGTGAAAAAGGATATTCCACTTTAGAACGTAATAGCTGCCGTCCCTCTTTTGATATTTGTGGTATCTGGGGCGGATATACAGGTGAAGGTTCAAAAACCGTACTTCCCTCAAAAGCATATGCCAAGGTATCGTGCCGACTGGTTCCACATCAAAACCACGCAGTTATTTCCCAATTGTTTGTGGACTATATCCAGTCTATCGCTCCGGAATATGTACAAGTAAAAGTAACCCCGATGCACGGGGGCGAAGGATATGTATGCCCCATCACCTTGCCCGCCTATCAGGCTGCCGAAAAAGGCTTTGCTAAAGCATTCGGGAAAAAACCACTTGCCGTACGCCGTGGAGGAAGTATTCCTATCATCAGTGATTTTGAACAAATCTTAGGTATAAAGACCGTTCTCATGGGATTCGGGTTGGAAAGTGATGCCATCCATTCGCCTAATGAAAACTTCTCTCTGGATATATTCCGTAAAGGAATTGAAGCTGTGGTAGAATTCCATCTCAATTATTAATCAATAATAAAAATGAATGCGGCAACAATCTTTAAAACTCTGACAACTGTTACTCTTTCAATAACATTACTAATGACAGGAGGTTGTAACAATATGGAAACAAAAAAAGAAGAAACAGGAAAAAACACGGCTATAGAAAATATCTTTGCCCGAAAGAGCGTCCGTGCCTATACATCCCAACCGATAGAAAAAGAGAAAGTGGACTTATTAGTAAAAGCTGCTATGGCTGCACCGACAGCAGTAAACAAGCAGCCTTGGGCTTTCGTGGTAGTGGATGACCGTACAGTATTAGATAAACTAGCCGCCGAACTGCCTTATGCCAAGATGACGGCACAGGCTCCACTAGCCATCGTGGTTTGTGGTGATTTAAGCAAAGCTCTGAACGGAGAAAAAGACCGGTACTGGATGCTAGATTGCTCCGCCGCATCCGAAAATTTGTTACTGGCAGCAGAGTCAATGGGGTTGGGAGCGGTATGGACTGCGGTCTATCCGGAGAACGACCGCATTGCAAAGGTAAGGTCAGTCTTATCTTTACCAGACCATATCATTCCTTTCAATTTGATTCCAGTGGGTTATCCACAACATCGGGAAGAATCTAAAGATAAATTCAAGACCGAAAATATCCATTATAATAAATGGTAAACAAAGGTCTAGAAATATAAATTAAGTCGCTGGTTTTAATATAAATCAGCCGACAATCTCTTTCCATTCATTCATAGTTAATTTTCCTCAATCTCTAGCAGCCTCATCAAGTTTCTTTTTGGTCTTTTCTATCTTGTTTTTAGCTTTATCCAAAGTTTCCCCAACCTCATCAGCTTTATCCTCAATCTGATCCTTGGCATCATCCATCACGTCTTCAACCGATTCTTTGGCTTTTTCTATACGCTCCTCAAATTTATCCTTTCCTTTCTTTTCACCACAAGATGTAACAGCAAACATCGTCATGCACACTAACACTGCAAATAATTGTCTTTTCATACTTTTTCTATTTGATTATAAACTTGATTTTAAACTATGTTCAAATATAAGCATATACCCTATTTCTTACAAATTCAATCTGTTCTTTGCTATATATAAAGTCTAAATCCGACAGGAAAAAGAACTTATCCATCAAAAAAGCCACCATAGCAAGGTGGCTTTCAATATATTAATAAAACATTCTAATATTACCTGTCAAAAACTACTTTGTAGCAGGAGCTGTTTTAGCAGGAGCCGTCTTTATATTAATAAGAATACTATTTTCAACTCCTTCTTTGGTTACATATACTATTCTGTATGCCTTTACCCCTTCTTCTTTTAGAGAAAGAGAAGCACTTTTAAGAGTCGATTCGGGATATTTTTTAGCTATGGCATCTTTAACAGATTGAGGAACCTCTTTCAGGTCTATGTTTTAAATCCGTCTTCCACAGTAACTGTATCATTCTTTACTTTCATGGTATCATCAGCCATGACAAAAGTTCCTACACCAAAAAGGAATACAAGTGATAAAAATATCTTTTCATTAATGGTTAAATTTAAAATTGTTTACCTACCGACAGATATCATAAAAGACAAGAAAAATATACATCATATTCAGTCATTTTCCTCCATTAGAATATCTTCGTTAAGTAAGAATACTAAATTAAGAAAACTATATTGAGAACTAAATTATTAAGAAAAGAAGTACATACCAAATATATAAACTAAAGTTTGTGGAAATAAACATTCTTTAATCCACACCAGCTTATGCTTTCACAGCCCTATCTATTCCAACTTTCCTAGCCATTAAGTAAAAAAGCTTCTGTAGGATAGTTGTA
>ENA-OPZN01000438-OPZN01000438.1-human-gut-metagenome-genome-assembly--contig:-NODE-438-length-13038-cov-3.504531_pt1 | contig 13038 bp, 13 predicted proteins | sample MGYA00242483_ERZ504503 | MGnify/ENA primary metagenome ERZ504503 (study PRJEB26092, sample SAMD00036285) | human gut metagenome | host: Homo sapiens | study: EMG produced TPA metagenomics assembly of... | reverse complement strand
GGGAGGCGCCCGCGCGTCGATTGCGAGGGCCGCCACCTCGCCCCCGGTTTCATCGACGGCCACCTGCACATCGAGAGCTCCAACATTCGCCCGTCCGAGTACGCCCGCATGGCGCTCACCCGGGGCACCACCACCGCCATCGCCGACAGCCACGAGATCGCCAACGTATGCGGCCTCGAGGGCCTTGCGTTCATGATCGAGGACGCCTCCCGTGCGCCGCTCGACATCAAGTTCATGATGCCCTCCTGCGTGCCCGCCCTGCCTGACGAGCAGGCCGGAGCCGTGATCACCGCGGCGGACATGGAAGCCTTTATGAACGAGCATCACGGTGCGATCTTCGGCTTGGGCGAGATGATGAACCTGCCCGGCGTGTACGGCGCGGACGAGGAGACCTGCCGCCGCATCGCGGTGGGCGCGAAGACCGCATCCGGCCAGGTGGACGGCCATGCGCCCATGGCGTGCGGCAACGACCTCAACGCCTACGTCGCCGCGGGCATCATCGCCGACCACGAGAACACGGGCGTCGAGGAGGCCCTCGACGAGCTCTCCCGCGGCATGTACGTAATGCTGCGCGAGGGCACCTGCAGCCACGACCTTGCGAACCTCGCCCCGCTCATCGTCGAGAACCCCGCGCTCGCGCGCCGCTGCTGCTTTGCCACGGACGACCGCGCCCCCTCGGACGCCCTCAACATCGGCATGATCGACAACGCCTGCCGCGTCGCTGTCGAGGCGGGTATCGACCCGGTGGTTGCCATCTCCATGGCGACGCTCTCCACGGCGGACGTCTTCGGTCTCGACCACGGCGCGCTGTGCGCCTTCGACCGTCGCGGCGCCATCGCTCCGGGCAAGCGCGCGGACGTCCTGCTGCTCGACAACCTTGCGTTTGAGGGTGCCCCACATCGCGTATACGTTGCGGGCGAGCTCCTCGCCGAGGATGGTGCCTTCGTGGGCTCCATCGCGCCGGTCGACTCGCGACCCGGCCTCGACAAGCTCGAGGGGCGCCTGCGTGACTCCGTCCAACTGCCCGAGCTCTCGCTCGATGTCTTCTCCTACAAATTCCGCCCCGGTGAAGCCGTCATCGACGTGATCCCCGGTAACGCCGTCACGGGAATGGCACGACCCGAGACCGCCGAGGGCCTCCGCCGCATCATGCTCATCGAGCGTCACGGCCGCGGGGTCGAGGCACAGCTCTCAGGTGCCGACGGCGATGGCGCGGCGGGCACGGGGCTCGCGGGCAGGCACATCGGGCAGGGCTGGGTGCGCGGTTTTGCCATCCGGGGCGCCATCGCGAGCACCATCGGCCACGACTCCCATAACGTCTGCGTGGTGGGCGATGACCCCGCTGACATGCTCGCAGCCGTGCGCGCGGTGGGCTCCGGCGGCTTCGTCCTCGTGCAAGATGGCGAGGTCAGGGCCAAGATCGACCTGCCGCTCGGTGGTCTTATGAGCGACAAGACGGCCGAGGAGGTCGCACGCGAGCACGACGCCTTCATGGACGCCGGGCGCGCGATGGGCGATCGAGCCCCGCCTCGACCCCATCATGGGCATGATCTTCCTGCCGCTGCCGGTTATCCCCACCCTGCGCATCCGCCCCGAGGGCATGTTCGACGTCACGACGTTTTCATACGCCGAGTAGGCCGCGACGCGTTCATTTCCCCGTGGTCCCTGCGAAATATAAGTGCTCGGTAAGGGTTTCGAGCACCTTTGATGCGTGGTGCTTGCATCCGATTGCGTCGGGTACGCTTCTCAACAGGTTGTGCCCCGCGGCCATATATAAGCCGCGGGGCCTGTACACGTAAGGAAGCGTCATCATGGCACGACACATCAAGCTCATCGCCTCCGACATGGACGGCACCCTCCTCGACGAGAGCGGAATGGTTCCCGCCGAGACATACGACCTCATCCTCGAACTCAAGGAGCACGGCGTTCACTTTGCGGCAAGTTCGGGCAGGCGGTATGATCGACTGTGCGAGTTCTTCGCCCCCATAAAGGACAGCATGGACTTCGTCGCATCTAACGGGGCCCAAGTCTACGCGGATGGTGTGCAGATTGACCGAGAGGTGTACTCGCACCTGGCGATTCGCCGCCTGGCACGGACCGTGGCCATGTTTCCTAACATGCATCTGGCGTTATTCGATCGTACAAAGTCCTACCTGCTCGACGATGAGGACATATTTGTACGGGAGGTCGATAAGGACCTTCCCAATGCGGAGCGTATCTATGAGCTTCCGTCGCCGAAGGTCAACATCATCAAGGCGAGTATCTTTTGCGACGATGGTAACGTGATGGACAACGCCTATGTCCTCCAGCGCGAGCTCGGCGATCTGTTCACTTTCGCGCCTTCGGGCAACTCCTATATCGACGCGATGCAGCCCGGGGTGTCCAAGGCGTCGGGCATCGCGTTGCTCATGGACCATTACGGCATCGAGCGTGATGAGGTCATGGCCTTTGGAGACGCGATGAACGATTACGAGATTATCCGATTTGTCGGCACGGGTTGCGCAATGGCCAACGGCCGCCCCGCCTTGCAGGCTGTCGCCGACAGGGTCGTTGGGTGCAACGCCGACCATGCCGTGCAGGCGGAGATGCGCCGAGTCCTCGAGTCGCTGCGGTAACGCGGAGATTTGCAATTTGATTGCATTTGTCGATGCGGGGGTCTCGGCGTGCCTTGTGACACGCGAAATCGGCTAGACTGGGAACACTGCATCGCAATGGAGTGCGCTTGGACATGCCGGATGCTGGCTTAGCGCCGCGTGGCTCCACCCGTCTTCCGCACGCCGTCGAGGGCGGGCACTTTGCAACGATTTGGGCGGCATCGCCGCATGACCCGAAAGGAACCCCATGGCAGAGACCTCTTCCAGCCGCGTCGTCATCACTGTCCTCGGTAAGAACCGCCCCGGCATCGTCGCCGGCATGACGTGCGTCCTATCCGAGGCGAGCGTCGATATCCGCGACATCACGCAAAGCATCATCGAGGACATCTTCACCATGACCCTCATCGCCGACGTGTCCGCCTCGACGCTCGGCTTCTCCGAGCTCCAAGAGGCGCTTTCCGCTAAGGGTGATGAGCTCGGCGTCACCGTCGAGATGCAGCGCGAGGATGTCTTCCAGTTCATGTACCGCCTGTAGCCTGTGCCATTTGGTGACGGGTGCATGTTTGCGCACGGCGTGATCCTCGACTCCGTCCATCGTTCCTCGTTCGCCCCGGCGATATGCCGGGGCGCTTGCCAAATAAGGAGCCCGCTATGTCGTACGACGCCCACAACATCTACTATCGCTTCGACGATCACCTGAGCCGCTTGGTTCTCGATTACGAGGCGAGCCGCCGCGTTGATGAGAATTCCGACCGTCTCTACCACGATATTCCCTCTGAGGAATACTCCGAGGACCTGTTCCGCACCCACAACGTGAAGCGCGGCCTGCGCAATGCGGACGGCTCCGGCGTGGTCGCCGGGCCTCACGCGTATCTCGGACGTGCACGGATACAACGTGGTCGACGGTCGGGTCGTGCCCGACGAGGGCCATCTTATCCTGCGTGGTTACGACATCGAGGACCTTATAGAGAATGCCCAGAAGGAGGACCGTTTTGGGTATGAGGAGGTCGCGTATCTGCTCATCGACCGGCGAGCTGCCCACTGCCAGCGAACTCGACGATTCAACGGTCGCCTGGCGCGTATCGTCATCTGTCGAGTGAGTTCGTGCGTCAGTTTCCCATCACCACGGTGAGCCCCTCGATCATGAATGCGCTGCAGCGCGCCGTGCTGCTGCTCTACGCCTTCGACTCCGATCCGGATTCCATAACGCCCGAGCACGAGGTCGACGTCGCCATCTCGCTGCTGTCCGTCTGCCCGTCTTCGCCGCCTTGCCCATGACCGTCCGCACCGCCCAGGTGAGCGGCAAGCGTGCGCCCGTTCCCATTCCGGAGCCCGGCTTCTCCACGGCTGAGGCGATTTTGCAGATCCTTCGCGGCGAGGACGGGTATACCCGCGCCGAGGCCATGCTGCTCGACGTCATGCTCATGCTCCATGCCGAGCACGGCGGCGGTAACAACTCGACGTTCGCCTGCCGCGTGCTGTCCAGCTCCGCAACGGATGCGTATTCCGCTTATGCCTCCGCCATCGGCTCGCTCAAGGGTCCGCGCCACGGCGGCGCCAACGCTAAGGTTGTGGCGATGCACGAGGACATCCGCGCGCACGTGACTAATTGGGATGATGAGGATGAGCTCGCCGCGTACCTGGAGAAGATCTTGCGCCGCCAGGCTTCGACGGCAGCGGTCTTATCTACGGCATGGGGCACGCGGTCTATACCCTGTCTGACCCGCGCGCCCGTGCTGTGCAAGCGCTATGCCCGCGGCCTGGCCCACGCCAAGGGCATGGGGGAGGAATTCGAGCTGATCGAGCGCATCGAGAAGCTCGCCCCGCAGGTGATGGCCGATGTGCGTGGTACCACCAAGCCCATCTGCGCGAACATCGACTTGTACACGGGCTTCATCTACAAGATGCTGGGTATCCCCGACACCCTGTTCACCCCGTTGTTCGCCGTGGCACGCACTGCCGGTTGGGCGGCACACCGCATGGAGGAGCTCATCTGCGCGCACCGCATCATCCGCCCCGCGTATCGCTCGGTGCTCGAGTCGGGCAGATACGTGCCGCTGGCTGAGCGCAAGGGCCGCCGCGAGTGCTTGGCGGGGTAGGTCCTCGCATAAGGAACGCGGTGAGGCACGCTGCCCCCATGCGCCCATGGACCTTTTGTGCACGTTCGCTGCCGCGCGGTGCGTGTGGTAGCATTGACAAGCTATTTTGACTTGGTCGGAAACCAAGTCACCCCTTTGTCCTGGTCGGTAACCAGGACGTGACCAGAAGAGGAGCCCTGCCATGAAGTCTGGCATCCATCCCGAGTATGTGGAGTGCACGGTGCGCTGCAGCTGCGGCAACACCTTCAAGACCCATTCCACCAAGTCCGAGATCCAGGTCGAACTCTGCAACGAGTGCCATCCGTTCTACACCGGCCAGCAGAAGTTCGTCGACACCGGTGGACGCGTCCAGCGATTCGCCGACAAGTTCGGTGGCGCCGCTCAGGCCGCCCTCGAGCGCGAGGCCGCCAAGAAGGCCGCCAAGCAGGCCGCTGCCGAGGAGGCCGCTGCCAAGAAGGCCGCCGAGCGCGAGGCCAAGGCCGCCGAGAAGGCCAAGCCGTGCCGCTGAGTACGAGAAGAAGGCCGCCGCTGAGGCCGCCCAAGAAGGCCGCTGAGGCTCCTGCCGAGGAGGCTGCCGCTGAGGCCGAGGTCGCTGCCGAGGAGACCGCTGAGGTCGCCGAGTAGCCTTCGCCTTTAGACGTACGCGTGAAACCCCGCGCCCATCTGGGTGCGGGTTTCATTTGCGATCATCTTTTCCCGCCTTTCGGCGATATCCGTAACGTTTTCCGGTATTCGAATCGAGTGAGCGCAAAACCAACGTCTGGACCATCGCAAACGTAGGTTTTGCGCTCACTCGGCCCGCCGCCGTGTACAGGGTCGTTTTGTGTGCACATACATCCTGCGCATAGCTTGTGCGCCATTTGGCTAAAGTTTCCTTAACTGTGTCTATGCGTCAACGCGAGTATCGCGCGCGAATGTGCGCTGCCCGCTCTGGCGCATCGTGAAGAGGAAACCACATGGGATTCGTTTCTAAGCTGCTGTCCTTCGGCTCCGACAAGGACCTCAAGCGCTATTGGAAGACCGTCGACGCCATCAACGCGCTCGAGCCCGCGTATGAGGGCATGGGCGACGAGGAACTCCGTGACCAAACGCGTGTGTTCCGCGACCGCCTGGCCGCCGGGGAGACGCTCGACGCCTTGCTGCCCGAGGCGTTTGCCGTCGTGCGCGAGGCGTCCAAGCGCACCATCGGTCTTCGCCACTTCGATGTGCAGCTCATCGGCGGCATGGCTCTGCACGAGGGGCAGATCGCCGAGATGAAGACGGGCGAGGGCAAGACGCTCGTGTCCACGCTCGCCGGCTACCTGAACGCGCTTTCCGGCAAAGGCGTGCATGTCGTCACGGTCAACGATTACCTTGCCAAGCGCGACTCCGAGTGGATGGGCTCCATCTACCGCTTCCTCGGACTCAAGGTGGGTCTGCTTCAAAACGGCATGCCGCTATCCGACAAGCGCGACGCCTATCAGTGCGATGTCATCTACGGTACCAATTCCGAATTTGGTTTTGACTACCTGCGCGACAACATGGTTTTGCGCGCCGGCCAGCGCGTCCAGCGCGATCACGCCTTCGCCATCGTCGACGAGGTCGACTCCATTCTCATCGACGAGGCGCGCACCCCGCTCATCATCTCGGGCGCGGGCACCAAGAGCGCCAGCACCTACAAGGACTTCGCCCGTGCCGTGCGCGGCCTCACGCAGGGTGAGGAGGCCCAGTTCGACATGCTCGCTGCCGGTGAGCCCGTGGAGGCGACCGGAGACTTCGTCATGGACGAGGCCAAGCACACCATCGCCGCCACTGAGCAGGGCTTGAAGAAGATCGAGCAGCGCCTCGGCATCGACGACATCTACAGCGACCTCTCCGGCGCCCTCGTCAACCACCTGCAGCAGGCGCTCAAGGCGCAGTACATGTTCCATCGCGATAAGCAGTACGTCGTCACCAACGGCGAGGTCAAGATCGTCGACGAGTTCACGGGTCGCATCATGGAGGGTCGCCGCTACTCCGAGGGTCTGCACCAGGCGATCGAGGCGAAAGAAGGCGTGCTCGTGCGCGAGGAGAACCAGACGCTCGCCACCATCACACTGCAGAATTATTTCCGCCTGTACGACAAGCTCTCCGGCATGACCGGTACCGCCATCACCGAGGACGCCGAGTTCCGCGAGATCTACAACCTGCCGGTCCAGGTGATCCCCACCAACCGACCCGTCGCCCGCGTCGACCACGATGACCTGGTGTACCGCACCATCGACGCCAAGTTCAACGCCGTCGCCAGCGAGATCGAGGTGCGCCACGCGAACGGCCAGCCCGTGCTGGTGGGCACCGTCTCCATCGAAAGCTCCGAGCGCCTCTCCCGCCTGCTCAACAAGCGCGGCATCAAGCACGAGGTCCTGAACGCCAAGTTCCACGAGCGCGAGGCGCAGATCGTGGCCCAGGCGGGACGCTTGGGCGCCGTCACCATCGCCACCAACATGGCCGGCCGCGGAACGGACATCCTACTCGGCGGCAACGCCGAGGAGATGGCGCGCGACGAGCTCATGCGCTACGACTTCGGCATCGACGCCGAGGTGCTCGATCGCATCCTCACGAGGCCAACTGGCGCCTGCTCGCCAAGGACGAGAAGGAACTCGAGCCGGTGGAGCGCACCGTCTTCAACCAGGTACTCGAAGGCATTCGTGCACTTGGCATCGATATCGACACCGCAACCTTCGCCGAGATCGCCCGTGTCTACGAGGACCTGGTGCGCAAGACGAAGGCCGTGTGCAGCGCCGAGCACGACCAGGTGGTCGCCGCCGGTGGCCTCACGGTGATCGGCACCGAGCGCCACGAATCCCGCCGTATCGATAACCAGCTTCGCGGCCGCGCCGGCCGTCAGGGCGATCCCGGCGAGACCCAGTTCTATCTCTCGCTCGAGGACGACCTCATGCGCATGTTCGGCGGCGAGCGCATGGACAAGATCTCCAACCTCATGATCGCGTCCGACATGGGCGACGATATGCCCATTCAGCACAAGATGATCTCCAAGGCCGTGGAAGGCGCCCAGCGCAAAGTCGAGAACATCAACTTCTCCATGCGCAAGAACGTCCTCGAGTACGATGACGTTATGAACAAGCAGCGTCAGGTCATCTACGCCGAGCGCAACAAGATTTTGGACGGCAAGGATCTCTCTAACCACATCGACGAGGTCATTGACGACACCATCAAGCGCTGCGTGACCGAGTTCTGCCCGGTTGACTCGCATGAGGGCGAGCGTGATCTCGAAGGTCTGCATAAGTGGGTCGTGGAGCTCACCGGACGCCCGGATGCCCCTCAGTTTGCGGACGCCCCCTATGGGGAGCTCTGCGATGCGGTGCTCGCGTTTGTGGAGAAGGCCTACGACGCCAAGGCCGAGCGCCTGGGCGAGGGCCTCATGCAGGAACTCAACTGCCAGGTCATGCTGCGTGTCATCGACACCCGCTGGATGGGCTACCTCCAGGAGATGGACTATCTCAAGCAGGGCATCGGCTTGCGTGGGTTCGGTCAGCGCGATCCGCTCGTCGAATACAAGACCGAGGCGTTCCGTGCGTTCCAGACGCTCGTCAACACCATGTACGAGGACTATCTGCGCACGGTGATGCATGCCGAGTTCAAGAACCCCGATGCCGCCCGCGCGCGGATCGAGGGGGAGCGCAACCCCGCCCTCGCCGGCGCCCGCATGAGCGGTCCGGCCGAGGTCGATGGCGACACCGGCTCATCCACCATCCAGCGCCAGGCCGCGCAGCAGGCGGTGACCGCCGGTGCTGGGCGGGCACCCCAGGGGACCTTGGGTAACGCCGGTTCCACCGTGCGCACGTACCGCAAAGACCAAAGCGGCGACCCGTACTCAAACGTGGGTCGCAATGATCCGTGTCCGTGCGGCAGCGGCAAGAAGTTCAAGAACTGCCACGGTAGGAATCGCTAATGGCGGCGGATGCAAGCGCTGAGTCGATTCTGACAGAGCTGGATGCCCTCGCCGCGCGTTTGACAGAGGTCGAGGCGTATCTGCATATCGACGAGGCCAGGGGTCGTGTGACCGAGCTCGAGCAGGCCAGCTCTGCGCCGGGATTTTGGGATGACGCCGACGCTGCTCGCGCGCATATGGCGGAGCTCTCCCAGGTGAAGGGCGACGTCGAGCTGGTTGACCGCGCGCACGAGCGTCTTTCCGACGCCCGCGCCGCACTCGAGCTGGCCGAGGAAATGGGGGAGGACGGAGCCGAGTTCGTGGCGGAGGCCGTGACGGCTGCCGAGGAGCTTACCCGCGCCATCGATGAGATGGAGCTTTCCAGCTGGTTCACGGGAGAGTTCGACCACGGCAGCGCCATCTTGTCCATCAAGCCCGGCCAGGGCGGCCTAGAGGCCCAAGACTGGACCTTCATGCTGTTCAAGATGTACATGAAGTACTGTGCCCGTCGTGGCTGGAAGGTCACGGTGAACGATTGCCCCGCAGCGGAGGTCATCGGCATCGACCGCGCCACCATCACGGTCGAGGGCAAGGACGCGTTCGGCATGCTCCGTGCCGAGGCGGGCGTGCACCGCCTGGTGCGCATCAGCCCCACGGATGCCAAGAAGCGCCGCCAGACCACCTTCGCCGGCGTCGAGGTCATCCCCGTTCTGCCCGATGACATCGAGATCGAGGTTGCGCCCGACGACATTCGCGTGGACGTCTACCATGCGAGTGGCCCTGGTGGACAGGGCGTCAATACCACCGACTCCGCCGTTCGCGTCACGCACATGCCCACGGGTATCGTGGTCACCTGCCAAAACGAGCGTAGCCAGATCCAGAACAAGGCGGCGTGTATGCAGATCCTGAAGGCACGCCTGTACGAGCTGGAGCTCGAGAAGCGCGGTGAGATGCTAGACGAGATTCGCGGACCCAAGACCGACATCGGCTTTGGCAACCAGATTCGCAGTTATGTCCTGTACCCCTATCAGATGGTGAAGGACCTGCGCAGCGGCGTGGAGACAAGCAACGTGGACGGTGTACTCGAGGACGGAGATCTCGATCCGTTCATCATCGGCTACCACCGCTGGGCTACCGAGCAGGCGGAGTAAGGGTCATATGGCACGGCGCATCGACATCAACCGCATCATCCAGTCGCAGTTCGTGAGCGACCTGCCGCTTATCATCGCGGGTTGCGCGATCGCCGCGTTCGCGACGGATGCCTTCATGATTCCCAACGGCCTTGCCGCCGGTGGCCTGACGGGTCTCGCCACCATCATCGCCGAGCTCGGGCGACGCGTGGGGATTAGTCTGCCCGTTGGCTTGCAGACCATTATCATGAACGCGTTGCTGCTGCTCGTGGTCGTGCGGTCGGGCGGGCTCAAGTACGTGGTGCAGACGGTCACGGGCTTTGTGCTCTTCGGTTTCTTCACCGATCTGTTCGCCCCGTTCGTGCTCCAAGTGAGCCATAGCGACCTCATGCTTTCGGCGTTGTGGGGCGGTATCATCTCGGGTATCGGTTACGGGCTTGTGTTCCGCTGCGGAGCCAACACGGGCGGTTCGGATACCATTGGCCAGATCATCGCACGTAAGAGCTCGCTGCCGGTGGGTGCCACGGTCATGGCGATAGACGTCGCGGTGTGTGCCGCCTCCGCCCCGGTGTTTTCCCTCACCAACGCACTGTACGCCGCCCTTGCCATGGTCGTCATGGGATATGTCGTGGATGCGGTGGTCGATGGTGGCAACAGCCAGCGCGCCGCCTTCATCATCTCCGATGCCTACGAGGATATCGAGCACGATATCCTGCATGCCATGGACCGCGGCTGCACACGTCTCATGGCGCAGGGGTCTTGGACCAAGAAGGACCGGCCCGTGCTGTTCTTTGTGTTGAGCCGCCGCGAGGTCTCGATCATCAAGACGGTCGTCTACGAGCACGATGCCAACGCTATGCTTATCATCACCGATGTCAACGAGGCGATTGGATACGGGTTTAAATCCATTGGGTAGAACTGGTCCCCGATGCCCCGGCGCTTGCCGTGTTGCTTTGATGGTAGACCCGCCGTATTGCTAAAATAGGAGAGTCTGTAGTTCAAACGCACGACTCTAAGGAGCTCTAGTGGGTAACCACTTCCGTACCCCCGGAGACGAGCAGGCTGCACCTCAGGTGCCCCAGGTTGATCCTGTGAGCCCTTTGCACGCCGCTCCGTCACCGGATGTGCAGGACCGGTTGTTCGATCAACCCGTTCCGCAGAACACCCCCCAATCCATGTTCGATGCTCCGGCCACGCCCGATGCGCTCGAGTCTCAGGTGTTCGCCGCCGCCCAGCAGGGCGAGGCGGCTCCGTCTCCGCAGCCTGCGGCGAATCCGCTGTTCAGCGTGCCCGCGCCCGATGCACCCGCCGCAACGCCCCTGAGTGTTCCGTCCCCCATGGACGCACCGGCCCCTGCGGTTACGCCCGACCAGGCCGCCGAAGTCGCGTCCCTCGATGCGGCACTTGCGAACAATCCGGACTTCACCACGGTATTCGCCCCGGTCGATGATTCTCGCGTCCGCCAGGCCCGCGAGGCCGGTGTCGAGCCCGTCATCCTCATGGAGCACGTCACCAAGATCTACCCGGCGCAGCCCAACAAGCCCGCGCTCGACGATGTGAATATCGAGATCTATCCGGGCGAGTTCGTCTTCTTGGTTGGCCACTCCGGTTCTGGCAAGACTACCCTGCTCAACACCATGCTGCGCAATGTTAAGCCGACCAGCGGCCGCGTGATGGTGGCGGGCCAGGATCTCATGAAGATCAAGAACCGTAAGATCCCGTTCCTGCGTCGCCAGATCGGCGCCGTGTTCCAGGATTACAAGCTGCTGCCCAACCGCACCGCCTACGAGAACGTGGCCTTTGCCCTGCAGTGCATTGGCAAGCCCAAAGCGGTCATCAAGGCCCAGGTCCCCGAGGTCCTGCGTCTTGTCGGCCTGGGTGATCAGATGGATTCTCTGCCAGACCAGCTTTCCGGCGGCGAGCAGCAGCGTGTCTCCGTTGCCCGCGCTATGGTCAACCGGCCGCCCCTGCTCATTTGTGACGAGCCAACGGGCAACCTCGACCCGGCGATCTCGCTCGGCATCATGAAGCTCCTTGAGCGCATCAACCGTACCGGCACGACCGTGATCGTGGCCACGCATGACCGCGCCATGGTCGATTCCATGCAGCGTCGCGTCATCGCCCTTGAGGGCGGTCGAGTGGTTCGCGACCAGGAGAGGGGAGGCTACGGCAACTATGGCGCCTTCTAATCTCGGATATTCCACCAAAGAGGCCTTCCGCCACTTCTTCCGCAATTGGACGACGTCGTTCGGCGCCGTCATCACCATCTTCCTGTCCCTGTTCATCATCGGCTTGTTCATCGTCGGCTCGGTGCTCGTCAACTCGGCCATCGGCAACGTCGAGGACCAGGTCACGATCCAGGCCTACATCTCCGATGACGCCTCCGATGAAGCCGTCGAGGCCTATCAGGACAAACTCGAGCGCATGGACAACGTCAAGAACGTCGAGTTCGTGAGCAAGGAGGACGCTCTCGAGGAGTACAGCTCCTCGATCTCGAGCAATGCCGACGCCACCCTCTCGGCGCTTGACGGCCAGAATCCGCTGCCGCGCTCCTTCCGCATCGAGATGGAGGATCCCTCTCAGGTCGAGGCCATGGCCGATGAGATCAAGGCCGACTCCGACTTCCGCGAGATCGTGGACGATGCCAACACCGACGTCGACGACAAAGACGCCGATGTCGCTGAGAACGTTCGTTACGGCCAGGAGGAGGTCTCCCGCCTGTTCCAGCTTACCAACTACATTCGCATCGCGGCTGTGGTGTTGGTTGCCTTGCTGACTTTTGTGGCGTTCATCTTCATCAACAACACGATTCGCCTGTCCATCACCGCGCGTCGCCGTGAGATCGCCATCATGCGACTCGTTGGCGCGTCCAACGGTTTCCATTCGCGGGCCGTTTATCACCGAGGGTGTGCTCCAAGCTCTGCTTGGCGCGCTGTTCTCCATTGGCGTGCTTGAGCTGTTCCGCAACCTGGTGATTCCAAAGGTAGCTTCCGGCATCAGCTTCATGAGCTTCAATGTGCCCATGGAGATCTACTATGCCACGTACGGCGCACTCGTCCTCCTCGGCGTGATCATCGGCCTGTTTGGTTCGGCGATTGCGATGAGGCGCTATCTCAAGGTGTAGAGCGCGAACGTCGTTCGATCCCATCGGAGACCCCCTGGGTCATCCCACGTAAACGTCCTCGGCCGGCGAGCTTTGCTCGGCGGCCTGCGGATTGTTTTACTTAGGGATGACCCAGGGGGGTCTCCTGCTCTCACGGCGCTGCGCGCGTGGTGGCGGGGGGTTTTGGTGTTGTGGGGGTTGA
>ENA-OPZN01000437-OPZN01000437.1-human-gut-metagenome-genome-assembly--contig:-NODE-437-length-13104-cov-2.710025_pt1 | contig 13104 bp, 11 predicted proteins | sample MGYA00242483_ERZ504503 | MGnify/ENA primary metagenome ERZ504503 (study PRJEB26092, sample SAMD00036285) | human gut metagenome | host: Homo sapiens | study: EMG produced TPA metagenomics assembly of... | reverse complement strand
ACACAGGATGCAACTTGCCTCATAGATATTTATGTCTTGCAGGAAATACTTGCCTCTCGCCGGAATGCATCCATATACCCCCCCTATAAAAGAGCATGTCCGTGACCGGTCTTTCCAACTTTACTTTTTCAACTGGTTCAATACCCTTCCCGCACTATCCGAAAGAACGACAACAGCTCCTGCTAGAATAGCAATATCCTTAATGACCAGACGACCGGCGCCCGTCAGCAAAGGGAATCCCTGTTCGCCACTTCCCAAATCGGGGACCCACACCTCGGGCGTTGTTACAAGGAAAGACAAAGTGCCCAATGTCATGACAATAGCCAGTCCGGCCCCCACCAAACCGGTTTTCGGAGAGAAGATGCCTAAAAACGTCAAGATACCGATCCCCATAATCAAAATACCCAATCCATGAGAGAACCCATAAGTATTGTTCTCTTCATGCCACAGGTGCTTCGTTTCATCGAGTTCGCCTTCTTTCAGCTTATATTCTTTATATTCAGGAGCGTCCTTGGTATAAAAGAAACTCATAAAGGGACTGTTCGCCACAAAAGGCACAATTCCTTCGGCTTCATAGTTCCAGAATTTCAGACCACCAATCCATACAAAAATTACAAGGATTGCCACACGGATAAGATTGATACCCAGTTTTTGGGCAGATGCTGCTATTGTTAAAAACGCAACAAACAGAGATTTTAATTTTGCCATCATTGCTTTCATTATTAAAAGATTTAACTTCCTGGTGCAAAGGTCGGTGGTTTTCCCCCTCCGGTAAATGGCAATTTCCCCATATAGGTTGGCAATTATTCCCGCTTCTCTCTTTTCCGGTATTCCGAAAGGCTCTCCTTGTTCATTTTCTTAAAGAAACGGCTGAACGTAGCCAAATCCTCAAATCCCAGAATCTCACTGATTTCTTTCGCACTCTTACCCGTATAAAGCAACAAGCGCTTGGCTTCCGCATCCACGCGTTTCATGAATGACACGCAAAGGAGAAGAAAGTCCGTAAAGGGAAAAGAGATTAGAAATAGTCTTGGGAGAACGGCACAACATATCAGCATAATCCTGTACTTGCTTCTTCTCCTTAAAATGACTGTCAACCAGTACATAAAACTGACGAATCACATCAAACATGTTCTCACGTCCCGGGTCCACATCAAACTTTTCACGGGCTATGCGGGTACAAGTGATAATGAAACGTTTCAGAATAATACGCAACATTTCTTCCTGCAAGTTGTCTTGTATTCCACACTCCCCCCTGAAAATATCGACAATACTGTCAAGACGGGCCGACTGGGAAGGCGAAAGCTTCAAACGCATGACACGGGAAGAACCGTTAAACAGGAATCCGTTACAAGACACCTCGCTGTCATGCCCGTAAATACAATAAAAGTTACTATTGAATAAAAAAAAGTGAGGTATTCACCGTCCACTCCCCTTATCTGCACATGATGCAAAGGAGTAAGCGAAATCATTTCCTCTTTTTCCAGATGCATCACCACATGATCCACTTCCACATCCAACGCTCCATGCCGCACCCATATAAATTTATAAAGACTCCTGTCACACTGCAAAAAGGAGTTTTCATGGAAACATGGAAGTCATTGCTATATTTCCATTCAATTTAGTACGTAAGTGATATTCCATAACTACTTCTGATTAAGTGATGTTCCCTACTTTTTCAAAAATAAGATGACGGGATAAATATAAGACTATTCCTTTATATAAAAAAAGAAATAGAACAAAAGAATGACTTCCCCTCCCACTCCCTTTATCAGCATTCGCGCCCCACTGCCATATCGGCCGGCAGGAATTCCCATCCAATCATCTCCCATCTGCCTATACGAAAACTTTCCATCCCGTCCTGTCTCTTTTAATATTTGTTAAACTTTTCCATTTCTTCGTCCACTCATTAATTTAATAGTACATTTGTTGCATCACAAGCATCATAGCTATATAACAAAAGAAGAGTAGGACATCAATAATGGACAGAAATCTTAAAAGAACGTGTGTAGCCCATATACAACGGTTACTGATATGTACCTGTATATTCACCTTCTTTGCAACCATCGGCAAAGCCTCCCATGTACAGGAAAACACCGAGGCGGGGAACTATATTCTGATTCTGAACAGCTACAACGAATCCTCCCCCTGGAGCAACAGCATCACCACCCCCATCGTTCACAAAATAGCCGGAATAGAGAACATGGACGCTACATAGAGCATCTGAATCTTTTTATGGTAGGCGATTCCACTAAAATCGAGAGATTCTCAGAAATTCTTTCTTCGAAATACGGCTCCACCCCTCCCCGCCTGCTGGTATTCATTGGGAGCATGAGCCTGATTTTCAGAGAAGAGATTCAATCTTTATGGGGTAAAGTACCTGCCATTGTATGCGGAGCCGACCCCTATGTGTACCATGAGAAATTCTACAGGCAGAGAGATACAGTCACCCCCGAAGAAAAGACACACATGAGCGAATTGGCAGAAGAGTTCAATTTCACCTACATGCACACCCCCATCTATCTGGAAGAAAACGTGCAACTGATGTGCAGGATGATTCCCGGTATGAAGAAACTGATTTTCCTGGGAGACGGCATCTACCCCAATCCGGAATATGACAAGCAACTGCGAGAGCTGATTAAAGACAAATACCCGCAAATGGATTACGAATACATCTCCTCGCGTACCAACAGTCTGCATCAGCTATATAACGCCGTGCGTAAAACAGACAAGACCACAGGCATTCTGGTATCCACCTGGTTCACCGAATCGTTCACTTCAAGCAATTTTCTGATTAATGCCTACAGAAGTATCGCCAGCATCTCCGCCCCTTTGTTCACCATCCGCTATGCAGGTATGGATGACGGCGGCATGGTAGGAGGATACATGTATAATGACCAAATCTTTACCAGGCAATTACTGAAAACGATAGACGAGATACTACATGGGAAGAAAGCCAGCGACATACCTTTTTATGAACCCAACGAAGCACACCCCGCATTCAACTACACAAGACTGGTAAATAAAGGACTCGATCCCGACCTATGCCCTGGTGACACCGTTTTCTATGACAAACCGGCCAACTTTCTGAACAAATATAAATGGATCATCCTAAGTGTACTCATTGCTTTTATACTGATGGCCGTGGCACAACAAAAACGCATCCAAATGCTGAAAGCGCTGAGACGCGCCCAGCAAAATGAAATAGACACGAACACACAATATACCAATCTGATAGACAATATGCCTATCCTTTACATGAAAGAACAGGTAATATGGGACAAAGAAGGGAATATCGCAGACAGCATTTATATGGATGTCAACCGCTATTTCGAACGATGTTTCTTGCCCAAATCCGAGGTAATAGGGAAAAGAGCCTCTGAAATTTTCCCGGAGTCCTTGCCGGAATTCACCCATTTCATGGAACTCACCTTAAAAGAAAAGAAATCGATCACCTTCCCATATTATTTCAAGACCGTCAACATCTTCTATGATGTTGTCCTGAATTGCTCTACCGAACCGGACACAGTGGATGTGTTCTGCATGGACAGCACCGAACTGCACAATGCGCAGCAAATGCTGAGCGCCACGAACCATAAACTTTCCATGGCACTGGAAGTAGCCAACATCGTACCTTGGAAATGGAATTTGAAAGACCATACCATTTTATGCGATCTCAACCGCCCCATTGCCATGGCGGCCATGCCGGGAAGCATCAGCGAAGATCAGTTGAGCGTTTCGGATGAGCAATACTTCGCTAAAATCATTAAAGAAGACCGCCGCGCGTGATACAGGCTTACCGTGACCTGGCAGACGGGAAAATAGAGAAAGTAAAAGAGGAATACCGCGTGCTGGCCAATGACGGAACACAATGGAAAATAGACTGGATAGAGGCGCAGGCAGCTGTGGAAAGCAAAGACGAAAACGGAATGCCGCTCACTTTGGTAGGATCTTCCCTAGTCATAACTGAACGGAAGAAAATGGAAGACGAACTGCTTTCAGCCAAGGACCGCGCGGAAGAATCCAACCGGCTGAAGTCCGCTTTTCTTGCCAATATGAGCCACGAAATACGCACTCCGCTAAATGCTATCATCGGTTTCTCAAACATCCTTGCTGCTGCAGAAGAGGAACAGGAAAAGCAGGAATATATCAATATCATTGAAAGTAACAATACGTTGCTGCTGCAATTAATCAGCGACATACTGGACTTATCGAAAATAGAGGCCGGCACACTGGAATTCTGTTATTCCAACGTGGAACTGAATGATATTATCTCCGAGATAGAAAGTGTTACCCGTTATCGGACAGAGAGCAACGGCATTCAACTGATTGTACAGAAAGGACTTCCCTCCTGCCTCATAAGAACGGAAAAGAACCGTCTGATGCAGGTACTGAACAATTTACTGAACAACGCCAGCAAATTTACCTCACAAGGAAGCATCACCTTCGGCTACAAACTATGCGACAAAGAACTTTATTTCTATGTTAAAGATACCGGTTGCGGCATTCCAGCCGACAAAGTGAACTCCATATTCGGACGTTTCGTCAAACTGAACTCTTTTGTACAGGGTACAGGACTGGGGCTATCCATTTGCCAGACAATTGTAGAGCACATGGGAGGACGCATCGGTGTTGAGTCCGAGGAAGGAAAAGGATCCACTTTCTGGTTCACCATTCCATACCAGCCTGCCGCTGCAGAGAACAAGAAAGAGGAAGAGCATCAACTCATTTCCGTGCAAAAAGACAAGCTGACCATTCTGATCGCCGAAGACAATGAGAGCAATTACCGGCTGTTCCAATCTATCTTGAAACGAGAATATAACCTGGTACATGCCTGGGATGGAAAAGAGGCGGTCAATTTGTATAAGCTCCATACCCCTCAGATAATTCTGATGGATATCAATATGCCGGTGATGGATGGCTATGAGGCCACCCGGGAAATACGAAAACTATCCTTGGATGTACCTATCATTGCTGTTACCGCTTTCGCCTATGCCAGTGATGAACAACGGGCCATGGAAAACGGCTTCGACGCTATATGGCCAAGCCCATCAGCGCCCCGCAACCTGAGACAACAGATTGCTGCCATATTACAGAAACGCATTATCTTATTATAACCTCCGCTTTTTCCATTATACCCGGCTGAAATCCGATGTAGAAACCGGTTTGAATCCGCAACTATAAACAAGAAAAACGACCGAAAGCGCCACAAGGATGGAGAATTAAAGATGATTATAACATAAATGCAGAGTTAATTCATCGCTTCAGCTCCATTAAGTCTTTTTTCAGTACCATTAAAGCATTTCTTACGGTTACCTTTTACAGACTACGACAGTAGTCCGTATGTTTCACTACGGCAGACCGTACAGTCCACTGTAGCAGACTGTACGGTCCACTGCCGAAGACTATAGTAACAGTCCGTACAAAAAGACTTAACAGTCCGCATGACAAGGCTGATATACCCGACAAAAAGTATTAATCCCCCATATCTAAAAAAAGTTCCCCCTTGCTCACCTTCACAGGCTATGCAAGAGGGAGATTCTACACTAACTCTTAACCTAATAAATAAACGACAAAATCATTCTTTATATCTCAAGGCTCCGGCAGGCAGTTTCTCACCTTTCTCACCAAAGCTCTTCAATGCGTTTTCCGGCTCAATGGTTACTTTACTTTCATCCAGCATGTTCCGGTCAAGGCCGAACACGTCTATAAAGAAATCATAAACCGCATTGCGCTTGTTCGGACCGAAATCATGGCGTTCTTGCGGCAAATGTACATTGCTCACCTTGTCCGTCGCACCGTAAAAACCGTAGATGCGTTGCAAGTAAGGATATTCCAAACGGGGAACCGTGGCTGTCCAGTCTCCTCCGTCGGAAACCACCAGCATGGACGCGGGCAAACAGGGCGGCCAGCTCCGCATTGCAAGTTCCTCCACCTGCCAACTGGATGGGCTTGCCACTTTCACACGGGCAACCGCCATCAAAATGAGAGGCCAGACTGACCACAGGGGCGGCAGCTGTAAACGGTCGTCCAGGACGGTAAGCAACACCGTCTGCGTTCCTCCGCCGGAACCACCGTTCACGCCGATGCATGCAGGATCTATATCTTTACGGTTTGCCAGCATATAGTCCAGTATCCATATTCCGTTCATAGCCTGAATGGTGTGCGCATCGGCAGTATGGTGCGCCTTTCCTCCTACCTGCAAGGCGGATTCACCCCAACCATACAGGTCATAATCCACACAGACAGCCCCCATACGTGCCAGAGTCGCCATGCGCTGCTGCTGGTCTTTGCGGTAGCGTCCCTGTCCAAAATGACCATTGGGGCAGATAATCAGTGCATGTTTGCCTTTGGTGCGGGGGGCATAGACTGAACCGCAGACATAAAGCCCCGGCAAGGTTTCCAATGCAAAGTTCTGCACGGTATAGCCATCAAATTTGCGTATTTTGGAAAGAACAGGCTTTGCATCCTTCACTGTTTTCCCCAGCATATCATCCAGTCCCAGACGTTGGCGCACCTCTTTGCGGAGAATCTCCCTGCGCTGTTCCCATTGACTTTTATCACTATATAAACCACTAAGGTATGCCAGCATTTTTTCTCCGTCGGCATCCGTGCGGCGGGCGTATTCGTAAGGTTTCAACTTATATACCTTGTCACTTTGCTTTACGAATTTATAATCGAAGGGGGAAAGCACATTGGTCAGCGTTTCCTCCAATGAATAAGGCCGGATACGGAAATCGGCATACGGAAGCACACGCCCCACCGTATCCACGTCATATTTCAAGCGGACCTGGAAACGGGCGGCAACGTCATTCAACACATCGGATAACGGACGTGCGAACCGGGTTTCATAAGTTTGTGCAGATGCAGCGGAAAAAGAGAGTGCCGCCATGCACCATAATAGTTGTTTCTTCATCGGGAAGTCTATTTTATTTCTTTACCATCCACATACACATCATCCAGCACCAACGTCCTTGCAGTCTTCAAAACACAGCGTTGCTTGGCATTCTGAATATACACATCACGCATCACAATACCGGTAATAGGCGCTTCGGGAAGGCCTACCACCATAATGGGGGTATTCACATCACGGACCGTCACACCCGACACATAGATATTACGAAATTCCGGAGTACGGTCACTCTTCGGTTCGGCAGGCATCTTGCTATATTTCAGATTGAGGACGATAGCCTCTTTCTTGATGTTACTCATCACAATATTGCTTACACGGATATCTTCTACAATGCCTCCGCGACCACGGGTGGATTTCAGACGAATCCCCCGGTCGGTTCCGTCAAAGACACAATTGCTGATGGTCACTTTCTTCACTCCCCCACTCATCTCGCTGCCGATAACTACACCACCGTGTCCGCTCAACATGGTGCAATTGGTAATCGTGATATTCTCGCAAGGAACGCCCAGTTTACGTGCTTGCAGGTCACGTCCGGATTTGATGGTGATGCAGTCGTCGCCTACCGAAATGTGGCAGTCGCTGATGTGTACGTTCTTACAAGACTCAGGGTTGATGCCGTCCGTATTGGGGGAAGGCACATTGTGGATGGTAATGCCCTTAATGGTCACATTATCGCAAAACTCAGGATTTACGGTCCAAAAGGGAGAGTTGATAATCTTCACGCCCTCTACCCGTACATTCTTGCAACGGATGGGATGTATGAAAGGGGACGGAAGAAACGACGGTCCAATGTGCCGTGCCAGTCTTCGTTGGTTTCGGCGTAAAGGGCTTTCAGGTCGTTTTCCTTCTCGAACATGGGCTGGTACTTGTTGATGTTTCTCTTGCCGTTGTCCCGGAGATCTACAAGGACGCGGAAAAATTCCGTCCACCATGCTTTGCCCTGTCCGTCCAGTGTCCCTTCACCCTTGATGGTGATGTTCTCTGCATCCACGGCATAAATCAGCGGTTGGAAACTTTTCATCATGATTCCCTCATGACGCACTTCCACATAAGGGAGGAAATCGTCAAAGTTCTCCGAGAATTTCAAGGTGGCTCCTGCTTCCAGTTCCAGAGTGATGTTACTTTTCATGTGGATGGAACCGGTGAGATAAGTTCCTGCGGGAAAAAGAGGTCCGTCCACCACTGGGCGTTCAGGCGGTCGATGGTGGAATTAATCAATGCTGTGTTCAGCTTCCTGCCTTGCACATCGGCACCTGCCTGCTGCATATCCACACGCTCCGCATGCAGAAAAGACAGACAGCAAACACATAGTAACAGACTTAAAAAGGTACGTTTATTCATATCGTTCATTATTTGATTTTAGTTTTTACCAAATACCCTCAGGGGGCTTTTCCTATGAAAACCGCGTTTATTTCTTAAAAGAATAAGTTCCGCTTTCCACTATCTTCGGCTCTTTCTCATCGGGAAGGAATACGCGTGCCGTACACCCTACAGGTATCGTTACTTTCAATGTAAAGACTCCATCCTCGCGGGTCCAGTCTACCGCTACTTTTCCGTACAAGGTTTGGGTAGAGGCACGGACATATGTCAAATCGCCTACCGGACGGGGACGTATTTCTATTTCCTTCATTCCCGGTTTTCCCTCAACGGTGCGGATACCCGCCAACGAGTTGAAGAACCATTCATCAATCTGCCCCATCATAAAATGATTCCACGAAGAACCTTGCCGCGGGTCCCATTGCTCGGTCAGCGTGGTAGCTCCGAATTTCAGCTGGAAACCATAGCCGGGTGCTTCTTCATGGTTGTGCATGGTGTACATCAGTTCATTCAACCCGTTACGCGCCAAAGTCTGGAACAGATAACGGTTACCCACATCACCGGTGGTCAGCCGGTTGCCGTGGCGTTTTATATCCGCTACCAGATTATCAAGCACCGCCTGTCTGTCATCGGCGGGAACCATTCCCAGGAACAAAGGCAAGGCATTGCTGCACTGGCTTCCCGTACCATACTGACGAGTGTCCTTGTGATAAAACTCCCGATGGAATGCCTCCTTGATTTCCTCGCTCAAACGGGTGTAACAGGCCACATCATACCGGTTGTCCAGCATACGCGCAGCTTCCGCCAGATAGCGTACAACCATATAATAATGGGCGGTAGCCACCAGAGGAACAGGCGTATTACGCGAGAAACCGGCCCGGAAATCTCCATAATCATACCAGTCACCCAATCCGAAAGAAACAATTCCATTATCGGCACGGGTAGTGAGGTAATCAATGTAACGACGCATTCCGTTATAATATTTTCTGATCAATGAATCATCCCCATACGTCTCATAATACATGAGGGTAATACCACAAAGGTACATCCCCATTCGGGAGATTCGGCAAAAGCATCCATACCGGGGCCCTCGAACACCACATATTCCGGAGCAGTGGTAGGAACCGCGCCATTGGCATGCTGTGCATCGGCTATGTTCTGAAGAGTCTGAGGAACAAAGCCCGTCAATCATAATTGTACAGTAAACCGGGACCGCATAAATGATCCTGTTCCAGCCAGCCCAGTTTCTCCCGGTGCGGACAATCCGTAAACACGGACTGCATATTGCTTCGCACCGCTTTCTCTATCAGCCGGTGGGCATCATTGAATATGCGGTTGGAGCATTCGAAGGTGGATATTTTAGGAGCCGAGTTATAAACAAAGCACGACTGTATCTTCTGGATCACCGGAAGACGGAAGGGATTCTTCTGCCCTTTCAGCACAGCGCCTTCCACCTGAATATACCGGAGCCATAGTAAGAAAAACGAGGGTGCCAAGTTTCCACTCCTTCCCCTTTCAGGGTATATTCATAATAATGTTGTCTGCCGGTCTGACGCTGATTGCAAGCTCCTTCGTCCGTCAGGGATTCGGATACAAGCAAAGTTATTTTCTGCCCTTTCTTTCCACGGACGGTAATTTCGGGGAAACCGGCCAGGTTCTGTCCCATATCCAGCACAAAGGCAGAGGGGTCCACCGTCCGTTTGGTTGACTTGCAGGCGGCTGTTATCTGTTCAGCGGTGAGCTTGGTCACTTTCCGGATATCATAACGCTCCATGATCTTCACCGGTTGCGCTATCTGCGGACGAAGCACCCCTTTGGGGGCTTCCTGAATCACGACAGGACGCCAATCCTGCTCTTTAAAACCGAACATGTTCCAGCCTTTCTGCTCACGGCGGGCGTCATAATCTTCTCCGCCATAGATGCAATTGAACAGTACGGGACTGAAATCGTACTTCCAGTCCTTTCCGGAAACAATCGTTTCACAGGTTCCGTCTTCATAATTCACCACCATCCGGAAACGAAGCGTGGGAGCGCCGAAACTGATTTGCAGTTTACGATAGCGGCCGCCTTGCACATTGTAAAATCCATTTCCCAACAGGACTCCGATAGCGTTACCGCCTTTCTTCACTTGCGAGGTGACATCATAAGTATTATAATAGACACTTTTGTCATAGTCGCTCCAAAGAGGGGCAAATTCGCTGTCTCCCACTTTTTCTCCATTCAGCGAAAATTCATAAAAGCCCAAGCCACATACATACGCCGTGGCGTCTTTCACTTTCTTTGCCACATAGAACTCACGGCGCAGATAAATACTTTTCTTTGCCAAAGTATCCACAGCAGCCAGGCGGCCTTTGCCTCAGGCTTTTTCAGTTCACTGCCATGATATTTCCGACCTTCGGGTATGCGGGCCATCCCTTACGGGTAATAGCCCCAATCCATTCACTGCCGGCGAAAGCCGCTTCGGAAGTCAGGATACTGAAATCAGAGGGGCACTCCATGCCGAAGGCGTATCAGCCTCATCCCAGACACGGACACGCCAAGTATAATGCCTGTCCTTCTCCAAGACCGCATCCGCACAGGAAACCAACTGGCTTTGAGCGGATTTTACTTTGCCGCTGTTCCAGACTACTTTTCCTGCCCATACATCCCGAATCTCTATCTCATAAGCGGTCTGCCGCGTGCCATTTTCCGGCGAACTCATCTGCCATCCCAAACGAGGGGTATCAGAGGTGGTCACTCTTCCGTCGCGCATCTCACACGTCAGGCGGGTAACAGTTATGTCTTTCGCCTGCACGGCGAAAGACATAACTAACAAAGCGGCTATTAAGAATTTTCTGTAATTCATTTTTCTTTCAACAGTCTGTTTATTATCTTAAGACATCCCCTTTATTCAAATTTATAGCACATTCTCACAAAGGACACGGGTCAATGTATCGGCGTGTCCCACTTCCTTTCCATCCACATAGATATGCAGACCTTTTCCACGCTGGTAACGGCTGCCGTCCTTATCCCACAAAATAGTGAGGTTACGGCCATGATACAACACATTATCCAAACAGAAATAATCCCACTTTCCTTCGGGAATCAACGGATTCACCTCCACTGTGTTATCCATGCGCGGACGGAGCCCTATCAAACCGGTAATCATCAAATCATTAAAAGTAGAATGATTGTAATAACGGCTGCGTTCCTGATCTCCTTTCAACCAATAACCGGTCACTTCATCCAGATACTCGCCTATGTAGGGGCGGCCACGGTGATGCTGCGACTCCACATAGCGTTCCATTTGATGGAAATACACGCTATCTGTCAATACAGTCTGAGGATAATTATTCATGAAATTGGCCATTGCGGTCAAAGTCTGTGCAGATGCAAACGGCCAGATAGCCCCATCCCATTCACACTTACCTACGCCATGCGTGCGGAACTCAGGATGACGGCGCTCGGCAGTGGTAAGTCCGTAAGGTGCGGAAAAACCTTTCTCGTCCATCACTTCCTTCCATGCCACAGTGTATTTGGAAGAAGCATCCGGCAAATTGAAATACCAAGGGATATAGCCGATAGCCTCGCGTACCTCGGCGGACGCATCTCCACGCATCGTTTCAAAGAAATGATGGTCTGTGTTCCACAACTTATCCTGTACCAATGTTTAATGGAATCGGCTTCAATCCATATTTCATGGCCATGCCCTCATCTCCTGTCATGATGCCGATAAGAGAGAGTGCTTTGGCATTGCCATACATATAACTGTTGATAGTGGGACGGGCATATTGCTTACGACGGCCTCCGCTGATGGATTCTTCCATACCATCCTGCACATCTCCCTGCCAATAAAGTCCATTGGGCAGGCGGTTTGTCTTTTCCCAACGGGCATATTCCGCTTCCAAATCCTTTACCATATCCAACAAAAACTCCTTGTTTCCATCGACCATGTAACGTCCCAGTACCGCATCCGCATTCCACGAGCTAAACTTGGTCATTTTGGCCATCGGGCCTCCTTCGTTACCCCGATACCAAGTATGGATAATCTGATTCAAGTATTCCGGATTACGCAACCAGCGGCTCTCATAAATATGATGACCGATGGCACAAGCTATCAGATTGTATTTATCGGCATACGAACGGTTTACCAGAAATTCGGTCATACCATAGCCCACCGGAGTTTCCTTGATGTGCTTGCGCAGCGTCCACCAACGATAATAATACATTTCCTCGAAGTTCTTTTGAGAGCACTCGAAAAGAGGAATGTTTTCTTCCATCCATTGAGATGCACGGGCATTGGGAATAGCCTGGGCTATATTCTCATCCTCCATGCTGTTGAAATAATCCACATAGGGCTTGAAATCCTTATATTTCAAGAAAGCCGCACCGGCATCCTTATCAGCAGAAGCCGTCTTAAAGTTGGCTATACGATAGGTGCACAAGGGTTCCTGCTCACCCCGCATCCGGCAGAATGCCATACCAGTCCGCCGGGGGTATCCACCGTAGGATAAGTCCGTTGCGCTCCGGTCCGGAACATCACTCTCTCGATGGCCGGAACGGGCGCAAAGAACATACGTTGCCCCACTTTCTTTCCATCCACATAGACAATTACCATGCGGTTGGCAACAGAAAGCTCCACTTCTACCTTATACGTCTTGCCCGGTCATACTTCAACAAATTACCAAACCGCGCACCTCCTTTGGCAACGGAAAGTCCATCGGGAGTCAGTTCCAGACGGGAACAGGCAATGCCGTTTTCATCCAGAAATTCTATCTGCAAAGTCCTTTATCGTTCTGTTCCGCCATCAGTTCGAAAGATCACTTTCAGTTCTTTTGTAGCAGGTATCTTACGCTCCACACGGGCATAATCGAATAAGTCCTTGTCTTGCAGCA
>ENA-OPZN01000436-OPZN01000436.1-human-gut-metagenome-genome-assembly--contig:-NODE-436-length-13111-cov-3.747304_pt1 | contig 13111 bp, 12 predicted proteins | sample MGYA00242483_ERZ504503 | MGnify/ENA primary metagenome ERZ504503 (study PRJEB26092, sample SAMD00036285) | human gut metagenome | host: Homo sapiens | study: EMG produced TPA metagenomics assembly of... | reverse complement strand
CCCACAGGTTCCGAACAATGGTTCCACGCTGAATCGTGGTGTGGACGGTGCTTATTATTACTCTGGGGAAGATACTACTGGGCAAACCGTGAATTTTTTGCCGGCGTACAGTTGACTTTTCTAAAGACTTCATTCATTAAAAAAATTGGACCCATTATGAAACGAATCAAAAAATATATGAGAATCTGTCTGGGAACAGCACTGATTTCTTTGACCGCTTGCCAACCAGACATGGATTTCACTAATCCTTCTGCTGACAGTGAAGCGAATTATTACAATACGAAAGAACACCTGACCTATGCGGTTAATGGAGCCTATAACATGCTACAGCGTGGGGGAGGATGGGCTCGTTGGATGCCCTTCATGCTGAATGCCCGTAGTGATGAATATGTCTTTACGAGCGGTGCGCAAGCAGGTGAACCGGAAACGGCTCATCTTTCCATGTACACGGCAAATGCTGACTTAGGAAGTCTTTCTGCTACCTATCAGGACTTGTACACTATGCAGTATGCGGCTAATCTGGCTCTTGAAAAATTGGAAATCAATCAGGACGGGGCTTTCGATTTGAATAATACGGAAGATAAGGCTCTGTACGACCGTTTGCGCGGTGAGGCCATTTTCTTGCGCGGTCTCAGCCGTTTCTATTTAGTATATTTTTGGGGTGATGAGATTCCTGACCGCAGCTATGTTACTAAGACCGATGGGAGCGATTACTTGTTGCCCCCTGCCGCTCCTGGTGAAATTTACAAAAACATGGTACAGGACTTCAAGGATGCAGCCGATTTGTTACCGTGGCATCACACCAATGCCGATGATAATGGTCGTGCCACCAGAGGCTCTGCCCTTGCTTTCTTAGCAAAGACGTATATGGGACGTCCCATTTTGGATGGAACAGCTAAAGCCGGTGATGCTGACTGGGCGGCAGCTAAGAAGGTATTGTGGCAGATTATTGAAAGCGACCAATATGGATTGGTGGATAATTATCGAGATAATTTCACCGATCAGAATGAAAATAACAAGGAGTCATTATTTGAAGTGCAATTCTGTGAGAGCCGAGAAACGGATGGATTTAATCCGGCAGCTCCTGGTGATATTAACGGTTGGGTAACCACAGGTCAGAACACCATGCGTATTATTGAAATTACGGCACCCAACTCGGCTGTATCTACAAGATGGTGGAATGGCATGCCTTCGCTGGCCATCTACAATGAGTTTGAACGTGATGATGATGGGAATATCATTGATCCGCGTGCATTCTATGGTATGTATATCCCGAATGGTTGTGATTTTGGGGGAAAAGATTTAAATAGTGATAATGTCAATGCACCTGTCATCTGGATTGGTTATGATAAGCTGTTCTATAATTGGGATGAAGACAAACAGGTTGATACTTTTGCTGAATGGAGGGGAAAATGGTTTGGTTGTCGAAAATACAGTAAAGACCAGTATGAAGCTGACTTGCGGAGTGGTATCAACGACCGTCTGATTCGTTATTCAGATATTCTGCTGATGTATGCAGAATGTTGTCTGGAAGCTGATAATGATGAAGTTACAGCTAAAGAATACATTCAAAGGGTGCGTAATCGTGCGAACAAAAATACGGAAGCTTTCAATACAACTCAAGCGGATGCCGGTAAGTCTTATTTGAAAGGCGGCACATTGCCTACTGTCGATGATTTGTTGCGGCAGCCTCCGGTAGTTGGTAAAGTGAAAAATAGCAATGGCGATGTGATTTGTAAAGGTATGGAATTAAATACGGTACGCCGAATCCTGAAACATGAATATTCTGTAGAACTGTATTGGGAAGGCTGGCGGTTCTTTAACCTGATGAGATGGTACAATAATCCGAATGATCCGGACCAGAGTATTGTGCTCGATAACTTGAAAAATAAGAATGCACTTCAGGTGGAACAGACCACTCTGACAGGTACCCAGGTATTTGATTATTCGCGTCATTTACGTCTGCCGATACCTTCTACGGAACTTTCTACCAATACGAATATGCATGGAAACTCCGCTAATTAATCGTGACATGTTTTGAGAAAGGAGCTGCCCTTTTTAGGGGCGGCTTCTTTTTCTTGTTTTTACTTATAACCTAATACTATATTTATGAGGCATCTATATTGGGGTATAGTGACATTGTTTTGTTTATTCTAAAGGCCTATTCACAAAATCCTATTATCAATCATTCTTTTACGGCTGACCCTACAGCCCGTGTGTTTGACGGGAAAATCTATTTGTATCCGTCACATGACATAAAAAGTCCGGTTGAGCGTCTTAAAGACTGGTTTTGTATGGAGGATTATCATGTATATTCCTCTCAAAATCTGGTAGACTGGACAGATCATGGGGTAATTCTTTCACAAAACAGTGTCCCATGGATGGATTCAGAGTCCTATTCCATGTGGGCTCCAGACTGTGTGTACAAGAATGGAAAATATTATTTTTATTTTCCTGCAAAACCTAAAAATATGAAAGGCTTTTCCGTGGGAGTTGCAGTGTCGGATACTCCTTACGGACCATTCATGCCAGACTGGAAGCCCATAGAAGGCATACAGGGAATTGATCCGTGTGTGTTGATTGATAAACAGGGAAGTGCATATATTTATTGGGCTGGGAATGGCCTGCGTATGGCAAGGTTGAAAGATAATATGAAGGAGTTGGCTTCTGCTCCAGTTCTGATAGAAGGGCTTCCTGAGGGATTTAAGGAAGGCCCGTTTGTATTTGAAAGAAACGGAAAGTATTACCTTACTTTTCCCTGGGTGAAGGATAAGACGGAGACATTGGCATACGCAATGGGAAATTCACCTTCAGGCCCATTTGAATTTAAAGGTATTATTATGGATGAGTCTCCCACTGGATGTTGGACAAATCATCATTCAATTGTGGAATATAAGGGACAGTGGTATCTTTTTTATCATCATAATGACTTTTCTCCTGAAGCTGATAAGCGGCGTTCTGTTCGTATTGATTCCTTAACCTTTAATTCTGATGGAACGATTGTGAAAGTAAAGCCTACTTTACGCGGAGTCGGGATTACGGATGCGCGTATGAAAATACAGATAGACCGGTATAGCGCAATCAGTAAAAAAGGAGCCTATGTTTCCTTTGTCAATGATGAAAATAAGTTCGAAGGTTGGAAGTGCCGATTGGAAAAAATAAAATCATGGGTTCAGTACAACCGTGTGGATTTTGGTTCTCAGCCTGTGCAAGAAGTGAAAATGCGTGTGAAATCGGATAAAGGTGGGGTGGTGAAAATTGTAGCGGATGATGAAGATATAGCTACCGTGAAGATTCCTGCAGGCAAAGACTGGTGTGTGGTAAAGGCATGTGTGGAAAAGGCTCCGGTGGGAGTCTGCGATATACGGGTCTCTCTGCAGAAGGGGGCTTCCGTGGAAATTGACTGGATAGGTTTTGATGCTGTTCCATGGTCAGCGGGTGCTTTTGAAACGCATAAGTATAGAAACTTTTTTGCTGAAATGGGCTATTCTCAGACCGAAATTGATGCGAAACTGGAAGAAGTGTTTAATGATGTATTTTATGGGGCCAATAAAGTCTATTTTGAGGTCGGTGATTCCATGGCTTATATTAGTGACTTGAAGAATCATGATGTGCGTACAGAAGGTATGTCTTATGGAATGATGATTGCCGTGCAGTTTGACCGGAAGGATATATTCGACCGCTTGTGGCGATGGTGTAAGAAGTATATGCAGCACCAGAAAGGCATGTTTGAAGGTTATTTTGCCTGGAGTTGTCAGACGGACGGAACTCGTAATTCCGAAGGACCTGCTTCTGATGGTGAACTATATTATGTGACTTCACTTATTTTTGCGTCGAATAGATGGGGGAAATGAATCTGGCATAAATTATTTAGCTGAAGCGCAAAATATTTTAGATTGTTCGATGAAAAAGGTTGGAAAAAATGCGGTAACCCCATTTATAAATATAGAACATCAGCTGATTACATTTACTCCGACCCACTTCGGTGCGAAATTTACTGATCCTTCTTATCATTTGCCTGCTTTTTATGAAGTATGGGCCAGATGGGCTAAAGATGGAAGAAGCCGTTTTTGGAGGGAGTGTGCCGAGAGAAGTCGTGAGTACCTGCATAAGAGTATTCATCCGGTGACTGGCTTAAATCCTGATTATAATAACTATGACGGTTCTTTGTTGCATTCAGATGGGATAATAGGAGATGCCTTCCGTTTTGATTCATGGCGGGTGCCTATGAATATTGCTCTGGATTATTCTTGGGCATGCGCAGACAGAGAGTGGCAGCAGGAGTATGGAAATAAGATACAGAATTTTTCTGTATGGCCAGGGACTTTATGATTTTAAAGACCAGTATAATGTAGATGGAAGTCCGGTGAAGGAAGTCTTGCAGGCGGGTGAATATAAACAATTGCGTCATTCATTGGGGCTTGTGGCCACAGCTGCGGCGGTGTCGTTGGTTTGTACGGATGTGAAATGCGAAGAGTTTGTCAAACAGCTGTGGGAAGCAAAACACGAACCTTATGAAGACGGCTATCTGGATAAATATTATGATGGGTTACTTCGTTTGTTTGCGTTTATGCACTTAAGTGGTCGTTATCAGATTATTTTTCCTCAATAATCAGTAGTTGAGAGAGTCTTAAATAAAAAGTCTGTCATTTTTCCAAGAGGATGTAATGACAGACTTTTTATTTAGATATAAGTGAGAAGCAACTTATAAAGCTTCCGCATCGTTGGAAGTGGTAGCATACAAACCAATCATTGTACCGGTAAATCCACCGGCTACGTTGGTAGAAAGAATATCTCCGGAAACGGTTCCTCCTACGGTTTGGTAGTTATTATTTTTTACAGAGTAGCTGAATGTGTATTTATCGCCTTCTGCTGTTACGCGCAGACTGATTGGAGTGTTTCCTTCAATTTTTTCGCTGGCAATGGTTGAAGATTCTCCCTTTTCAGTACGTTGCAGTACGATATAGCTATCTTCTGCTTTTTTCGTAACCCCAAATACATAGTTGAATTTTTCGCTTTGATAGCAAGTAATTCCGGCAAGGTCTTTTTCTGTACGGGGAACATATTTCAGTGTAGTTGTAGCCGTGAAATTGAGGTGCTGCTGGCGATAGAACAATGTGGAAGTAGGAAGAGCTGCCTTGATATTGGTTTCGTAAGGTGTAATTGTTAGCCCTTCTGCAGTAGTAGAAATGAATCCTTCTCTGGCCCCTCTGACTCCTACCCAGCGGTAATCAAGTGAACTTCCGGTGAAAGTTTCTGTAAATGTAAAGTTTCCGTTGGGGAAATATCCGTTCTTTCCGGTTTCATTCTTCACACCTTGTGGCATAATCAGTTTAGGCTGAATAGGCTCCAGACCGCCTTTGAATACAGGGAAAGTGCCACTCCAGTCTACAGGTAATATAAAGGTTTCCCGTCCGGTATTTACTCTGTTTTCTTCATTCGGGCGGATGGCAAGAAATACCCCATAGTATTGTCCGTCGGGACCTTCCACCAAATCGGCATGCCCAGTCCAGTCTACTTTAAACGGACGTTCAGCCGGCAGATGTCTCTGTGAGAGGATCGGATTCTCTGGAGCAGGCTTGAAAGGACCTTGAGGATTGTCACTGATAAAGATTACTTCACTGTGCCAGCCTCCGGTACCACCTTCTGCACACATCAGGTAGTATTTTCCATCTTTTTTGTAAAGATGTGGCGCCTCTATCCAGATAGGCTTTTTTAGACAAATCTACTCCTCCGTTCACTACAACTTTGTCTGTACCTGGAATAATCTGGTCTTTTTCCAGGTCGTATTCCCAAACTTTAATTACTCTGTGTCCTTCGTATAATGGTTTTTCGGGGGCATCGTTGTGAGTGACGTATGCCTTGCCGTTGTCATCAAAGAAGATGTCGGGGTCAATGCCTTCAAAATTCAATTTGACAGGGTCGCTCCAGCCTTTCATCGGGTCTTTGGTTTTCACAATCATGTTTCCCATTCCTCCTGAGAACTGAGTTGTAATCATGTAGAAGGTATCATTGTAGGAATTATATCGGATAGTCGGAGCGTAAATACCAGCACTGATTCCAGAATCTTCTACCTTTAACTGTGAAGGGCGGTCGAGCACATGTCCTATCTGTTTCCAGTTTACTAAATCCGTAGAATGGAAAATGGGTACTCCGGGGTTGATGGCAAAAGAGGAGCATACCAGGTAATAGTCGGTTCCTTTCTTGCAGATGCTGGGGTCCGGGTAACATCCCTGTAGTATAGGATTATAAAATTCTCCTTCTGTCAGCGGGTTCTTTTCATATACTGCATCTTTCCCCGTGTAGGTGAATTGTGTGAACACTGGAGTACCCGGATCGGGCATCGTTACCTTGTTTCCACACGAGGCAGCGATGAGGCTTAGTGTTCCCAATGTGAGTAATTTAAATTGATTTTTCATGATTAAATAATTAGTTGTAAATAATTGAATGATTGTGTTGGTTAAATGAAGTATTTATGTAATCTTTCATTGGCAAATTTACTTGTTTTGTGTGGGGTATGTGTGACGGCATGTTGCATATCTTTTATTCTATGTTACGAGATACTGTTTTCTTTCCGATAGGATACGTGTTTATGTAATTGCTTGTTTATTAGTTTGATATAAATGGGAATGTAATAAGAGTATATGTAAAATGTACGTTTTGTAAATGCAATATCGCTTATGTGTAACGTGAACGAAAGTCCTGGTAACGTAATTTATTGTAATTTGTATGCTTGGTGCGTATTTTTGTATGGATTAAATTTTAAAGCCTATGGATAAACATTTCTTTTTTTATTGCTTTATGGGTTTTATGCTTTATACCCGTATCGTTATTTTCGCGTAGCAGAGTCGTAAATGATACAATCTTTAGTAAAAAGTTAAATGCAGAAAGAACATACTCGGTATATCTTCCTCCATCGTTTGGAGAAGTTCAGGGGAAGAAATATCCCGTGCTTTATCTTTTTCATGGCATGTCGCAAACTAATCAGGACTGGGTATGGCGCGGACATGTGCAGGAGGTGGCCGACCGTTTGATATATTCACAGGAAGCTCGTGAGATGATTATTGTGATGCCTGATGCTGGTGGTGATATTTACAAGGAAGTATGGAATGGTTTCTTTAATATGCCTGGCTGGCTTTATGAAGATTTCTTTTTTGAAGAATTTCTGCCTTATGTAGAAAATAAATATCACGTTATTGGAAATAAAGAGAATCGTGCAGTAGCCGGATTGTCCATGGGAGGCGGAGGAGCTACTGGCTATGGGTTGTGGCATGCAGATAAGTTTGCTTCGGTGTATGCGATGAGTGCGCTGATGTCAATTCCGGAAGAAGGAGCAGCCCGTTTTGATAATCCGGATAGTAAACTGGCTATTTTGACACGAACTGTGATAGAACGGAGTTGTATCAAGCGTGTGACGGATGCAGATGCAGGTACGATTCAGGCACTGAAATCAGTGAGATGGTTTGTGGATTGTGGGGATGACGATTTCTTGCTTGACCGAAACATTGAGTTCTTCCAGGCCATGCGCAAAGCGGGAATACCATGTCAGTTTAGGGTAAGAGACGGCGGACACGATTGGGAATATTGGCATTCTGCTTTATACAGGTGTCTGCCTTTTGTTTCAGGAACATTTAATAAATAATAGAATATGAAAAAATGCTTTTTGTTAGCTTGCCTGTTTGTAGCCATGGGAGGCTTGTACCCGGACTTGGCTTGTGCACAAACAGGGGATAATGGGGATGGGACTTTTTCTAATCCTGTAATTTGGGCAGATGTGCCTGATCCGGATGTGATACGTGTAGGCGATGATTTTTATATGGTGAGCACCACCATGCATCTGGTTCCTGGAGCACCGGTTATGCATTCTAAAGATTTGGTCAACTGGGAAGTGATAAGTTACCTGTATGACCGCCTGGATGGAAAACCTGCTTATGATTTAAAAGAAAGTACCATGTACGGGCGCGGTCAGTGGGCGACTTCTTTACGTTACCACAACGGCACGTATTATGCTTATTTTTCTCCGAATGATACTCCTTATAAAGGATATGTGTACACTACTTCCAATCCTCGGAAAGGTTGGAAACTCTTGTCGCGTATCCCTCATTTTCATGATGCATCCTTGTTTTTTGACGACGACGGAAAGGCCTATGTATTTTATGGTACCGGGCAGTTGCGTGAGCTTAAGCCAGATTTAAGTGGGGTGATGCCTGGAGGGGTGAAAATGAAAGTATTCGAGCGAGATGAAGAAGAAAATGCCTTGTTGGAAGGAAGCAGGGTCATTAAGCACGAGGGCAAGTATTATTTGCTGATGATTTCATGGCCCAAGGGGGGAAAGCGCAGACAAGTGTGCTACCGCGCAGACAAGATTACCGGTCCTTATGAGAAAAAAGTGATTTTGGAAGATGCTTTTGACGGTTTTCCTTACGTGGCACAAGGCACGATTATTGATGATGGAAAGGAACTGGTATGGCGTTATTTTCAGGACCGAAATGGGGTGGGCCGTGTGTTGACCCTGATGCCTTGTCGTTGGATAGATGGCTGGCCGATGTTGGGTGATGAAAATGGGCATGTACCGGCCATGATGCGTAAACCAGTTCAGGGATATGCCGCTAAAGGACTGGTGGTGAGTGACGATTTTAAAGGTAAAAATCTGAAATTGAACTGGCAGTGGAATCATAACCCAATGAATGACTGCTGGTCTTTGAAGGAGCGTAAAGGTTATTTGCGCTTGAAAACCGGAAGAATAGTCGATAATTTGTTTGTGGCTCCGAACACGCTGACCCAGCGTATGGAAGGACCGAAGTGCTCGGGAGTAGTTTGTATGGACCTTTCGGGAATGAAAGATGGAGATGTAGCCGGATTGAGTGCCTTTAATAGCGATGCAGGTATTCTGGCTGTTACTTGTAAAGGTAACCAGAAATTTTTGACCATGAAGACAGAAAGTGTTAAGTTGGATGATATAAACAAGGCGGTGATAAGTATAGACTGTAATGAAGTGCAAAAGTAGAGTTAACATCGGATGTGATATACCTTCGTTTAGATGGAGATTTCAGTTTGAATAATGATATAGCTTCATTTTATTATAGTTACGACAATAAGAATTGGAAAAAAATTGGAACCGATTTTAAAATGATTTTTGATTATCGTCGTTTCTTCATGGGAACTAAATTTGCTTTGTTCAATTATGCTACCAAGACTTTAGGAGGCTTTGTGGATATTGATTCCTTTGAGTATAAACATGTAGATAAATAAATTAAGTTCTCTTCTTTCCTAAAATTTAAAATACAAATGTGAAATATGGAATTGAAAATATTTTGAAGTGAAATGTTGTAATAAAGAGTATATATGAAAAAAATAATTTAAATAAGTATAGATTATTGACGTCTATCAAATTTACTTGTCAATGGCGGAATGTAGCATTGGGAACAGCTTTGTTCTCCTGTTGGGGGATTGCATGCGCAGAATCCAATCGTTCAGACTGCTTATACTGCCGATCCGGCTCCGTTGGTGTACAATGACAAACTGTATCTTTACACCAGTCACGATGAGGATGATTCTACTTGGTTTACCATGAATGACTGGAAACTTTATTCTACAGATGATATGGTGAACTGGACCGAGCATCCCACTCCTTTGTCATTTAAAACCTTTGAGTGGGCCAGAGGAGATGCGTGGGCTGCCCAGTGTATTGAGCGCGATGGAAAGTTTTATATGTATGTGCCTGTGACAGACCGCAAGGGAGAAAGTGCTATCGGTGTGGCTGTAGCCGACAGTCCTTACGGACCTTTTTATGACCCGCTGGGTACTCCTCTGGTGCAGGCTGATTTTGGAAATATTGACCCTACGGTATTTATCGATGATGATGGACAGGCTTATCTTTATTGGGGAAATCCGAATTGCTTTTACGTGAAGCTGAATAAGGATATGATTTCTTATGAGGGAGAAATACATGCGGTACCAATGAAGCCGGAATCGTTTGGGCGTAGAGAAGGAAACCCGAAACGTGCTACGCTATATGAAGAGGCTCCGTGGCTATATAAGCGCAAGGGAGTATATTATCTTTTTTATGCAGGGGGGCCTATTCCGGAACATCTGGCGTATGCAACTTCTGACAGTCCGGAAGGGCCATGGAAATACGGAGGTACTGTAATGGCGAAGGAAGGAGGAAGCTTTACTAACCATCCGGGAATAGTAGATTTCAGGGGTAAGACCTATTTGTTCTATCATGACGCATCGCTTCCAGGTGGTAGCGGATTTACCCGTTCTGTATGTGTTAGAGAAATGGATTTCGGGCGTGATGGAAAAGTCAATCCCGTGAAAATGGTGAAGGAAGGAGTTGAAAAAGGCTTGAAGCCTCTTTGTCCGTACCGGAAGGTAGAAGCGGAGACTATAGCCTGGTCAAAAAGAATGAAAAGTGACTATAACTCACAGGTGGGAGTCTTTGTGACGGCTTTGAGAAACGGCTCTTATACAAGGGTACGCGATGTCGATTTCGGAGAAAAGGCTCCCTCTCGTATCCTGGCGCGCCTGTCTACGACCCACAATGCTGATATTGTCATGGAGGTACGTCTTGACGGACTGGAAGGGCAGGTACTGGCAGAACTGAAGGTGCCACGCACAGGAGGAAGTGACCGTTGGAAACTTGTTGAAAAGCAGATTCCGCAGGTAACAGGCGTGCACGACTTGTATTTTATCTTTAAGGGAAAGGCTATGAGGAATCTGGCTTACTTTGATTACTGGAAACTGAGCCATTGAGTTTTTATAGCAAACAGTCTTCATTATGTATGGAAGAGCCGGGAGTTTTTATTCTTCTCGGCTCTTTTTTGTTATGCTTCTTCCTTTTCTTCGTTTTCTTTTTCCTTGCAGCGTTCCATGTATTTGCTGGGGGATACGCCATACAATTCTTTAAAACGCGTTAGAGAAGTAGGTCGTATTGTTGAAACCTACCAATTGAGCTATTTCAGACATGTTGTAATTCTTTTCTGATTTCAGCAGGATTTCTGCTTGTTTCAGCCTGATGTTCCTGATGAAATCCCGGGTAGACTGGTTAGTCAGTTCTTTCAGTTTTCTGTATAGATGTACACGACTTATACCTACCTCTGCTGCAATCATTTCCGCATTCAAGTCAGGATTGTTCAGGTTCTTATTGATTGCCTTCAAAACCTTCTGCATCAGTTTTTCGTCTGCAGATTGAGGTTGTGCGACTTCAATATTGGCATCTTGTTCTTGTTTTCCACTAAAGTTATTACGTAATATTTCTCTGTTTTTAATTAGATTTTCAATGGTGGTTATTAAAATATCCAGGTTGAAAGGCTTGGCAATATAGGCATCAGCCCCTAAAGAAAGTCCCTCTATGTAATCCTTCTCACTGTTTTTGGCGGTAAGAAGAATAATAGGAATATGATTGGTCTTGATGTTCTGTTTTAATTTCCGTAGTAATGTGATGCCGTTTATTTCGGGCATCATGATATCGCTGAGAACCAGATCGGGCATGTGCTGCCTGATGAACTCAAGTGCTTCCTTTCCGTTACTACAGCTGGATACACGGAAATGATTACCTAATTCAGTAATCAGATAATTTCGTATTTCATCTTCATCCTCCACTATCAGTATGGAATGCTTTTTTCTGGTGACTTTTTTAGTTCCCTCTTCGCTATTTTCATCTCCTTCAATAGGAGCCGGAATATGTTGCAGCGGCTGATCCTCCATGGATGATTGTTCTGAAAACGTGTTGATTCGTATTCTGACTTAATTCTTCTGTTGAGAGATGGCTGCATCCTAATGGCACATGATGGTAAAACTGCATCCTGGCTTGTTTTCATTGTTTTTGACGGTGATAGTGCCATGATGCATTTTTACGAGCGACATAGATAGATGGAGTCCGATTCCGGTTCCTTTGCTTCGTGATCGGTCATCGCTTATCTGGTAGAATCTTTCAAAAATACGTTCCATCTCACTTTCCTTTATGCCGGTGCCATTGTCTTCGATAATGATTTCTGCATAGTTGTTCAATGGATAAATATTTGAAGAGTCATTGACGGAGTTTATATAGATGTTGATTTCTCCTTCATTCTGGATATGTTTGAAAGAGTTTGAGAGTAAATTAAAAATTACTTTATCAAAGTTGTTAGGGTCCAGCCATACTTTCAGGCTCTCCATTTGGGTTATAATATTTAATTTAGCTCCTTTAGCAGCTGCTTGATATGCAAACGTGTTTTTTTATATCATTGATAAAGCCGATTAAATCTACTTCTGTGAAGCTCAGTTTCATCTGGTTCTTGTCTATCTTTCTGATATCCATCAGTTGGTTAATCAGGTTTAAGATTCTTTGTGCGTTACGCTCTATTAAAGAGTAGCTTTTCTGTCTTTCGCTGTCATTATCTGTAGAGATTAATTTCTGTAATGGACTGATGATTAAAGACATCGGGGTTCTGATTTCGTGAGAAATATTGATGAAGAACTGTAGCTTACTTTCATTGATTTCTTCTAAATGCTTGTGTCTCAGCATCTCCTGCCTTACTCTGTATTTTTCTTTAGCTTGGTGTACAAAGATGGCTATTATACTGATAATGATTAATGTATAGATAACCCATGCCAGACCGGAATTGTACCATGCCGGATGTATATTAATGATCACTGTCTTTATTTTAGATTCAGAAGTGCCATTGATAGCTTTTACTTTAAATTCATATTTCCCTACAGGTAGGTTGCTGAAGGAAACGCGAGAGTTTCCTTTAGGCAAAGAGTTCCAGGTTCCATTATTCATGGAGTATAAATAGTTTTGTGGGGAAATAAAATTCTCTGTAGCGAATTCTATATAAAACGAATTGTCATAGTGGGACAGATTGATTTCTTTGGTATGGAATATATCGTTATCTATCACATGATAACGTCCAGATTGGGTCATTTCGTTGACTGCTTTATCATGCAGATAGAAGCCGGTAATTCTTATATTGCTTTGAAACTTTTGGGTTTCGATGTCATTCGGGTTAAAAAAAGACGATACCATTGGTCCCTCCAAACAGAATCTTTCCGTCGGGAGATATGCAATAGGCATTTCTTGAGAATTCATTATTATACAATCCGTCTGATGCAAAAAAAGGAATAAACA
>ENA-OPZN01000435-OPZN01000435.1-human-gut-metagenome-genome-assembly--contig:-NODE-435-length-13141-cov-1.594053_pt1 | contig 13141 bp, 19 predicted proteins | sample MGYA00242483_ERZ504503 | MGnify/ENA primary metagenome ERZ504503 (study PRJEB26092, sample SAMD00036285) | human gut metagenome | host: Homo sapiens | study: EMG produced TPA metagenomics assembly of... | reverse complement strand
CCGACTTTGTAGCTAGAAAGGCTGTAGCCGCTTGGTGCAAGGGCAGGGCTCGGCTGGCGGCCCCTGAAATCATCGACTTGGGGAATCCAAGGTCCAAATTCGTTCCAGCTGCTTCCCCTGTTTTTTCGATAGACAGTTCCTAATTCCTTGAAAGCTGCTGGTGAAAGCGTGGCAGGAAAGAAGCTGGCTTCTGTTTCAAGGTCCGTGAGGATATGGCGCTTCATATAACGGTCGAAGCGTTCTCCCGTTACTTTTTCGATGATGGTTCCAAGGACACCGTAGTTGATGTTGGCATAGGTGAAATATGTTCCTGGCTGCTGCCATTTTGACGCAAAGTGGGAGGGATGGTAGTAGCTCGTGCCCGGTTTGAAATAATCCCGAATGAACCGATGGCGGCAGACTATAGGTCCTGCCATCACGCAGGCTCGACGTGTGGGAAAGGAGCATACGCACCGTTATGGGAACCGTGGGCGCGTTAGGATTGCGCAGGCTGTAGCCTAGATAGTGGCTGATATCCTCGTCGAGCTGAATCTTTCCTTCCTGGACAAGCTGCATGACGGCGAGGCCTGTCACGGTCTTTGATACGGAGGCAACGCGGAAGCGGGTGTTTCTTGTTACGGGTTCATCCTTTCCCCCGGAACTTGCCCCAATATGGCGGCGTCCAGCAAAATGGGAGTAGACCTCACGGCCATCTTTGAAGACAATGACGCCAAGGCCAGGGACTTTCGTTCCAGAATCTCCAATCATGCTGTCAAGTTCCTTGGTCAGGGCCGCTTTTGATTGGGCAGAAGGCATTCCTTTTTAAGGCCTGCCGGTACTTTTGCCCTGCCGTCTGATAGGAAGCTACTTTCTTTACCGTTTTTTGGATGCTGCAGTGGCCTGTGCCGTGCCCAAGGGAGAAAAGGATAGGCTGACAAGGCCTAAAAGGCCGAGAACGAAGAGTTTTTTGGATACCATGGGTTCTTCAATGAAAAACGGGCACCTTGCTGGAAAAGGGCCCGGACACCACCTTTCTTTTTTATCGGGAAAAATGCTTTTCCTTCATTATAACGAAGGCGGACGGCAAGGACAAGGAAAGGACAGGGAATTTTCCTTTTTTGACGCATATTTTTATAAAAAAGATACAAAAAATATGTATAAATGATTGAAAAGGAGAAAAATAAAAGGCATCAGGGTGTTTTTATTGACGGAATAAAGAGAAAGAATTATGCTTGATTTATCAAAATAAAGTGGGAGGCGTGTATTTTATGAAGATAACAGCCATCAAATTGGGCAGAATTTCTGTGCCGCTGCGCGTTCCCTTCAAAACGGCTCTGCGTCGTGTTGATTCCGTAGAAGATATCATCGTTGAAGTGCATACGGACACGGGGGAAATTGGCTATGGAGAAGCGCCTCCAACCGGTGCCATTACGGGTGATACGACAGGAGCCATCATTGGCGCCATCACCGACCACATCCGTAAGGCCCTTGTGGGGCGTGATATCGATGATTTTGAGGACCTGACAACAGCTTTGGACGGTGCTGTTGTCAAAAACAGCAGTGCCAAAGCGGCTGTCGATATGGCCTTGTGGGATCTGTACGGACAAAAATATCAGATTCCCGTCTATAAACTGCTCGGTGGAGCTCGGAAAAAGATTATCACGGATATTACGATCAGCGTCAATCCACCGGAAGAGATGGCCCGTGATGCGGTAAATGCCATCAAGCGGGGTTATCGATACCTTAAAGGTAAAGGTAGGGTCGATCCAACTCTTGACGTAGCCAGGCTCAAAGCCATTCGTGACGCTGTAGGAAGCGCACCCCGCATTCGCATTGATGCCAATCAGGCTTGGGCTCCAAAAGAGGCTGTCCGTCTCCTGAACGAAATGCAGGAATCCGGATTAGCCATTGAACTTGTGGAGCAGCCGGTCAAGGCCCATGACCTAGAGGGACTGACGTATGTGACGGAACGCTCCTATGTGCCGGTCCTTGCCGATGAAAGCGTCTTCAGCGCTGAAGATGCCCTGAAATCGTGGAAATGCGGGCAGCGGACCTCATCAATATCAAGCTCATGAAATGTGGTGGTTTGACAAGTGCCCTCAAGATTGCTGCCTTGGCGGAGATCTCTGGCATGGAATGCATGATTGGCTGTATGTTGGAGGCCAAAGTGAGTGTCAACGCGGCTGTGCATCTAGCCTGTGCCAAAAAAGTCATTACCCGCGTTGATCTTGATGGACCCGTCCTTTGCAGTGAAGATCCCATCGATGGCGGTGCCGTCTTCAACGAAAAGGAAATTACCGTTTCTGACGCACCGGGCCTCGGGATCAAGGGCATCCGCGGTTTGACTTATCTTGATGTGTGACGGCGCCTGGTTTTCCTGAAGGGAAGTGGATATAATGGTCATTACGAATGGTTTTATGTATATTGCTTTTCTTATGTGTTTGGCAGGGATTCTTCTTGCCCTTGAAAAATACACAAAATGGAAGATTTTCAATGTCGTGCCGCCCCTTGTCTGGATCTATGTCCTCAATATGATTTTCTGCACCTTGGGTCTCTACCATTCCAAAGAAGTTTCCGCTGCCTATAAAGCGCTGAAGAACAATCTCCTGTATGCTATGATTTTTGTCATGCTCCTGCGCTGCGATTTCCGGAAACTTGCCAAGTTAGGCGGGGCGCATGGTGGCCATCTTTCTTGGCTGCTCCCTCACGCTTTTTGTCGGGTTTATTGTTGGGTACCCCATTTTCAAGGGCTCTCTTGGCAGTGACACGTGGGGTGCTGTAGCTGCCCTGTATGCCTCTTGGGTTGGCGGTTCTGCCAATATGGCAGCCATGCAGGCTGCCCTTCCCGTAGACGCCGGCGCTTACAGCTGCGCACTCGCCCTTGATACGGTCTGCTATTCCGTTTGGATTGCCTTGCTGCTGCTCATGGTCTGCTATGCTTCCAAGTGGAACAATGCTGTAAAGGCCGATACGTCAAAGCTTCAGGCTGTAGCCGATGCCGCTGCGGCGGAAGTGGCAAAGGAAAAGAAACAGGCTGGCGGTGCGGACTGGATCTTCCTCATTGGACTTTCCCTTATTGTCTCTGCCATTTCCCAATATGTAGGGGCTTCCCTCAACGGGGCACTTAGGGGATGTTTGGTCTTGCGATGTTCGATAAAGGGTCCATGACGACCCTTTTTTGTAACGGTCCTGGGCCTTGTCTGCGCCATGCGCCTCTTGGCAAGGTGCCGGCTGTAGAGGAACTTTCCAGCGTTTTATCTGTATGCAGTTGTTGCCCTTCTTGCTTCGACGGCTTCTGTAACGGATCTTCTGGCAGCTCCTATGTGGGTGGTCTATGGGTTCTTTATCCTAGCCGTTCATGTGATCCTTATGTTCTTTTTGTCAAAACTTTTTTCATTGGGATCTGTGCATGGTCTCTACAGCATCCCTTGCTAATATTGGCGGGGCGGCTTCTGCTCCGATTGTGGCTTCTGCCTATGATGCCTCCTATGCAGGCATTGGGGTCCTTATGGGCGTCTTAGGGGCTGCTGTTGGGAATTTTGCCGGCATGATCTGCGGCGCTATCCTTAAGATGATGTAATTCATTTCAAACGGGGCTGTCTATTAGGCAGCCCTCTCTTTTTGTGAAAGGAGGAATTGTTGTGGAAACATGGGATGCATTGCAAAAGGATGTGGAGATGTATCTTGCAAGCGCCCGGGCAAGACCGCAGTCAGTTGCTGGCTCCTTACGGAGAAGCAGGGGTTTTCCATCGGAGGAAAAAATGAACTGCCTTCGGCAAGTCTCATCAAGCTTCTTGTTCTTGTGGAACTTTGTGAAGAAGTCAGGCGAGGCAGGGCAAACCTTAAGGAAGCAATCTCCATTTTAGGGTCAGCCATAACTGGCGGTGATGGAATCATAAAGGAATTGAAAATTGGGCACACTTTCACGCTGGAGGAACTGGCCACGCTCATGATCATTGTCAGTGACAACGAAGCGGCCAATCAGCTGATAGATAGACTGGGCATGAAGGCCATCAATGAAAGAGCAAAAAAAGTTGGGCCTTGCACAGACTCACTTGGGACGCTTGATGATGGCTGATGCGTCAGGGGAAAAAGAAAGGGACAATTGGACAAGCGCTGATGACACAGTTCATCTGCTGCGTGTAATCTGCGAGACTGCTAAAACAGGCAGCCCCCTCGGCCGCTGGATGATTTCCCTTCTTGCCCGTCAGCAGCAGGAGGGAGGCCTTAGACGCAATCTTCCTGACTTTGTGCAGGTTGCCCATAAATGTGGAAATCTTGCTGGCGTGGAACATGATGCAGGCATCTTCTTTGGAAAACGGCCTTACTTATTGGCCGTCCTTACGACAGAACAGCCTGCATCTTATGTGGGACGGGAAACCATCGGTATGGTCAGTCTCCTTTGTGCCAGAGCCTTTGGCTTGTTAGGATAATCTAATTTACTAAAGTTCGGGAAAATAAAGGAAATGCGCGAAAAAAGAGAAGAAAAATAGATGAAAATGAAAAAATATGATAAAAACTCAAACTTTAAGATTATAAAAATATAAAACGTTCGTAAAATTTGCAAAAAAGACTAGGCAATCTTTTTCGTATGCTATAATAAGCCATGTAATTCAAGAGGAGATTCAATTCTCTCGGATTGCTTCCTTGTTGAAGGGTGTACATTGTGGACGGATGGCTGTCCGCGGTGCAGACCAAAATGTGTAAGTCGATAGATAGGCGAGATAGGAAAGGGGTAATGAAACTATGTATCAGAAAGATCTTCTTTATGTGATCAAACCGAGCCAGCTCACACCGGATACGTTGAGAGCCATCCTCCTGCAGCATCCGGAAGTCCAGTTCGTTTCTTTCATGGGCATTGATTTTGCTGGCAACGATACGGATGAAAAAGTTCCTATCAGCGCTTTGCTCGATGATATGGAAACCATGCTCTATGAACACACGGCCCAGACGGATGGTTCTTCCGTTGTCCTGCCTGGCGTGGCTTCTCTTGATGCGCCCGTGTTGACATGGTGGCCGATCTCAGCGTCAACTGGTTTGTTGACTACAACACGGAAAACTTTGATGCTGATAACGGGAAGATGATTGGGACGCTCCGCATCCCTTGCTTCTTGAAGCACAACAACGAATTCGTTGATTCCCGCTATATCCTTAAGAGCACCCTTGATTATGTGGGAAAGGAACTGCTCGCGGAAATGAAGAAGGAAGGCAGCGTCCCGGGCCTTGCCTGCGATCCCAAGGAAATCGAGGAAATTGTTTTCACCAGCGCAACGGAACTTGAGTTCTGGACCAAGACTCCTCGTGAAAATGTTTCAACAACGGATCTTTCCTCTTCCCAGGTCATGCAGGAACAGTATTGGCAGCGTACGCGCGGCAATGTTCGGACTTCCTTGGAACAAGCCGTCCAGACCTTGAATCTCTATGGTCTTAACCCTGAAATGGGGCATAAGGAAGTGGGCGGTGTCCGCGGCCAACTCGATGAAAATGGCAATATGACCCACGTCAATGAACAGCTGGAAATTGATTGGCGTTTTTCGACCCCGCTCCAGGCTGCGGATAATGAAATCCTGGTCCGCAGCGTTGTGAAGGAAATCTTCCGCTCCAATGGACTTGAAGTTTCTTTCCAAGCCAAACCAATCTTCGGGGTGGCCGGAAGCGGTGAACATACTCACGTCGGGATTGCCGCCCGCCTGAAAGACGGTAAGATCATCAATCTCATGAGCCCTGCTGATATGAAGAAAGATTTTCTTTCTGCCGTAGGCTATGGTGTGCTCATGGGCATTCTCAAGAACTATGAAGTCGTAAACCCCATCGTTTCGGCTACGACCGATGCTTTTAACCGTCTGAGACCTGGATTTGAAGCCCCTATCTGTATCGTAACGAGTCTTGGCCGCAGCTATGATGTGCCGACCCGTAATCGGACCATCCTTGCTGGTCTCATTCGTGATGTTGATAACCCGAAGGCAACGCGTATCGAAATGCGGGCTCCCAACCCTTTTACCAACACTTATATGGTTACGGCGGCTTTCTACCTGTCCGCCCTTGATGGAATTGTTGCCGTCTTGCGTTCGGGCAAGGATACAAAAGCCCTTGAAAAAGAAATCTCCAAGAAACCGGGAGAAGAAGGATTCTACCTTGAAAAAGATCGGGCCTATCGCGCTGAAGATAACGTCTTTGAGGACTATACGGAAGACGAACGGAACAAGTACTTTGGCAAACCGCCGGCAACGGTTTGGGAAAACATGAAAGCCTTTGATGCCTATCCGGAAAAGGTGGAAGTCCTGACCCGCGGCAACACATTAAAGAAGCTGTACCTTGAATCCTTCAAGGAAGGTGCCTTGATTCGCTGGCAGACGGAACTGCTCCAGCATCTTATCCCCAATGACCGCAATAAGGTCAAGGCCATGAAACCCGTGAAGACGGCTTCGTCAACGGCTTGGGATGATGGACTGTGGCAGCGTGTAGAGGACCTGCGTGTTGAAATTGCCAAGGATACGGACACGAATACGAGCCTTTTCAGTCAAATCAAAAAAGCGTTTGCTGACGGAGATTTTGACAAAGCCTCCAATCTTCAAGTACAATTAAATCGTAAGATGGAAGAATTGGAAGCGTTGTATACGGATTACCTAGACAACATGATCTGATCCTTCCCGTAAGGGAGGTTGAGAAGCTGTGCGTGTAAGGAAATTAGGTTTCCTCCTGGCACTCCTTCTTCTTTTGACAGCGCCCCTTAGTCGCGTACAGGCCGCCAAGCTAGTGGCCCAGTACGGTGCTAAGGGGCGTCGTGTCGAAGAAGTCCAATCGATGCTCCATGAGCTGAAACTCTATCGGGGCGAAATTGATGGAGAGTTTGGTAAAGGAACCAAGGAAGCTGTCCTATCATTTCAGAAAAACAAGGCAAAAATTAACCGGTTCCGTAGATTGGCCCCTTTATAACCTGATGAGTAAAAAAGCGGCCTTTCTTGGTCGGTACCGTAAGATCTGGACCATGGAAGCCTCGGCCTACAGCCTCAGGATCCCGGTGTAGGAAGAATGACTTCGACCGGCGCGTCCTGCGCAAGGGGATTGTGGCCACCGATCCTTATATCATCCCCATGGGAACCAAGCTCTATATCATGGGCTATGGGGAAGCGGTCGCGGCTGACGTGGGCAGCGCCATCAAAGGAACCGGATCGACCTTGCGTTCATGAGCCGGCGGGAAGCCCTTGAGTGGGGCAGACGACGCGTCACCGTCTATATTTTGTAGAGGAGGATTTTCCATGGCAAATGTAATGAATGCCCAAGAAATCAAGGAATGGATGTACCACAAATTCGAAGAAAATGCTTTTATGAAACTGGCTGATATCAGCATCCTGGAAGTGACCTGCGGCGCTTGTAAGATGGCTATGGACGTCGACCCGAAAAACATGGGAACCGCTACGGCGTGGTTCATGGCGGGGCTCTTTTTACGCTGGCCGATACGGCCATGGGAGCTGCCTGCTACAGCATTGGAGCTAAGGTTGTCACCCTTTCAAGCTCCGTCAATTTCATCCGCAATACCGCAGAAAAATGCCGCGTCATCGCCACGGCAACCCTCATTCACGTGGGGCATTCCACCATTGTCTGCCGTGTTGATATTGAAGGACCGGATGGACGCAAAATGGTTGATGTGACGGGCACCATGTTTGTTGTCGGCCATTTTGACGAGATTCCCCAAAAGTGGTAAAATAAAAACTACCTATGAGTCATTTGTCAATACTTGCCTGACTGGCGGGTCCGCTAGGCTAGACCAAGAGGGAGCCCGTTAGGGAAAACAAATCATAATCAGGAGGATCACATGGATTTCGCATTAACGGAAGAACAGTTGGAACTTCAGGCCATGGTTCGGGAGTTCGTCGAAAAGGAAATCGTTCCTTACACGGATGAAATGGATAAAAACAATGCCTGCCGTCCGGAAATTATCAAAAAAGCAGGGGACATGGGGCTGCTGAACCTAGTTGTCCCGGAAGAATATGGCGGACCGGGCCTTGACAGTGTGACCATTGCCATGATTTACGAAGAACTGGGTAAGGGCTGTGTTGGCGTGGCTACGTCCATTGCTGCAAATGCTCTTGCTTCCTATCCTATCTTGATTGCTGGCAATGATGAACAGAAGAAATATCAGTGTGATCTACTCAATAACGGCGGCTTGGCTGCTTTTGCCCTCACTGAACCGGACGCTGGTTCCGACGCGGGCGGTGTTTCGACGAAAGCCGTCAAGGAAGGCGACCATTATGTCCTTAACGGGAGCAAGGTCTTTATTACTAATGGCGGGATTGCTGACAGTTTCCTTGTCTTTGCCAATACGCGTAAAACAGGCGGGATCCGCGGCTTGACCTGCTTTATCGTCCCGAAGGGGACACCGGGCTTTTCTGTTGGCCGTAAGGAAGATAAGATGGGGATCCGTCCTTCCAATACGTGTGAGCTCATCCTGGAAGATGTTGTTGTTCCTGAATCCATGCGCGTAGGCCGGGAAGGCCAGGGCTTCCGCATTGCGATGCAGACGCTTGATTCTGCCCGTCCCTTCGTTGCTTCCGTAGCTGTAGGTGTGGCTCAGTCGGCGCTTGATATTGCAGCTCATTACGCACGGGAAAGAAGACAGTTTGGCCAGCCCATTTCTTCCTTCCAGCTCATCCAGGGCATGGTGGCAGATATGGCCATGAAAGTCCATGGCGCCCGCCTGATGGTCCAGCAGGCCTGCTGGATGCGTGACCAGGGCCTTGAATTTGGCATGGAAGCAGCCATGAGCAAGTGCTTTGCTTCTGATGTGGCGATGGAAGTCACGACAGATGCAGTCCAGATTATGGGCGGTTATGGCTATATGAAGGACTATCCTATGGAAAAGAAGATGCGTGATGCCAAGATTCTCCAGATCTACGAAGGAACCAACCAGATCCAGCGTCTTGTCATTGCCAATAAAAATCCTGTACTGATGATGCTGAGGGGGGCTGCTTGGGCAGTGCCCCCCCTTTTTTTTTGCTGAAAAGGAGACAGTCATGAAATCTTTTTACCATGTTTTGGCAGCCATGTCTGCCCTGATACGATTGCCGCTATGTGCATCTTGGACAAAAAAGGACTTTCTTATACGTACAAGGATATTACGGGCACCATGATCTTCCTGAAGGAATTTCTTCATCTCCGTGACAGCCGTGAAGACTTTCAGGCCGTCAAGGAGGGCGGATATGTAGGCATTCCCTGTTTTCTTTTTGAAGACGGGAGCCTTACGTTTTCCGTAGAAGAAGCCATTGTGTGGAGTGGGAAGGCAAAATGATTATCAATCTGACACCGGAAGAAATAAAATGTTGCTGATGTCTTTTGTGAGTGGACAGAATACTCCATTTGCGGGGTGCCTGTCCGCTTTTTTCTAAGGGATGATCTCAAAAAAAATACGTAAAAGTGGGATAAAATGCGGCCCGGTGGGCCATAAGCGCCAAAGTGCATTTTCCGTCAATGCAGGCAATTTTCGAGATACTTAGAGTTGCCAAGGCGGACAATCTGTCATATAATGAGTGTTATGAAGTGAAACGGTTTTTCTTCAATAATTAACCATAGGAAGAGGTAACGACATGAATAGTGAAAAGCTGCTGGCCGAAGCCAAAGAAGTCGTTCGGGACCTGAGTGTCCGCGAACTGATCGAAGCATCCATCCGCAATGGGGAAGGAACGTTCTCCGATCGGGGAGCCTGCGTGTTACGACGGGTACCCATACGGGACGGTCCCCGAAAGATAAGTTCATTGTCGATACGCCCTTGACCCACGATATCGTAAATTGGGACAATAACCAAGCCTGCACGGAAGAGACCTTCAACCGGCTTTATGCCAAGTGTGAAAAGTTCATCAAGACTCATCGTGTCTATGTAAAGAACGTCAAGGCCGGAGCCGATCCCAGTTATCAAATCCGCGTCAAGTTCATTAATGAATGGCTGGCAGACGGTCTTCATCAGCCAGTTATTCATCAAGACGGATGAGCCAAGTACGGTGCCGGAAGACTTTACGGTCATTTCCCTGCCCGATGTCATGGCAGATCCTGCTGTTGACGGAACGAACTCTGAAACCTTCATCATTTTGAACTTTGACAAGAAAGTTGTCCTCATTGGCGGTGGTCTTTATGCTGGGGAACTCAAAAATCCATTTTCTCCGTCATGAACTTCCTCCTGCCCCAGCAGGATGTTCTTTCCATGCACTGCTCCTGTAATGAAGGCAGCAAGGGTGATGTGGCCCTTTTCTTTGGGCTTTCCGGTACGGGGAAGACGACCCTTTCCGCAGATCCCCATCGTGCTCTTATCGGTGATGATGAACATGGCTGGGGGGATAACGGCGTCTTCAACGTTGAAGGCGGCTGCTATGCCAAGTGCATTGACCTGACCGAAGACAGTCAGCCTGAAATCTATCGCGCGGTCCGTTTTGGCGCCGTCATGGAAAATGTTGTCGTCGACCCTAAGACGGGAGCGCCTGATTTCAGTGATAATACCATCACGGAAAATACCCGCGTGGCTTATCCTTTGAATTATATCCCCAATGCTAAGATTCCAAGCCGTGCCGGCCATCCCAAGAACATCATTCTCCTCACGGCCGATGCTTTCGGCGTTCTGCCTCCGATTTCAAAGCTTACGAAGGAACAGGCCATGTACCATTATCTGACGGGGTATACGAGCAAGGTCGCTGGGACGGAACGGGGCATTACGGAACCGCAGGCAACGTTCTCCACTGCCTTTGGCGCACCTTTTCTGCCCCTGCAGCCCCTTGTCTATGCAAAACTCTTGGGTGAACGGATTGCTCGTCACGAAACCAATGTGTACTTGGTCAATACGGGGTGGAGCGGCGGTCCTTACGGCGTTGGCAAGCGGATGAAGCTTGCCTATACGCGGGCCATGATCCATGCAGCCCTTGATGATGAACTGGGGGAAGAAGGTTGGACGACCATGCCCATGTTTGACATTGCCATTCCTAAGTCCTGTCCCAACGTGCCGAGCACGATCCTCAATCCGCGGAATACGTGGACGGATAAGAATGCCTACGATCAGATGGCAAAGAAACTGGCCGGCCTCTTCATTGATAACTTTAAGAAACTCTTTGAAGGCAAGGTCACGGATGATATTGCCTCTGCCGGTCCACATATTGATGATTGACTGCCCGTCCAGGGAGTGCTGCCATCAAGCAGCACTCCTTTTGTTTTCTTGTGAAGTCCCTTCCTTTTCTGGGAGACTTTGGCAAAGGTCAGGGGGAAGTGTGGTATAATAGACGCCGTAAAGGAAGGTGGAAGCCATGATCATCGCGTGTCCCACGCTTAACGAAACAAAAAATGGACTGGTCGTGCCCTGGGAACCGTTCTTGGTGACGGTGATGTGGTCCTTCTTGACGGGGACCTCGGTGCCGGCAAGACGACCCTTGTTACGGAAATTGCAGAAACACTGGGCGTGGACAGACGGGACGTATCAAGTCCCACGTTTTCTCTCATGAATGTCTATCGGGGGAAGAAGCTGACTCTCCAGCATTTTGACCTCTATCGTCTGACTTCCAGTGAAGAATTGGATGATATCGGGTTTTATGAATATGTCGGTGCTCCCGGTGTGACCTTCATTGAATGGGCAGAACTTTTCCCTTGTGAGATGCCGGAAGACCATTTGTCCATTACCCTCCGTCAGGAGGGGGGCTGGGCGAGTGGCCGAACTGGTGCCCCATGGTGCCCATTATGAAGCGCTTGTACGAAAGGTGGAAGAATTGTGCTGACCCTTGGAATCGATACATCGACCCGGGTCTCCTCCGTTGCTCTTTGTGATGGGGAAAAGATCCTAGGAGAAGTGGATATCAATGTTGGAATGACCCATTCTGAAGGACTCGTGCCCCAACTGGAGGTCCTATTGGAACCGGACCCATATTCAAAAAAGCGAGCTGGAACTGATTGCCGTAAGCCGCGGTCCCGGCTCCTTTACAGGACTGCGTATCGGTATGGCGACGGCGGAAGCCTGGCTTACAGCCTAAAGATTCCGCTGCGTGCCGTCGACACTTTGGAAGCCATCAGCTATAACCTGCCTGTGGCAGGAGTACTCCTTGTCCCCGTCCTTGATGCCCAGAAAGGAAACCTTTATGTAGGGCAATATCTTTGGGACCAGGGACGCCTGGAAGAAGTGGAACCGGTTTCTATCCTTTCCCAGAAGGAAATCATTCCCCTTATGGAACAAAAGGACCGGCCTGTGATCCTTTTGGGAGAATGTCATCGCATTCCCAAAAAAGAGGGTTCCGTGGTTGCTATGGCACCGGAAAGTGCCCGCATGCCCAGAGCCAGTTCTGTTGCAATCCTTGCCCAGGAAAACTATGAACCGGGGGACCTTTACGATTATTTTGGAATGGAGCCTTTTTACATCCGGCGCTCTGAGGCGGAGGAACTATGGGAAAAGCGGCATCCATCGAAGTAAGAGAGCTGACGGAAGGGGGATCTTTCCTGGGTCCTTCCCATGGATGAAGGGGCCTTTTCCTTAGCGTGGAAAAGGGAAACCTTTTTGGAAGAACTGACAGGGCGGCTTGCCCATTACTATGGCGTGTTTGAAGACGGCACGCCTATTGCTTACGGCGGTTTTTGGCTTGTTGCCGGCGAAGCACAGATTATGCGTCTTGCTGTCGATCCAGGCCGGACGGGTGAAGAAAAGGGCTCTTTTGGTGGCTTCCCTGATTGAAAAGGCACGGGATCTTGGTGCGGAGGAAGTGACCCTTGAAGTGAGGGAACACAACCTGCCGGCCCGTAAAACCTATGAACATTTGGGCTTTTTTTCCTGCGGAAAACGGCCCCATTATTATGCAGACAGTGGGGAAGACGCCGTGCTCATGCGCCTTCTCCTTACTGATATGTAAGAAAGGAACATGATGGAAAAAGATCTTACCATCCTAGGCATTGAAAGCAGTTGTGATGAAACCGCAGCATCCGTCGTCCGGAACGGGCGGGAAGTGCTCTCCAGTGTTGTATCGACACAAATCTTGGTACACCGTAAATTTGGCGGTGTCGTTCCGGAAATTGCGTCCCGGAAACATATCGAACATGTCATGCCCGTCATTGACGAGGCGCTCAAGAAGGCCCATCTTGGGTTAACGGAGATTGACGCCATTGCTGTCACCTACGGACCGGGCCTTGTAGGGGCCCTGCTTGTCGG